>Ga0308393_1001558_pt1 | contig 10593 bp, 8 predicted proteins | sample Hotspr2Sampleee2_FD_202364 | JGI IMG/M metagenome (GOLD analysis project Ga0308393, IMG submission 202364) | Hot spring phototrophic mat microbial communities from Mushroom Spring, Yellowstone National Park, Wyoming, United States - 20050630_ee2 ... | reverse complement strand
ATTTTCATAAAATATATTTTCCTCTTTACTATCGAACCACTGACCTTTTTGAGTTTTTTTATAGCCATTAATCGCTAAAGTTTCAATAAGTGATAAAGGAGATTCTATTTTAGGTGATTTGAAAATCTCTTTAAACTGTTTTTCAACTTTAGGAGAGGACAAAGTGATTCGGCCTCTAGTTAAAATTTTTTCTGCAACTGAAATTATCTGGCGCAGTTTTTCAGTTAGTGTAAATTTAGATTCTCTTGTTGGGAAATCAATTCTCCATTGAGAGAACGCTTTTAGCATTTTATTTTCTGTATCTTCTGATACTATTTCTTCCAGCAAATCTTCGGGCACTGCTACAGTTTCAAAAAAACGAGTTTGATATCCTTGGAATCTTTCTCTGGCAATTAGAGTTCGTGGAAAGAATCTCTCTGTTTGATAAAATTTTTCCTTCTGAGGCTCTTGTGGTTCAGTAACTACTGACTCAAATGGAACAGTTGCTTTACACTCGGGATAACGAGAGCACCCATAGAATTTTCCACCAGCATTTGACCCTCTTTTTGCTGTGCGCAAGACCATTAAAGAACCACAATTTGGACATCTAACTTCTGCCATTATTTAGCTCCATTGTTTTTAAGGTCGAAATTTCGCCTAACTCGTTTATATCCAAACTACTTCCCCTTTCCCCCTGAGTTTGGAATATACACAAAGTATTTCGCCTTTTCCACCTCCGCGGGAAAAGCCAGAATACCCTATACTTTACCGACTTTATCATTTCGCACTTCCTTCACATAATTTTCGTACTACCTGAAGGATTCCTTATTTTCCAATAATTTTCGCCCTAACAAAGTTGACCAAAGCAATTTATGCAATGCATAACTTTATGTATTGAAACAACAATCCCACTTATATTTCCTGATATGGTGGCGATTGCTATAGGTTTACCCGATTTAACATTTGTGGGTATATTATTAAATCTTTCTTTGTTCTGGGGACGAGCCAAATTTTCTTTCTCTCCAACTTTGTACCGGAGGAGGGATTCGAACCCCCGACACACGGATTATGATTCCGTTGCTCTAACCAGCTGAGCTACTCCGGCTAAAAAAACAAAATTACGAAAAAATTTCATTTTTCCAAAATTCTTTTTAGCTCGTCGCGGATTTTTGCTGCAAGCTCGTAGTTCTCGTCTTTTATGGCTTTTTCGAGTTCTTCTTGCAATTTTTCCACTCGGGTTTTGGGTCGGTCGGGTTCCTTGCTTGGCGGCGGGAATGGAAGTTCGTCCTCATCCTCGTCCATCGAGCCAAAGAGGTCGGATTCCTGCTCTTCGTTGATGTCCCGTTGTCTTTCGCCAAATGTTATTCCCGCTTGGTTAAGAATTTCTGCATCGACGTAAATTGGGGCTTGGAAACGAAGCGCCAACGCTATTGCATCGCTCGGACGGGCATCGATATCCAGTGGTGGCGACTCGAACAAAATCCGCGCATAGAATGTGCCGTCCCTAAGGTCGTTGATGTATACCTCCTCTATACGAGCGTCTAATTGTTCCAATACATTTTTAAACAGGTCGTGGGTCAAGGGTCGTGGAGTAGTAACACCTTCCAAAACCATTGCGATTGCCTGAGCTTCGAACTGTCCAATGATAATTGGCAAACTCCGGGGTCCGTGCTTTTCTTTAAGAATTAAAGCGAAAGCATTAGAACTTTCGGGGCTTGTTGTTATACCTATTGGTCTAACTTCGATTTTTTCCATCTTTACTTTTCTCTTTTGTTCGATTTAAAAGACTATATCGCAAAGGTTTTATTTTAGTTTTTACTCTTTATATTTTTTGATTTCCTCTATGAGTTTTGGAATAACATTGAACAAGTCCCCGACAATACCGTAATCTGCGACTTTGAAAATTGGAGCATCTTTGTCTTTGTTTATTGCAAGAATATATTTCGACGAGGACATACCAGCCAAATGTTGTATTGCTCCGCTTATTCCACAAGCAACATAAAGTGTTGGGGAAACAGTTTTTCCAGTTTGACCGACCTGCTCGCTGTGGGGACGCCATCCTGCGTCTACAACTGCACGCGAGGATCCAACCGCCCCACCAAGCAGCGCTGCAAGGGATTCTATGAGATGGTAATATTCGGGTCCTTTGATTCCGCGGCCACCCGAGACAACGATGTCGGCTTCGAGGACATCGAGTTTGCCTTCGTTTTTCATAACATTAACAACACATTCCTTGCGGTCTGCTTCCGAAACATTAGGTTCGAATTTTTCGATTTGGATTTCGGCAACGGGCGAAGATGTTGCAGTGAAAACGTTAGGTCGGAGCGAGCAGATTTTTATGTTTCCATTGAGTTTGGCAGTGATGTGGGATTTTCCAGCATACACAGGCTTTTTGACAATCAAATCGCCGTTTGAAATGTCCAAAGCAATGCAGTCGGAAACGTATGCTGCGTCTAAATTTGCCGAAACCCGCCCCGCCAGTTCAAAGCCGTATGTATGGGCGGGGAACAGAATTAAGTCGAATTCTTTGGAGCGAATAAGTTCGGCAATTGCTTTGGAAAACAGCGATGCAGAATAAGAAGCGAATAATGGTGCATCAATCAGATAGGTATGTTGCAATCCGAATTCCTTTGCTGTTTCGAGTGCTTCCTTTGTTCCGTTGAATGCAATGCCCGAAACAGTGGCAGAAGTTTTTTCGGAAATTTGCCTCGCTGCTGTGATAAGTTCATAGGATACTCTTTTGAGTTTATTTTCGAGTGGTTCAAGATAGACCAAAATTTTTTTCATTCTTGCCTCCAATTAATTAAATAACTTTTGCATCTTCGTGGAGAAGTTTAACAATTTCGGCTATTTCTTGGTCGCTGTCGCCAACGATTTTGTTTTTGCGGGCACGCAATGGAATTTCCATTCCGAGTATTTCGACTTTTGGCTCGAGCTGTTCAGGGGTGATTTCTTCGATTGGTTTGTTTTTTGCTTTTAAAATGTCGGGCAATTTAGGATAGCGTGGTTCGTTCAAGCCCTTCTGGGCAGAGATGACACAGGGAAGCGTGGTTTCGACAATTTCTTTTCCGCCGACGACATCTCGTTCGGCAACTACTTTTGTGCCGTCGATAGTAAGCTTGGAAACAATAGTGATAGAGGGCAAGCCAAGGAATTCAGCCACCATAGCGGGAACCATAAGCGAATCGAAATCGACGCTTTGCCGTCCGAAGAATATGATTTCGGGGTTAAATTGCTTAGCATAATTTGCAATGTTTTTCGCAGCGAAGAACGAGTCGAAAAAGCCCTCGGTTTTGATTAACACGGCACGGTCGGCGCCCATTGCCAAAGCCGAGCGGATTACTTCTTTCGAAGCTTCGGGTCCAACGGTGATTGTAACAACAGTGCCACCGTACTTTTCTTTCAGGCGAAGCCCTTCTTCCAACGCAAATTCATCATAAGGGTTAATGATGAACTTAACTCCTTTCTCGTCGATGGACTTGCCATCGGCTCCGATAATTATTTTTGTTGCAGTATCGGGAACTCTCGAAATGCCTACCAGAATATTCATTCCAATCCTCATTGATTAAACAAATTCCTCATTACAAAAATAATAAAAGTTTGTTTTTTAGCATTGAAATAGGAATTGTTAAGTATTCGACGAAAACAAATCGATAAAGAAGATTTTTAATTAACGCAAACACTTTTTGCCAGAGTTTAATTTCTTTTTGCATTTTATTATTTTTTGTTTTTAAATCTGTAATTTTTTTTAAGAGGTTTTGTATGGCAAAAAGTATAAGTTACCGAATTAATTCCTTAATCATTATTTTGCTATCAGTTGTGATTGTAAGTTTTTTAATTATTCTGATTATTCGAACGAATAGCATTGAGAGGTTTTCGAGCGAGGAGTTAGAGAAATCGGCAAAGAAGGAAGTTGCACAAATAGCTAAAATGGTGTACGACCTAACCGACAATTCCAATAATTTAGCCCAGAAAATGCTTAATGTTGCTTTGAATACTGCAAAGGTGGTAATAAAGCAGAAGGGGGCAATCAAAATATCTGGCACTGAGCAATGGCAAGCGATCAATCAATTTACCAACGAGGCAATGGAGGTGAATGCTCCCAAGCTTGAGATTGGGGGAATTACATTTCCAAAAATAAAGACTTTTGATGTTAAAGTTCCTATTGTGGACGAGGTTGCGAGTCTATCGGGTGCTACCGTTACGATTTTTGTAAAGATGAGTTCTGCTGGGGATATGCTTAGGATTGCTACTACAGTGAAAAACAAGAAGGGTGAACGGGCAATTGGAACATTCATACCTGTTAAGGAACCCGATGGCAAGGAGAACCCCGTTGTTTCTTCGATACTTCAAGGCAAAGATTATATTGGAAGGGCATTTGTTGTTGACCAATGGTATGTTACAGCATACTCTCCTTTGAGGCTACCGAGTGGTGAAATTGTTGGAATGTTTTATGTTGGAATACCGCAGAAAACTGTTGAAGAAAGTCTGCGTAAGGCAATTTACTCAATCAAAATTGGTGAAACTGGGTATGTTTATGTTCTTGGTGGAAGTGGTAAGCAAAAAGGGCATTATATCATATCGAAGGATGGTAATAGAGATGGGGAAAATATTTGGGAATCCAAGGGTGCAAATGGGAAATTATTCATTCAAGAGATAATAAATGCTACTACCGAGAATCCCGGAGTGGTTAAGTTTTTCCGATACGACTGGAAGGATGTAGGGGAGGATAAAGCTAGGACAAAAATAGTTGCAGCCGTTTATTACAAGGATTGGGATTGGGTTATTGGAGCTGGAACATACGAAGATGAAATATTTGCAGTCCGAGACCAAATTAGCAAAAGTTTATACTCGCTATTGTATCTAATGGTAATCCTTGCTGTGACAGTTTATGTAATTGCGATTATAATTTCGACACGAATAGCGAAGCGGATATCGGCGCCGATAACTAGCGCAGCGATGATAGCCCAATACATAGGACGAGGAGATTTAGATTCAGCCCGAAAACTGCTTGATTGAGAGCAAAATAAAAGATTTACTTGTAATTGAAATTTGCAAAATTGTAGGGGCGAATAATTATTCCCCCCTAAAACAAAATATTATTTCTTCTCATTTCCGCTACATCACCATCAACATCATAAGGGCAAACCTATTTGTCTTTACCAAAAATGATGTTTCCGAAGTTTCCAACGATGTAGGGGCGACCGGCCGGTCGCCCCTACAAGTATTTGCCAGACATAGGTTGTTCCCAAACATCCGATGTCTGAAAATTACTTGTAGGGGCGAGCCAGGGCGTTCGCTCCTTGTTCCTGTGTTTTCACCCCTTGAAGTACATCCAATGACGATATGTTTTGTAGGGTATGATAATATGTTTTTTTTGATGCAATTTACAAATTGCCTCAACAATAGAGTAAATTAAGATAAATTTTTAAAGGTCAAATTTGGGATGGATTGTAATGAGCAATTACAACACTTTTTTTCTATGCCATAAAGAAGTCACTCAACCTTTGTAGAAGTTTTTGCTTTTTACTAAAAGATACATTTAATCGTTTTAGGTTTTTTAAAATGCGAAACAGATGAATAAAGTTGTTTTGAATTTTGGGTTTTCTGGGTGGCTAATTCTGATTTTTGTTCTTGTATCTTTATTCATAACTTATTTTTACTATCGGAAAACTAATCCTACGATAGAAAGGAAAAATAGGATACTACTTGGAGTTATTCGTTTTTTTGGGTTGCTCTTTTTGTTCATTTTCTTTTCGGAACCAATTTTGAATTTCATTCAGAATAGAATTGAGAAACCGAAGGTTGTATTTTTAATCGACAATTCAGCGTCGATGAAAGTAAAATGGGATGTTACAGATTATCGAAACATTTCGAGAACAGTTGATAAATTTGCTCAAACAAAAAGAGCAATAACTGCATCTGGAATTTCCAGCTACTCTAAATATCCCGCAGAATACTGGAAATTCGATGAGAGTTATAATATGCTCGGAGATTTTCAATTGGACTCGTTCAGGTTCGACGGTTTTGAAACTAACCTTTTGGCGCCGCTAAGAAAGATTTACAATTTGAGGCGAGAGGAAAACATCGGAGCCATTTTTGTTGTTACCGATGGAATAATTAATTCAGGCGAAAATCCAGCATACCTTGCCGAACAAATTGGAATTCCCATTTATACTATTGGAGTAGGTGATACAATCCCGCCAAAAGATGTAGTTGTTACTGGAATTGTTACAAACGAACTTGGATTTGTGGATAAGCCCCAACCTGTTAAAGTTAACATCAAATCCTTTGGATTCGATTTGGATGGTGTAAATGTGCAACTTTTCGAAGGAAAAGATTTGGTTTCGGAGCAGAAAATCAATTTAAAAAGAGGAATCGAAGATTATTCTGTGGTCTTCGATTACACACCGAAGGCAGAAGGTTTTGCAAAGTTGGTTGCAAAAGTTCAGATATTGTCGAATGAATTTTCGAGCGAAAATAATTCACAAACACAAATTGTGAAAATCGTTAAAAGCAAGAAGAAATATGTTCTGATTTCGGGCTATCCAGTTCCAGACATTTCCTACATTAAGTCGATTATTTTGCAGGAGAAAGGCTCCGAGGTTCTTACATTCATCCAAAAACAAGGAGCGGAATTTTACGACCCTAAACCTACACGAAAAGATTTCGAGGATGCCCAAGTTTTCATTTTGCTTGGGTTTCCAATCAATTCAAGCCCGAATCAAATTTTGGACTGGGTGAAAGAAGAATGGAACAAAGGCAAATCCGTGTTGTTTGTTTCCCAACTATCCACCGATTATAGGAAGTTGAAACCCTACGAAGAGTTTTTACCATTTAATTTTGCAAGCAATAATGCAAAAGAATATTCATTTGTTGCCGATTTTAGGCAAACTCAATCGGGCAATCCAATTTTGAACATTGCGTCGGGGGATGTTGGGTTGAAACTTTTGAATCAGCTCCCTCCCATTTTCCGAACGGAGTTGTTCGTTCGACCCAAGCCAGAAAGCGAAGTCCTTGCTACTATTAAAGTTGGGAATTCGGAGCTAAAAGAGCCATTCCTTTTGACATACGAATTCCAAAACAGGAAGTCGGCAGCAATTCTTGGCTATGGAATTTATCGCTGGCGACTTCTTGGGCAATCATTAAGAGAGTTGATGAATTCGCCCGACAAGGAAATCGACCCCGGCTCGGCTTTGATTATGAACATTTTGAATTGGCTTTCTGCCAATGAAGAGTTTGCACGAGTTCGCATCAAACCTAATAAGACCAATTTCCATCAATTTGAGCAGGTTTCTTTCACCGGGCAAGTTTACGACCAGACGCAATCTCCGGTTGATAATGCTTTGGTTAAGGTTCGAGTTGTTAAGGACAACACACAAGTCGAAAGCGTACTTCCCCAAATTGGGAGCGGACTATATTCGGGCAATGTTGGAACTTTCGATATTGGGGAATATAATTACATTGGAGAGGCTTACCGTGATGGAAAGCTAATAGGTTCCGCCCGAGGAAAATTCATTGTCGAAAAAAGCAATCTGGAAATGTTAGAATTCCGTTCCAGATTTAGTTTCTTGCAGTATATTTCAAATGTTTCGGGCGGAAAATTTTTCTTTTGGAATGAGACTGATAAAATTAAGACTGAATTAGATAATTTGTTTTTGCAAAACAAAGTCATAACACAAAAGAAAGAGCTATATCTTTGGAACTATTTGCCATTGTTAATACTTTCGATACTATTTTTCAGTATTGAATGGCTTTTGCGTCGTAAAAAAGGACTACTTTGAGTTTGTTCGGTTATTCTTTAACACCTTTGAGAAGCAGAAGATTACAAGACCAATTATTACAGAATAAGCAACAACCAAAAAGATGATTCCTTCTATCTTAAGTCCTGTCATATTAATTATACTCTGGTTTGTTTAACTTCCAAGCTTTGTAAACCATAAAGCAAAGACCAGAAAAAACGAGCAGCATAAACAAACGAGCCCCCCAACGGTAAGGAATCTGCTCGGCAGGTATGTTTTCCATTAACAATGTTGGAATAGCATCGGTAATTCCCCAATAAACAAGAATAGCAAGGATATAAAAGGGAGTGATATATTTTATCACATAATAAAAGAAACGAGGTATTTTAATATCGGCTCCGCTTGTGATTTCCTTCCATCCTTTATCCATTCCCCAAATCCAAGCGAAAATAACAACTTCGAGGAAGCCTATCAGGACGAGGAAAAATGTTCCTGCCCAGTAGTCCAATTCATCGAGGAATCCGTATTTTAGGAATATCACCACTAGATTAACCGAGATAAATGTTCCTATGCCAATGTATGTTGTAGCTTTATTGTGCGAAATTTTGAATTGTTCTTTGAGGAATGCGATTAGCGGCTGAACCATTGCAACTGATGATGTAATACCAGCGATAAAGAGCAGAAAGAACCAAATGCACCCAAAGAAATCGCCGAAGGGTAATTTTTGGAAAATGAGTGGCATCGAAACGAAACCAAGATTAAATGCACCGCCTTTGGCAATTTCCAATGTTGCTGGAACGCCAAAGAAAGCCACAGCAACGGGGATAGCAATAGAACCACCAAGAAAGACTTCGACAAATTCGTTTGTGGATGCAGTGGAAAGACCATTCAGTGCAATATCATCTTCTTCGCGTAAGTAGCTTGCATAAGCTTCAAGAGTTCCCATCCCGACGCTAAGGGTAAAAAAGATTTGACCAGCGGCGGCGAGCCAAATTTTTGCATCGCCAAGCATCGAAAAATTAGGATTCCAAATGAAAGCAAAACCTTCCTCAACATTTCTATCGGGGAAATTAACAGGGTCGGGAGTTCCGAGCGTAACAACTCGAATGGCAAGTGCAATTGCAAGAATTATAAGCAAAGGCATTCCAATCTTGGCAAGAAGTTCGATTCCGCGTGCAATTCCACGCTTCAAAATGTAAAAGTTAGCCAGAAGCGTGATTAAAAGGAATATATAAGCAGGGAGTAATGAAGAAAAATAGCCTTTTTGAATTCCTTGGTAGCTTTTCAAAAATCCTGTCATCGAATCGAAATCGGTAAGTCCGAAATATGTTTTGGTAATAGAAAAGAAACTATAAGCCAATGTCCAAGATTCAATGTAGCAGTAGTAAATCATTATGATGGATGATACAAAAAGCCCGAGCACACCAATATATTTAGCCAAAGGATTTCGCCAAATAACATCGAACATACCGGGAAGATGGCCATGGTGAAACCTCCCGCCGTGCCTGCCGATTGCCCATTCTACCCACATCAAAGGTATTCCCAAAAGTAGGAAAGCGATGAAATATGGTATCATAAAAGCACCGCCGCCGTTTTGGGCTGCTTGTACGGGAAAACGCAAAAAGTTCCCCAAGCCAACAGCATTGCCTGCGGCAGCTAGAATTAATCCTATTCGAGTTGCCCACCTTTCGCGTTCGCTCATTGTTCTTGCAGTTTGTTTAACATTATTCTATTAATTTCTTTTGGTAAAGCCGATAAATTTTATAAACTTTGGCACTCATTGTGCTTGTTAAACCTTTGTTCATCATTTCGTTGTCTTCCAAAATCCACGAAGCTTCGCCATATCGATAGCCAAGTTGTATTCCCCGAGTTCCTAATTCATAATAAAGAATAGAATCTATTCCGGTTTTTTGAAATTCTGGTTTAACACCTAATGCAATTATTCGAACAAATTGGATTTTCTTCTTTTTAGTTAGGATATGATAAAGTGCGCCCAAGGTTGAGCCTTTTTTATTGTAAATCAGGCATTCGTTGATATTTGGCAAAGCCAAGCCAAAGCCAGCGACTTTACCTTTTGATTCGGCTATTAAAGCGAGTTTTGGTTCGGCGATAAGTTTTAGGTCCTTAGCGATGTAGTTAAATTCTTCGTCGGTCCATTTAACAATATCCTTTAAAATTTCCACATCGCGCCAGAAATTCTTTTTGTTGCTGAAATCAACTTCTCGGATAGTTACTTCGTATCTTTTCCGTATAACATCTTGAAGGCGGAGCATTTTTTCGGAGGTAAAAGTGTGTGGTTCCAAAAGATAGGCATACAAATCTTTCGCTTTGGTATATCCAGAGCCTTCGATTAAGTCGATGTAATATTTAGGGTTGTAGGGCATCATAATCACGGGTGGGGAATCGTAGCCTTGAATGAGCAAGCCTACTTCGTCGTTCATCGAAGGATTTTCGGGTCCGATAACTGTATCGAACCCTTTCTGATAGAGCCAGCTTTCGACTTGTTCGAGAAGTTTTGGGGCAACATCAAGATTGTTAACACATTCGAAGAAGCCAAAAAAGCCAGTTTTATCGTTGTGGGTTTTGTTGTGGTTGTAATTTATTATCCCAGCAATCCTGCCAAGTATGTTTCCGCTTGAATCAAATGCCATAAACAGCTTAAATTCCGAATGCTTGTAAAATGGGTTCTTCTCGGTATCGATAAGTTTATATCGGTCGCTGATAATTGGGGGAACAAAATTTGGGTCGTCTTTGTAGAAAAGCCATTGCGACTTGATGAATTTTAGCTTTTCGCTTTTGGTTGAAATTTCTTTAATTTCAATTTGCATTTCGGTGTCCCTTTTATTATTCTTTGATAATTATGTTTTCTCCT
>Ga0308393_1001556_pt1 | contig 10604 bp, 7 predicted proteins | sample Hotspr2Sampleee2_FD_202364 | JGI IMG/M metagenome (GOLD analysis project Ga0308393, IMG submission 202364) | Hot spring phototrophic mat microbial communities from Mushroom Spring, Yellowstone National Park, Wyoming, United States - 20050630_ee2 ... | reverse complement strand
TGGCGGCGCGTCTGCGACGGGCGCCGTTGGCGGCGCGTCTGCGACGGGCGCCGTTGGCGGCGCGTCTGCGACGGGCGCCGTTGGCGGCGCCCGTCGCAGATGCGCCGTCGGCGGATCGTGCGAATATGACTGTGTTCGCTTGATCGCCGAGATGACCGACATGCCCATCCAGATTACCCCGATCGTGCCCACAATCACGGTCCCCCACGCAAGCCCAACCGCTGTAAAGGTCACACTTGCCAGAATCATAAGCACGACGACCACGGTCGCCGAATCACTTCGCATAATCTATCTCCCTCGTTGCACACCGTGCGCTGGATGCATCACAACAAGCAAGCATTACGGGATCCTCCACGAGACATGCATGACTCCATCCGTTGAGAACCCCAACCAGGACTGTCGGGACGGTTGCATGTCACTCCCTGTCACTTCTTGGATTGGCAAAGCGAAAATAGCGACGCCCGTCCAGTGCGCCTCATCACGCGCCATGCTCCAAATCTGCCACGCGTCATTCATTCGGCACAGCCATATCGTTTCTTTGTCTGATCTCCAGAAGGCGCGCGCTGGACATGGCGCGGACGTTTCTTCGCCAACCAGAAAATCGGAGAGCGTCATTGTTCGGAGGGATGAAGTATTGCCATCGGTGCGAATCCAGGACACGCGATCCCCTGTTATGGTGAAGGCGGGGGTTAATGTCGTTGCGGGCACGGGGATGTTCGTATCTCCCGTGGCCAGGACTGGAAGCGCTTCCGTCTCCGATAACGGGAGACGTGCACTCGCCATGTCGATAACAAAGAGCGACGCTTCCTCCGCACGCAACGATGGTTTCGTGACAATAACTGCAGCGTTTCCGCTCGCAGACCATCGCAGCAGGGTTGGGCGCCCGCTGACGGCCCCGATAAACACTGTGCGACCTCGATAGGTTAACCACGTGATGCGGGTGCGATTTGCGGTTGGCGCATACTCGAAAATCAGCGCTCCCTGACGAATCGGTTCAACCACGACAAACAGCAATCCCGTCGCCTCGTAGGATGCACGGAACGATCCTTCCTGATTTTCTACGGAGAGCATGACGAGCGCCGTCTCTTTTCCGCGAGCAGCGGCAACCACCGATGTTCTTCCGTCTGGAGACCGATCATGCCATCCTGCATACGCGTCAGCCGAGGGAACAACCGAGACGCGATCGCCTGCGAACGCATATTGGCGACGCAGCGACGATGGGTCATCGATATCATCCCAAACCACGGCGGTGACATTGCCATCATGTCGGATAGTCACAAACTCGATCACCGCATTCTGGGGAAGCGCTACACGTCGCACGTGCACATCCTCCCATCCTGGCGTCAGTGTGACAGTCGTCGGAACACCTGACGTGATCTCAACATCACGCCAGGCGACCGAGCGTTCCCAAAACGCTGCGACACGACGCATCCCTACTTTGACATGCCCGTCCCAAGGGCGACGATCGACTTCAACGCGCACAGCACCATCGGCAATGACGGTGAGATCGCCGTTCGGCGTGAATATGTCGACGACAAAGTGGACGATGGGTCTCCACAAGATTGCGATGACAACAATGATGATGGCAACGAGCGCATAGGGGCGCCAAAGGAACACCAGGCGCGCCAACAAGGCGTCAAGATGAATCACATAGGGTCCGATGCGAACTGACATCATGCAGAGCGTCCTTTCGCTGCTTAGCGCACTGGCAATCCGCTAGCGATACGATGCAGCGGTTCTTCCCATTTCCGGATCAACAGCGGCGTCATGTGCGATTCGGCGACCAGCAAGGCATAAGAACCGACTCCGGGAACGAGGCGGCATTGCGACAGATACTCCATGGCTTCATCTGGCAAGGAGAGCGCAGACGCAATGACACGCGCCGCATCAGCGGATACGCCAAGGAGCAGTTTGGTCGCCGCATTCTCACTCAGAATGCGAGCTGTCGCGTGATGCACATCCTGAATGCTCTGGGTTATCACCGTCGCTTTGATCCCCAGACTGCGCCCAATGCGAAAGATTCGTTCCATCACCCGCATCCCGCTTTCATGTCCAATGATGACATGGGCTTCATCGGCGACAATATGCGCGCCATAATCGACGGAAAGCGCGCGGTTGACCACCCAATACATAACGACCGTCGGGATCACGCGCGTGAGGACAGGGTCGTCCGACGCCAGGAGCGGCGACGTATCCAGCGCTGTCACCTGGGAATCGCACGAAATACTGGACGGTCGATTGATCAACGAGCCGAGCGTTCCCATGGTAAAGATATCCAACGCTGCTGCCACGCCAGGCATGACATCCGCCAGCAGCCGTTGAACATCGGAGAAGGTCGGCATTGTCGTAAAAAACGTTTGCGGGTCGTCGGTAATTCCGCGTTCGGCGTACGCTTCCAGGATGGCTTGCTCCAGAATAGCGTACTCGCGCGGTGACAAACGCATGCCATAATGCGCCAGCTCCTGCACAATCAACGCCCGGATCATGGCGCCTTGCTGCGGCAGAAAGCGATCCTTCGCATTCTGCGCCGCTTGCAATCGCGCAGGCGATAAACGCGGCAACTCGAAGGGATTGATCGATGCACCGCCATCGCTGGACAGGGTGATATAGGAGCCTCCGAGCGCAGCGGTCAATTCGCGGTACTCCCGCATTTTCGGGTCGATAATAAAAATGCGTTCATCGGACGTAACCGCTTCTTGCGCCAGGAGAGCCCGCACAGCATATGTCTTGCCGCTGCCCGACGACGCGATCACCAACGCATGCGGGTTGGACGCTTGACGACGATCCCAGAGCACAGGTTCGCCCGTGCGCGCATGCACGCCCCAAATGACCGTTCCCATACGCGGTTGCTGCGGCGGTCCGATAATCACTGGACCCATCGATGCGCAGACGCTGGCACATGTATCAAAGCGGTAGACGGGCGATTCCCATGAGTCGCTGGACCCGAAGAGCAGCAAGCGATACGCCATCGCTTGATCAAATGGCGTCGGGTCGAGACGGACGTTGGAGATTGCTGCGGAACGACGCACGTCTTCCACCAATCGGTCGAGGGCGTCAGGGGTGGGAGCGGCGACGGCGATCACGAAGTGCAAATGCCCCAGACGGTCGCGACCGTTGGCGATATCGGCGCGGAGACGAACAATATCTTCCACGCCCTGACTCGATTCAATATCGGCGGCACCGGTGTCGCTGATGCTGCGCAGCGTTTCGCGTCCGGCCGATTCGCTCGCGGACAACATCCGCATCGCGTCACGATCGCTGATGGCGCGATATCGCCAGAACACCGTGACGCCGCGACGATCGAGCGCTTGCATACCGGTCAGCCACGCGAACGACATTGCGTTGGGAAGGGTCTGCCCTTCAAGGAGCGCCATCCATGAATCGCCGCAGCGAATGCGGAGCGCCGACTCTTCGATGCTATGCGGCGCAATCAACGCTGTGAGCGGCGTCATTGCCATCCACTGCGGCGCGCCCGTTCGATCTGCTCGCACAATAATCGGTTTTCCTAATGCTCGTCGCAGCATTGTTCCTCCTCGTCTTCACGCAACGGTCACTCCCTCTGGAGCGATGTCGGACGTTGTACGGCGGCGGTGACAACCCGCGATTCGGAGGCCCGCCCCTGGCGCAGCACATGTGCAGGCAATGCATGCAGCGGCGGCGCAATGCGCTGCGCACGAACTGGATCGGACAGCACGTAGAGCGCCGTCACGATATCCTGCGCAGACGCTGGACGCGCTGGTTCTCCTGCTGTATTGGAAACAGCGCTCGCCCAACGCATGGCGCGCCGCATCGCCGTCTGGAGCCGCTTGGTGATATCAGTCTCCTGGGCATCCATCGGCAAACGCCAGAGAACGCGCTTGCCGCTTAACGGATGGGAGTTCACCCCCTCGAGGAAGGCAATCATTTCCTCCGCAATCAGTCGTCGGGGCGACGTCGGCGCTTCGAGGCGCATGCGCTGGCGAATGCACTCTACGATTGGTTCGTAGGAGACTTGCGCATCCATGACAAGGCATTCGACCGGCGTCTCCGTCCATGCAACCAGGGCGCGACAGAAGTGCTCCGCCGCTTGATCCGCAAGTTCGCCGGTCGCCGCATCCCACACAAACGCCCCACCGACCACCACAGCGATATCCACGCGCTCGGTCAGCAGCGCACCAGTATCGACTGCGACGATGTTGGACATGATCTTAGACCATCGTTGATTCTGCATCCGCTTTCCTCGCGTTTCCGCGTGCTATCGCCATGGACGCCGTATACGGCGCGGGCGCAGGAGGAAACGAACGGCGCGTTGCGCCGTCACCCACAGCGTTCGCCCGCGCATCGGCGTATCAAAGAGGAGAATATATGCCGTCATGCCGATCATGGGGATTTGCAGGGCGGTGCTGATGGAGGCCCCGCCCATAACGGCGCCGACGGCAATAACAAGCAGCGCCGCCCCGACACCTGCCGAACGAAGCGTTAATCGCACGCCGTAGACATCAAGACTCCGAACTAATCGCAACTTCCGTCGATGAATGGCACGCCAGCGCATGCTCATTGCGCTCCTCCATCTCGCACAGGCCGTTACGGACGTGGCGCACCGCCGCCGCCACCGCCGCCGCCGCCGCCGCCGCCGCCGCCGCGCACAAGATTCCACAGCACCTCTGAAATCGTCGGCAAGTTGAAGATAATGAAGCCGAGAATGATGGTCGTCAAAATACCAAGGATGATCCGTCGCCAGTCGCGTCGCTCTTCAAGAAGCGGCGGAACGACAAAGAAGACAAGTGCAAAGAAGAAAAGAATCGGCGCGAGACTGGCGATAAACCAATCCCATGCTTGCCGGACAACCGGCATCATATCCGGAAAATTCATGACGTTCCTCCTTTCGTTTCCTTCATGTCTTTTAATGCCTTGCCATTGCGCTACCATGAACCGCCTGAGCGTCCGCCTCCATAAGGACCATCTATGGTGTTCGGCGACCAATACAGCCCAGATGGCGGACGTTCAGGACCGAAGACATACTCGTCTGTGCGATCCGGCGGCGGGAGTTGACGCGGAAATCCATCCGCATCAAACGTCATAAACTCCGCAGGGTTCGCCATGGACGTCCAACACATGCGCTGATCGGAAGGATGCGGAAGTCCTGCCAACCAGCGATCGGAACAGACATTCAACACATCCGACCCAGACACGCCTGATGTTCGGAGACCGAAGAAAAGATCAGGTCCTGCGATGAATCCAACAGCATCCGTCAATTGCCGCACCCGCATACCAACCTTGACGGGAGGTCCGCATCCAGGCGCCGTTGAGATATCGGATGCAAAGGATGGTTGCGCTGGGACACAGCGATCTGGCGCTGGCGCAAGGACAATCGACGAATCGGGTTCATGCGCGACACACCCAACGGTATTCCATGCAATTTCGGGAAATGCCGACTGCAAGCGCTCCAGCGGCCAAACCTGGCGCATCGCCGCTCGCCATGACAACCCTTCGGTAAACTCGTAGTGCCACCACTCCGGCGAGTCGTGACGATCCGGGATTCGCCGCCACCCATGACGCTCAAAAATTTCGGTGACATCCACGTGGTCGACATACAATCGCCACTTCGACCCCTCACGCACCCGTCGCCATGGGTATCCAATATCGACATCGATGGCGCGTCCCGTCATATGCCAGGAATAGCGCGCCACTCCCGGCTTGGATGAACGGAATTCGGGAGAACGCAGCGCATCCGCCAGTCGCTCGAGCGGGTCTTTTCTCGTACGTGCGATGATTTCGTTGCGTACACGCTGAAAACTCAACGCTGCACGTTGAGCCAGTTTCATATTCCCCGTTCCTCCAGAGGGGTTCACCACGCCGGGCAACGGCACAAGCTGCTGCGGCGCGCAATCGACGCGATTGCCCGGTGGTGAGGCCACCGGCGTCGGGCGGATTTCAACCACCTCGTCGGGAAGATCGTTTCCTGAGCCAGAGGGCGACGGTCGCGGCGGCGGATATGGCGCCAGGGTTGGCGTCGCACGAGGACGAAGGGCAAATGTTGCCGATCCCCGTCCAGTCGCCGATGCATGCGTCGCTTCTATCTGCACGTGTCGTACGCCAGTTGTCGACGCTTGCGCGTCCAGGTGAACAACGACACGCAGCACCACCGAACCATACGATTCCGAAGGTGCGGAACGACATTGAATTGTCCCTGCGCCAGACGCGGTGCATTGCCCGGTCAGCGCGACGAATGTCGTTAGCTTCAGATCGGCGTCGCCATGGGCATGCACCGTGATTGGATAGCGAGGCGACGTCACAACCACGGTAGCGCTGTTGGACTCGCCGGGACCGATGCTTGGATATCCGTCAATCGATATCACAACCGATGGCGGCGCATCGTTCGCGTCCGACTGGACGTGCGCAAACGATGCGGAGGATGCTTCCCTCCAATGCACCGTCTCATCTGAACGCAACGCAACCCGCCAACGACATGGCATATTCGCTGGACGACATGAATCCCCGACACGCAATGCAGGCGTTTCATCCGCTCCACGCCAATTGGTCGAGAACCAGCGATCCTGACCTCCAGACGAAAACGCAACGGTGCGGATCGCCGATTCGCCGGACGGGATAACAGGGGGTGCCGGAGAGACGGGCGTCGGCGTCGGCGTCGGCGGCGGCGGCGGCGGCGGCGGCGGAACGACGGAGGCTCGAAAGCGCACACCCACATCCATCGCACGTGCGTTCCAGCCTTCTCCCGCAACCTCCGTGCTCCATCGCACCGACGTCGGGCTTTCTGCATGCCATCCCGACCAACCGTCCGTTCGCACGCCCCATGTCACCGATGTGACGCAATCGCCTGGCGCATCGTACACGAAAACGCTGCGCGCCCCCTCTTCCAACAGCGTGAACGTCGGACCAAACTCCCCGCAGACAATGCTAATGTCTGCCGATTCTGCTCCTGGAATTAACGGGTCCTCGCCAATTGGCGCATAGTCGCTCCACTCGGGGTACCGCCCGTACGGATCATCGACTCGTCCTTCGAGCAGCACATAATGGCGATATGATTCGAGACGTCCGTAGAGCATCTCGTACTGCCCTTCTCCATTCACCACCAGGACGGTCTGCCCATGGCGTTCGTCCATTCCGATATATGCGATGATACCGTCAGTCGCAGCAACGGTCTCACACCCCGGGCCGAACGGACATGCGCCGTTGGGATGGACAATCCCCAATCCGTCATGAAATACGGACGATTCTCCGTAGGATTCCCACCCAAAACCGCGGGAGACAACCCACCCTGACTCGCGAAACGAGCCGTCAGGTCCTGTTGGTCGGGATGGCCAGGGGATCACCGACTGCTGCAACGGTGACGAATCGAGACCGCCTCCAAGGAAGACGCAAATCAGCAGCAGTCCGACAATAAAGCCCGCCACACCAGTGGTTATCGCTGATGATGTCTCTTTATGCATGGGTCGGACTCCTGGCTTTGCCAGTTCCATTACGTCATCACACAGACGGTGACAACGCGATGGAACGAGTGTCTGACAACGTTTCTCAACGAGAACCCGGCGGATCGTGCGATAGCGGCGGATCGACGCGTACAACGCCATCTCTCTCACTCATCCACCGTCTCACCCGTTCATGCCATGGTTGCTGTTCTTGGTCCGCCGATGGGTTGGACATCTGCACCGCTGTGTCTAGTGCTGGTGATATCGGGTTGGACGACGCCCCCTGGAAACCTGGTGGTCCATCCACGTGCGACGGTCCAACGCGTCCGACACCTTCGTCCACAGAAGCCGACACTGAATGACGACCATCGCTCCAAACGTCTGCCGACGCATCGCCGTGCGTTGCTTGCTGCGTTCTGTCGTGCGGTGCAGGTGATGCCAGGACAGACGGCGCAGATCGCGAACCTGGCGGTTCGCGCGACAGCGGCGGATTGACGCGTACAATGCCATCTCCTGGGTCCATCATCTGTCGCACACGATCACGCCAGGACGATGACGACGACACGGCAGGAACCTGCGGGTTGATCGCTGCGCCTTCGCCCGAGCCTGACGTGCCGTAAGCCGCACCGACGTGCGGTGCAGGTGATGCCAGGCCAGACGGCGCAGATCGCGAACCTGGCGGTTCGTGCGACAGCGGCGGATTGACGCGTACAATGCCATCTCCTGGGTCCATCATCTGTCGCACACGATCACGCCAGGACGATGACGACGACACGGCAGGAACCTGCGGGTTGATCGCTGCGCCTTCGCCCGAGCCTGACGTGCCGCTGCCCGAGCCTGACGTGCCGTAAGCCGCACCGACCCCGCCGCTGCCCGAGCCTGACGTGCCGTAAGCCGCACCGACCCCGCCGCTGCCCGAGCCTGGCGTGCCGTAAGCCGTACCGACCCCGCCGCCGCCAGAGCCTGACGTGCTACCGCCCGAGCCTGATGTGCCACTGCCCAAGCCTGATATGCTCCCGCCCAAGCCTGACGTGCTACCGCCAGAGCCTGGCGTGCCGCCGCTCGCACCGATTCCGCCACCGATAGCGCCCGGCACCGATGTTCCGCCGATGGCGCCGGGCATACTGCCACCAGAGCTTGGCGTGCCGTAAGCCGCACCGACCCCGCCGCCGCCAGAGCCTGACGTGCTACCGCCCGAGCCTGACGTGCCGACGCCAGAGACTGGCGTGCCGTAAGCCGCACCGACCCCGCCGCCGCCAGAGCCTGGCGTGCCGTAAGCCGCACCGACCCCGCCGCCGCCAGAGCCTGACGTGCTACCGCCCGAGCCTGACGTGCCGACGCCAGAGCCTGGCGTGCCGTAAGCCGCACCGACCCCGCCGCCGCCAGAGCCTGACGTGCTACCGCCCGAGCCTGGCGTGCCACGAGAGCCTGGCATAGAGCCTGGCATAGAGCCTGGCATGCCACCACCCACGACCGCCCCACCGCCACCGACAAAGCCTGGTACGTCACTCATAGCGCCTGGCGCAGAGCGTCCCATGACCGCCGCACCGCTGCCCGCTGTCACAGTGCCGCCCGCGACCGCCGCACCGCTGCCCGCTGTCACAGTGCCGCCCGCGACCGCCGCACCGCTGCCCGCGGCGCCAGCAGCGATGGCGCCAGCCCCCCCCGTCGCAGCAGTTAACGCGGCCGCTGTCGCAGCTTGCGCCACTTGTCGTCTTGTTTCACTTGCATCAACATCCTGCGCCGACGCGTCATCGCCGGATTGCTTGATGCGTCCTCCTTTAAACCGGTGGATAATTGAACTTGCGGCTGCCAGCGCTATATCACTGGGAGACATATTCATGACGTTCGCCATCGACGGCGCCAGCACCGTCGATAGCGCCGTCGATGGCGCCGTCGATGACATGGTTTGCGACGCCCGCGAACTCATATGCTCCTGCCAATTTCGACGTGCGGACATCCACGAAGCGTTCAACGCTTGCGCAACGCCGTCCTGCATCTTATTGACAAGAAAAAGCGAACACGCGATTGATACTGACCCCAACAACTCAAAAACGATCTGTGAAAAGTCCACGCCGACCACGCTCCCGATTGCTCCACCGATGGCGCCGGACAATCCTGCAAAAAATCCCAGCGAGATCGCCAAAAAAACGGGTTGAATCGACGCACGGATCGTATGTTTAACCCAAGGGGCGGCAATCGTCGCACGGGTGACGGGATGCGTGCATGCAACTCCGACAATTGGCAGCGCAGCGAACAAAAAGGTGAGCGTCAGGAGGCGCGCTATCGACCAGACAATGATAAAAACCAAGAACACAACATGAAGAAGCCCCGCGATAGCGAGCGAGAGCGCCATCGTCTGGGGCTGAGAAAAAGAAATGCGCACCACATCCATCGACTGCATCGAGAGAATCGCCGATGACACTGTGTTCGAGAACGAGAGCAGCAGTTGAACTACTGCGGCAGGCGATGACAGAATCACGAGATAGATCATCCAGTAGAGCAAGTCTTCCCGAATGACGTTTCCTATATCGTCTTGCTGCAAGAGGCAGGGGAGAAGACGAAATCCGAGAAAGAAGGGGAGCAGCGCAACGGCAAGCGCTCGAAAAAGATCCCAAATCCCCCCCATGGCTGGTGACGTAAACAGCGACGGCGGCGAACAGAAAATAATATTGAACGCCGTACAGTCGCGCGGAACGATCAATGTTCCGTTATTGACAGCCATACCGAATTGCATCATGGCATGGGATATCGATAGCACCGCAAACGCTTGCGCGCCCGAAACATTTTCAAGAAACCATCGTCCAGGATTAACATTGTCGATGAGCGACCCCAACCAATCGCCGAGCGACCCTGAAGACGACGGAGGCGTGTCTTGTTCCGATGGCGGTTCGGTCGGCGGATTTGTCTCTGCAAACGCCGGTTGCGCCGCCATGAGCAACAGCAGCGCAACTGCAGCACACAGGACCAGCGCATGCACAGTGCGGCGCCGCCACGATGGGATCAAGACGGAAGGGAACGAATTGATCATGTTCTGCACCTTTCTTTAAAAGAAGCGCGAGAGTGCCCCGGAGCCGACGACGACCACAAACAGAATCTGCACGAGAACGCCCACAACTGCCATTGCGGACACCAGCAGCAGCCAGAGTTTTCGCCGCTCGATCATCTCGCGAAAAGCGTCGTACAGGATTTGAT
>Ga0308393_1001547_pt1 | contig 10648 bp, 9 predicted proteins | sample Hotspr2Sampleee2_FD_202364 | JGI IMG/M metagenome (GOLD analysis project Ga0308393, IMG submission 202364) | Hot spring phototrophic mat microbial communities from Mushroom Spring, Yellowstone National Park, Wyoming, United States - 20050630_ee2 ... | reverse complement strand
TCCGCGCCTCGCGCATGATCAAGCACGGCTTCATGGCGGGCGTGCTGTCGACGGGCGTCGATGTCGCCGACCTGCGCGCGATGCCTATCCCCATCACGCGCCACTACATTCGCGCGTCGGGCGCGGCAGGCGGTGTGTGCATCCGCGTCGCGCCCAACAATGTGCGCATGACGCTGATTGAGTTTTACGATCGTCGAGGCGTCTACCTGCCCAAGTCGGGCGAGCGCAAGATCGAGAACCTGTTTTTCCGCGAGGACTTCGCCCGCTGCGACGCCGACGAGGTGGGCGAGATCTACTTCGCCTCACGCGCGATTGAGCAGTATCAGGCGGACTTCCAGAAGCAAGCGCAGTTGGCGGAGTCGGCGCGCCCGCTGCGGCTGGTGGCGGACTTCGCGTTTAGCCGTGTGGCGGCGATATTCCCCACGATGCTGGGGCAAATCGGCTACGATGTGATCGCGCTGAACGCCTATCCCGACCCGCGCCGCTCGCCGCGCACCCCCGCCGAACACGACGCCTTCGCCGAGAAACTCACGCAGGTCGTGCAGAGCCTGGGCGCGCACTGCGGCGTGATGTTCGAAAACGAGGGCGAGCGGCTCACGGTCGTGGACGAGCAGGGGCGCGTGATCGACGGCAGCGCGCTGCTAACCGTCTTCGCGCGGCTGATGGCGGAGACCTGTCCGGGCAAGCAAATCGCCGTGCCCGTGAACGCGCCGTCGGTGATTGAGGAAATTGTTGCGCCCTACGGCGTGCAGGTAATCCGCACCCGCGCCGATGTGCGCTCGCTGATGAATGCCGCCGCCGAGAACGCCGAGACGCTCTGCTTTGCGGGCGACACGCAGGGCGGGCTGATTTTCCCGCAGTTCCACCCCGGCTTCGACGCGATGTTCGCCTATGTGCGCCTGCTGGAGGCGACCCAGAAACTCGGCTGCACCCTCTCGGAGGTGTACGACCAAATCCCGCCGTTCTACACGCAGTATCGCGCCGTGCCCTGCCCATGGGAACTCAAGGGGCGCGTGATGCGCCTGCTGGCGCAGGAGGTCAACGGGCGCACCGAGACCATCGACGGGCTGAAGGTCTACACCGACCATTCGTGGGCGCTCGCGCTGCCCGACGCTTCGGAGCCGCTGATTCACATCTTCGTGGAGTCGCGCACGCCCGAAGACGCCGAGCAGCTCCTGGCGCAGTTCGTCGCGCTGGTGGAACGCTTCACGCAGAAGCCATAGACGCCTCGCGCAGGTAGCGGGCGGCGTCTTCGGGCGCGGTGATGTTAATGCCCACGCCTGACCCCAGCTCGAAGCCCGCGTCGATGCTCAGGCGCGGCGCAATCCGCACATACTCCCAGAACACACCGTCGTAGCCTGCAGGCGCAGTGAACAGCATATAGTTGTACGGCGGGTTGCCCAGCGCGGCGTACAGACGGCGCAGGGCGTCCTGCAGCACTTCGGCGAACTCCGACAGGGCGTCTGCGTCCATCGTCGCCAGTTGCAGGTCGGGCGTTGTGGGCGCAATCGCCAACTCATAGGGCGCACGCGACGCAAACGGCGCATAGACCACGAATCGCGTCGTCTGGTTCACCAGTCGCACACCCTCGCGCACCTCCTGCTCCAGTATCGCCTCGAGTGGGTGTCGCCCGTGGCGGCTCTGGTAGCGGGCGACGCCCTCGATGTATCGTTGGAACACGGGCGGAACGAACGGCAGCCCGACCAGTTGCGAGTGGGGATGCTCCAGCGACGCGCCTGCCGCCTTGCCCTCGTTGCGGAAAATCAGGACGGTCTTCAGCCGCTGGTTGTTCGATAACATCTGCAGCCGCCGCTGATACATGCGCACCGCCTCGCGCCACTGGTGTGCGGAGGCGACGACGGGCGTCTCGTTGTGCTTCGGCGTCTCGATAATCACCTCGTGGACGCCGTAGCCGCCGAAGCGGGTGTAGATGCCCACGGCGTCGGGCGCGTCGTTGGCGTCGGGCGCGAGCGCGGGGAACTTGTTCGGCACGGTGCGCACCCACCAGCCAGGCGTGTCGGGGGCAGTGCCCGCCTCGCGGAAGGCGTCCACTTCGGGCGGGGTCATCGACTCGTTGCCCACGCAGAACGGGCAGGTCGGCACGAACTCAGGCGCAGGCTCGGCGGTCGTCTCGGCTTTCTTAAAGTCGTGTGGGCGACGGCTGCGCTCCGTCGCCACAATCACACGCTCCTCAGTGATGAGGTCAATCCGAATCTCTGGCATACATGCCATATTATGGCAGATGGGCTATGGCTCTTCCACCTCCCCCAGCGGCGCAGGTTTGAGCTTGATAGGCTCGGGCGTGTAGAGCGGTCGGATCCACGCGGGCTGCGGGGGCGCTTTGGGCAGCTCGCGCGTCGGCGGCTCTGCATCGGGGTTTTCCAAATCCACATCCTCCGCGCCCAGCATCTGTTGCCACTGCTCGTCGGTGAGGCGGTCTTCGGCGGGGTGGATGAACTCGTAGTAGCTAAACGACGCGCCACGCGCCAGCGCGAACTTGCCTCCAGCGGGCACAAGCACGAAGATCTCGTGCGCGAACCCGACGGCGACCTCCAGCACCACATCGCCCACGCCACCCGGACGCCTGTCAAACGCCGTATGGACATCGGCAATACACGCCATGCGGCGGTCAGCAGGATGCGCGATTTCCCACCAGCCGCTTACATTCTCGCCGCCGACCACAGTGACGGCTAACCTGTCCATCTGACCGCCAATGTAGTGCAGCCGCTCCAGCTCGCTTTTGGTCAGCGGACGCCCCGCGACCTGCTTTTGCGCACACGATAGGAGAAAGCTTGTGAGCGACTCGAGGTCTGCCAGCTTTTCGCGTATCGTGCGCTCCAACAGGGGCAGCTTGAGAGTCCGCTGAATCAGTTCCAGCAGTCGTCTCCACGCCTCAAGGTTCGGTTCCACATAGTGGTAGCGTGGCTTTGGCTCTGGTTCCGCCTCGCCGCCCTCTGCGCCGACGACCGACTGCTTGCCGTAGAGGATGGTGTTGTGGCGCAGCTGCGCCCATGAGGCGAGGGCGGTTTGCAGGCTCTTGTCGCGCCATGCGGTGGTGCGGAACACTTCGGGCAGGGCGCGCTCTTGGGGCGGTTCGGCGATGCTCTGCAGCACCCACAGCCAGCCCCAGTAGAGGTTGCGCGTCCACTCGCGTTTGCCCAGCGCGGCGAACCGCTCGGTGAGTTTGCGGCGGATCGGCTTGTAATCCTTCCACTTAGGCGGATTGGCGTCCAAGTGCTGTGCGGCGCGTTGACTGCCCAGCGTCGCCATTACATCCAGCCCGCTGGGCATCGGTCGCAGAGTCGGGTGGCTCAGCTCTTGCAGCACCTCGCTGTCGGGGATGTACCGCTGCCCCATCAGGCGCATCTGGGGCGAGTCGGGGTCGGGCAGCGGCGGGAGCGAGCCTGCAGTTGACACGAATTTCGGGCGTATAGAGGGCATGCGCAGTTGCTGGAACGCCGTCATAAACGCCTCGAAACGCTTCGGCTCGGCATATTGGCGCAGCGAGGGGTTCTTGCCGTAGACCCGCTCGGCGGCTTGGCGCACTTCGGGCGGGGTGAGGTCGTCCACGCCCCCCACGAAAAAGTCGATGGGCGTCATCAACTGCTGCCACTCGTTCACCAAGTTCGCGCGGTACAGCGCGTCGGTCAGCAGCAGCGCTTGGCGGATGGGCGTCGGCGTCGGCTCCGTGCGCTGGGGCGGAACCAGCCGCTTCGGGGCGAACGGAAACAGCCCGTACCACATCATCGCGCGGAAGTAGCGTTGCAGTGTGGCGGTGCGTGTGTAGTGCCCGCGCACCTTGAACTGGGTGTAATCGATGGCGTAGGGCAGGATTGCGCCTACTGTGAAATCCTCATGTTTGCGGGCGAGTTCCAGCTCGCGGCGCACGAGGGGCAGCGCGGGTTCGGGCAGCGGGTCGTTCAGGTTCTGCAGGCGCGCCGCCACGCCGACATAGGCGATGTTGCGCAGCGCAGCGTCTTTCAACTCGGGCGTCGGGGCTTGTCGGTAGGTCTGCACGCACTGCGCCAGCAGCCGTCGCGTGAACTGCGCCAAGCGCGGCGCAAGCACCCGCTCCTCCAACCGACGCAACGCGAACTGAAAGCACAGGTGGTACAGGTGCAGTATGGAGTCGAGCGTGACGAAGTTCGGGATGTTCCAGTAAGCGTTCGCCTCGTAGATGAAGAAGGGCTGTTCCCATTCGCCCTCTTGGAGGACGAACCCGTTGCGCTCCAGCAGGGCGCGCGCCTCGCTGGGAAGCGTGGCGTACTGATCGAGATTAACGATTTGGTTCAGGTCGAATCGCTTCGGTTGCGTTTGCATGGTCAGCCTCCAGCGTGAAGCGAAGTTTTTCGTGGGGTTGACGCAGGATGTAGGCGCGTTGGGCGGCGTTCACGACGACCGTTTCGCCGCGCAGGTGCAGGCGCGCGGGCGCACGAAGGAGCGCGCTCTCCCAGACCGCCGTGAAGCCGAAGCCGCTCCAGCGATACACGCGCACGAACGGTTGCTCGGGACGCCTGCTCTCGATGGTGATTAGGCGCAGCGGTTGGCGGGGGTAGAGGCGCGCCAGCACAAAGTCGTGCAGCGGGCTGCTGAGGCGCGAACCCAGCCACTTCGCGTAGCCATACGCGCCCGTCCAGCCCAAGATGTGAATCGTGTTTTGGCGGTCGCGATACCAGCGCGTGCTGCGGTTCACCCCGACGACGAACTCGGCGTAGCCGTCGTCGTCGATGTCGACGATTTGCAGCTTCCACGCCCGAAACGCGGCAGGACCCCACTGCCACAGCCGTCGCCCCTCACGAAACACCTGCAGGAACGGCTCCCCCCGCGGCGTGAACCGTACCGTCTCGATCAGACCATCGCCGTCGATGTCCTGCTCGAACACCTGCGTCTCGACCACGCGCATCGGATTCGTCGTTCGGGCGGGGATCCCTGCCAAAGGTATAATCGGAGCATGCTCTCGTTGGAGCAGTTGCGCAGTCGGCACGACGGTATAATTCCACTCAGGAGACGCACATGGCAAGTCCGTTTCCGGGCATGGATCCCTACTTGGAAGACAAGGCGCTCTGGAACGATGTGCATCATCGGCTCATCACCTACATCAGCAATGCGTTGCAGCGGCAGGTACGCCCGCGCTATCATGTGCGTATCGAGGAGCGCCTCTATGTCGAGGAAGCGAAGCGCGAAATCGTGCCCGATACGGCGGTTCTGCAACCTGTCGGGTCTCGGACAGGCACAGCAGTCGCGCAAGCGCCTGAGTGTGATGCCCCTATCGTCTTGCAGGTAGAAACGCGCGAGCATACCGAGGGGGTCATCCATATTCTTGACCGCGCGCGCAACATGCGCGTGGTGACCGTCATCGAGGTTCTGAGTCCCAGCAACAAGGAGCCGCATGCCAAAGGCTGGGAGCTATATCGCCAGAAACAGGGCGAAATCTTGAGGAGCGATGTGCATCTTGTGGAGATTGACCTGCTGCGGGCAGGGGAATATACGCTTGCGCCGCCGTATCATGTGTTGGTCGGGGAGGTGGGGGCGCAGTGGCACTCTATGATTAGCATCCGTCGCGCCGATGACCCTGAAAACTTCCTGTTGTATCCGCGCACGATTCGGGAGCGCTTACCGCGTATTCCCGTGCCGCTGGCGATTGGCGATCGGGAGGTGTGTCTGGACTTGCAGGCGGTGCTGGATCAGTGTTATGAGGACGGCGCGTATGAGGATGTTGTCGACTATCGTCGCGACCCACCGCCGCCACCCCTAAGCGCGGACGACTTGGAGTGGCTGTATCTGCGCCTACGGCAACTGGGGAGGCGCTGACGGCGGCTGGTTGGCTTTGTACCAATCGCCGAGCCAGAGCTCATGGATGCCCCACCACTCCAAGGGAGGCTACCGTCTACCGTCGCCATCGCCTCTATTCCGCCTCACGCCAGTTCTCCACACGCAACGGATAGCCCACCTCCACCACCAGTCCGCCGCCTCCAGAAACGGGGGATGGTCGCCGCGAGATTCTCCTGCGCGAAGTTCGCGATACACCGCCTCGGGAATATAGACCCCGCCGTAGAGCTGGCGCAAGAGGGCGAGCTGTCCTATCGCCGCTAAGTTGGTCATCGGCGAGGTGTTGCTCACCACGATCACGGGAGGTCAACCTCTTGCAGGTTGGTCAAGTCTTCCGCGAGGTCGTCGGGGGTGTAGTGGATGGGCACGCCCCGCTCGCTCAGGGCGCGTTGGAACTGCAGGCGCGTCAGCCCTGCAAGGCGGCTTGCCAGCGCCAGCGTCAGTCGCCCCTGCTGGTACAGCCATATCGCCAGCTCCAGCCGAAGCTCCGTCTCGCTCATTTGCGCCGCCTGCAGCCACTCGTCTGAAATGATGACGCTCATCGTGGGGGAATTGTACCTGCGCAGCCTTTATCCCGCCACGGTTGCGCGTGCGAGGTCTGACCACGCGCCCCGACTCTTGACAGGTCCGAGGTTCGCCAGAAACGCGGCATCACTCACGGGGCAGGATAGCGCGCCTTGGGTTCAAACAAGGTCAGCTGCTCCGTGGGCGAATCTTGCGCGGGTATCGACGCGGCGGCATAGACCTCCTCGAAGGCTTGAAGCGCGCCCTCGAACCATTCGGCGGTCGGCTCCCAGCCCGACTCGGCGCAACTGGCAGACCGCAACAGCTCGCCGACGAAGTGTAGGTACATCAGGTTGCGCGCGCCGTTCCCGTAAGCGCCCACGATTTGTTGGGCGCGTTGTAGCGCGTCGGCGGGCGTGTGCGCCAGCGGCTGGAACGGCAACGACCGCTTGCGGCAAATCAGCACCAAGTCCATGTCCAACGCCTGCTTGTTGCGGATGTGCGGGTTCACTTTGTACTCGCTCTGCACAGGAAAAAAGTCCACGATGCGGAACCCTCCCTGCTGCACCGCCGCCAGAATCGTCCACCATGCGCGCGGGTTGGTGTGGTGGAAGGTGAAATACATTGCCCCGTCGTCTTTTAGCACGCGGCAGCACTCGCGGAACACATCGGTCAGCAAGCGCAGGTAAGCGTCTTCACCCTTGCCCTGCCCCTGATTGACGACCGCCTCGCGCTCGTGGGGCACTAACTCACTCTGGAAGCAGGGCGCGTCCGACAGGCACGACAGCCACGCATAGAAAAAGTTGGACAGCTCGGAGTAGTGAACATTATCGTAGTACGGCGGGTCGGTAATCACGAGGTCTACCGATTGGTCAGGCAGTTCGGGCAGATGCGCGGAGTCGCGGCAGAACAGCAAGGCAGCGCGCTCGGTGCGCGTCAACGCCTCGTAAGTCTGCACGAAGCGTGCGCTGACCCGCTCGCCCGATACCACGTGGGTAATCACCTGACCCTGCCTGTCTTTGAACCGCTCGAAGGGGGCAGCGCCATATGCCTTCGCGTTGCGATACCGCCTGTAGCAGTTGACGAAAGTGCCCGCGCCCTCTTCCGAGACGCCCCACACATTGTTCTCTACAGGCGTCGTCGTCAGCGGCATCGCGTGATAGTTGAACAGGTGATGCAGTTTGCGGTTGGGGTAGTTGTACGGCGTCATCATGTTGTTGTATTCCAGCATGTTGGAGAGGGCGGTGTAGAAGCAGTTGCGGTATTCGGGGTCTTCAATCGCTTGAATGGCGCGTATCAGCGCGTTGAACGCCAGCAGTTGCCGCGCGTTGAAGATGTCGCGGTAGCGGCGGTATCCGTGCTGAATCCACCGCCGCGAGGATGTGCCTAACGGGATGTGCTGGTCGGGCAAGATGAGGTTAAGCTCCGCCTCGCGAAACTCCCGCTCAATCTGCTCCAGCAGGTTGAGGTCGTCGGCGTCGGGCGATTTGTAGAGGCGGGCGCGGCAGGCAGGACACCAATACTCGATGGCGACCAGTCGCTCGCTTAGACGCGCGCCGTTGCGTATCGTCGCCAACAACGAGAGGGGCGACTCGCTGCAAGTGCATCGGTAGTAGCCCTCGTTGTACGCACCCTCGTAGGGGTCAAAGGTTGCGTCGCAGGCGGGGCACTTGGCAGGCTGTGCGCCCGACCACGCAAACAGGTGCAAGCAGTGGGGGCAGAAGACCGTCGCAGGGTTGGACGCCGACAGCGGGCGGTTGCGGCTTAGCCCCTCGTTCAGTAGGCAACGCTTGTGCAGCAAGGTCATCTGCCCGCAGCGCAGGCACGGAATAACGCGCACCCAGAAGGCGTATAGCGTCTCCGCGTTTGCGCCGCACGCGGCGCAGCGCGTGCGGTACATCGCGCGTATCGCCTCGCCCGCGCTCTGCGCGAGTTGCTCGAAGTAGGCGTCCAGACGCGCGAGGTCTATCTCCTTGAGGCTCTCGCGCACAATCCAGTACGACACGGGATTGATGTCGCAGCCGATGACCTTCGCGCCCATGCGGTTCGCCTCGATGAGGGTTGTCCCGCCGCCCATAAACGGGTCAAGGATGACCCACTGGCTCAGGTCGTGAGGAGCGAAATAGGGCGCGTGAACATCCAAGTCGCCCAGCGGGTTGAGGCGCAGCAGCCGCTCACGCAGTTCGGGCTGCGTGGCTAACAGGATAATCGCGCGAAACAGCGTGCCTGGTCGGCGCGCCCACCACTTGTGCAGCGAGTATATCGGGCGGTAGTGCTGCCGCTTGCCCGTCTCATCTTGGCTAAGCTTGCTGACGAGTTGCTCCACCTGCAGGCTGGGGGCTGGGCGCATGGGCTGCACTTATCCCGCCACCGTTGCGCGTGCGGGGTCTGACCACGCGCCCTGACTGGTGTTGCGCGTTTGCAGTTGCGCTTCCCAAGTGGCGGGCAGTCCCAGCGCGGTTTTGACGGGTCCGAGGTTCGCCAGAAACTGCGCCACTTGCGCTTCAAACTCACGGTCGCGTCGCTTGATGAAATCGGTCTGCATAGGTCATCCTCCGCACGATTGGTTCGTTCTCGGCAACGGAGTTCCTGCCTCTGCAGTGCGTGTACTCTAACACCTCGCCAGTGTACTGCAGTGCCGTCTCTGTGTACTGCAGTACAGCGTCCGTGTACTGCAGTACACCGCCCGTGTATAGCAGTACGGGGTTCGTGTACTGCAGTACACCGCCCGTGTATAGCAGTACGGCGTCCGCGTACTACAGTACAGCGTCTGTGTACTAAAGTACAGCAACTGCATAGAACTGTCATACTCCAACCCTCCCCGCGTATGGGGAGGGAGTTCCTCACCCCGTGTATGGAGTAGGTTCAACGTCTATCAGGGAGAGCCAGTGTCCAGCAGAAAGGCTTCGCTACGTCCTGTGGCAGCGTTCCAACCTATTCCCACAATATAGCGCCCACTGGGAGATATGGCTCTCGCAACTCGAAGAACTGATCCAGGGGTCAGCAGACGCTCGTATGTAGCGTTCAAATCCTCCATTCCCCTTGCCGCGGTCCAGCGAAAAGCGCGCTCTTCACCTGAAGCGTTGGAAGCAGTACCTACTACCACGCGCCCGTCGGCGGAAACACCGTAAGCCTCACTCCAATCGCCTCCAAGTGTGCCGATATCTTGCATGCCAAGCCCTGTTGTCCAGCGAAAGGCACGAAGCTGTCCTGCGGCGTTGTCAGAATAGCCTACAATCACGCGCCCGTCGGCGGAAACGCTAAAAGCTTCACTCCAACTGCTGCCTAATGTGCCGAGATCTTGCATACCTCCCGACGCCGTCCAACGAAAGGCGCGCCTCGACCCTGCGCTAGAGTTAGAATAGCCCACCACCACATTTCCGTCGGCAGAAACGCTATGAGATTCGCTCTCAAAGCCGCCCAGCGTGCCAAGACTTTGCATGCCTCCCGACGCCGTCCAACGAAAGGCACGAATCTGCCCTAAAGAATCTTCAGCCTGACCAACCACCACATTTCCGTCGGCAGAAACGCTAGAAGCACTGCTTCTAACGCCGCCCAGCGTGCCAAGGTCTTGCATGCCTCCAGAACTCGTCCACCGAAAGGCACGCCCCTGCCCTTCGGCGTTATCAGCCCAGCCGATTACGACGCGCCCATCGGCAGAGACGGCATAAGCCGCACTACTATTGCCACCCATTGCGCCGAGATCTTGTATGCCTCCAGAAGCTGTCCAACGAAAGGCACGCCACTCCCCTAGGGCATTTTCAACCCTGCCAACCACGACGCTCCCGTCAGCGGAGATGCCAAAAGCCTCACTTTTATTATATCCAGGTAGAGTGCCCAACCACCTCAACGAAGGCTGCTCAGGAGGCGGGGTCGGCCCAGAGGCACCACCACCACAACCTGAGAGCATTCCAATCACGGCTATAGCGCACAAAAGCGGTACTGCACTGGTAATCGCCCGAACAAAATGCCTCTCTGACTCTCGCATCGTTTAGTCTCCTCCGCCAGAATTTGGTGCTGTAGTCTCGCTGTATCGTCAGCTATACGCTGCAGCGACAACGCTGCCTTATCTTACGGTTCCTTTTACGAGCGAGAGAGTTCCACTCCCTGCATCGCTGCCCTATATTATACACCATTCAGTGGCGTATGTCAAGGGGGCATGTACTTGTCTGCAGCGCGCGAACCATGCAAGGGTAGAGAAACCGAGAGGTGGGTTCATAAGCGTAAAATCACACCCCCACCAGCTCCTCCTGCTTGAGATACCGCTCGCGCTGGTCTTGGGGCAGGGTGCGCCAAATCAGGAACTGCTTGCGCA
>Ga0308393_1001544_pt1 | contig 10658 bp, 11 predicted proteins | sample Hotspr2Sampleee2_FD_202364 | JGI IMG/M metagenome (GOLD analysis project Ga0308393, IMG submission 202364) | Hot spring phototrophic mat microbial communities from Mushroom Spring, Yellowstone National Park, Wyoming, United States - 20050630_ee2 ... | reverse complement strand
ATGGAGTTGCTCGTAGAAATTACCATCTCCCACTACTGATGGATAATAGAACATTAAGCCTGTTTCTGAACATTTATAGATTTCAATAAAGTCTAAATTTTCAAAATAACTACCTACATCAATGTTATAGTCTTTTTTGTATAACCTGACAATCTCTTCGGTTTTTATATGAAGGACTTTTGTTGTATTTTGCCTTAGGGTAAGTGGTGAGAGAATGGTCATAGCAAACTTTATTTTTGAATAGCCAATTCGAAAGGGAAGGGCTCATCTTTTAAAATATAACATACACCATTTGAGCTACTTCTAATTCTATCAGTTATGTTATTCAGAGAGAAATAATCATAAATTGCTCTGACACAGCCTTCCCAAGCGTAATAATCATCTACTATAATTAGCCCACCTTTTACAACTTTTGGATACAAAGCTTCTAAACATTGATAAGTTGAATCATACCAATCTCCATCAAGCCGTAAAATTGCTATATCTACGCCTGCATAAGAAGATAGTGTGTCCTTAAACCAACCTTTGTATATGACGTAGTTGGTACAACCAGCAATTTTCATTGCTTCTTCGGCATATGTTTGCTCTGCTTTACAATTATCAAAATACCATAAATCCTTGCTTTCTTGCCATTTTTTAGCAGCTTGTCCATCTTTTTCCTGTACTTTTGGCAACCCTTCAAAGCTATCAAATAAATGGTATTTTCTATTATTACCAAGTTTTTCAGCTAAAGCGGCTATCATACCTCCTCGCCATACTCCACATTCTACAATATCTCCACGAACCTCTGATATTTTATCACAAAGTTGCAAATTATCTTCAAAAATAGGCTTAGGAATCATCGTATAAGCTTGGTATTTTTTAAATAGAAATTCCTTGTCTTTTTTCTTAAAGAACATAAACTATCATTTTACTTCCCAAAAACATTCTTCAACATATTTACAGGTATTCGGTTGCCATTCATATTCACTCCTATTTTTTGTCATTACGACTTCAAAAGGGCATATATTTTCTAAAGTTTCAAAAAGTACTTTGTCTCGGGCAGAACCTAAAAAAGTGCTAACAGAATAAGTTCCCATGTATAATTTTAGGTTAGGAATTATACATCTAAGATGTGTTACTCCCGCTTTTCTACACATAGGCCTTTCTGAGTCAAAAGTCCATAAATGAACTATTTTATTGTCATATTCATCAACAATTACAAATGAGAAAGCTGCCGCAATAATAGGTTCTGGAGTATGTATCCAAAAGTCTATGGTCATAGGTGAGCCATTTTTTTGAATTTGATTCTGCTCTGACGTACCAAGCACAACTTTTATTACCTTAGGCTGGGTTGCTGATGGCGTACTTTCGTATACTGGAGTATTAGTAAAATTATTTCTAATATAATAAGCCACAGCGTCATGAGCAGATGCGGTATATCCAATACAACCGTTTCGCAGTACAACCCCTCTATTGCAAAGCGTTTGCACCGCCGTCATATTATGGCTCACAAACAGCACCGTTCTGCCTTCACTGCTTACATCTTTCATTTTACCGAGGCATTTTTTCTGAAATTCGGCATCGCCTACGGCAAGCACTTCATCTACAATCAAGATTTCAGGTTCTAAGTGAGCCGCCACCGCAAAAGCCAAACGCACATACATTCCCGAACTATATCGCTTCACAGGCGTATCAATATATTTGCCTACCCCCGAAAACTCTACTATCTCATCAAATTTCTTGCGAATATCATTTTTAGTCATTCCGAGTATAGCTCCATTTAAAAAGATATTCTCTCTCCCTGTCAGTTCGGGGTGAAAACCTGTACCTACTTCCAAAAGACTGGCAATTCTGCCTTTGGTTCTTATTCGTCCTTTGGTAGGAGTAGTTACTTTTGAGAGAATTTTAAGCAGAGTAGATTTTCCTGCTCCGTTTTTCCCGATAATTCCTAACACTTCTCCTCTTTTTACTTCAAAGTTAATATCTTGCAAAGCCCAAACGTATTGTCCTTTAAGATTTTCTCTGTCATTGGTTTCACCTACTTTGAGCGTAGGGTCTTCTTTGCCTCGTAGTTTAGCCAGCCATCTGCTTACATCTTCCCGCAAAGAACTTGCCCCCACTACTCCCAAACGATATTGCTTCCAAAGATTTTCTACTGATAATACAATGTCTGACATTTCTCTATTCTACTGATAATAAATGTTGCTTTATTCTTTGTAATTCATCTTCTTTAAAACAATCTTTATAAAGCATTTCAAAACGATAAGCAATAATTTCTCTATGCGAAAAGTTAGGATATTGTTTGCTAATTAAGCTGTAAGCCATATCCAAACTTAATTCTATCATTTCCATAGTCATTTTTAGCTTTTCTATATTGCTTTTCTGAGCAATGATTTCAAACTGTTTTTTTCGGATATAATCTGGAGTATCTTGCATATTTAAACGATAATTTCGTAAGTTTTCAAATTTAGTTCTTTTAACCAATATTTTAGATAATCTCTATCTAAAGAAGTGTTTAACAACAGATTTTTGATATCTTCTAATTGTCTTTCACTTATCAAATCTTGTATCCACCTAAACTTTGCTATAATTAAATCTTCTAAAGATATTACCCAAAATTTTTTACTATATTTTTCACCAAAAGAAAGATTCTTCTTCCTTTGAAAAGCAATTTTGTCGTAATTACTATTTTTTCGTAATATAAAATCTATTTTAAAACCCGTACTATTATCTATGATATTAAACATTCCATTCGTTATGAAAGCGTCTCTTAGAGCGGGTTGATAACAGTAGTACCCTTCCTCAAATAATTTAACAATAGCTTCTATATGCTTCTCTTCCATTTCTACTACTAAATCAATGTCTCTTGTAGTTCTTTGAATAGCATAAAAACCCATTGCCAAACTTCCTGATAACATATAGGGAAGTTCGATATATTCTATCTTTTCTGTTACTTTTTCTAGAAAATCTAACATTTAATTTTCTAACTCTACCCTACTAAAAATCTTTTTGATGAACAATGGTGATTATATAAAAGTTTCTGTAACAACAAGGTTTCAATTTTGCGTCTCTATAAACGCTTGTTTTTGCAATGTCTAATGCCTTTTTATTCTTTAACCTAATTGTTTAACAAACTTTAATTAAAATGGAGGTATAAATCTTTTCCACAAAAATACACCTTTTTGCCTTATGATATACTACGCAACTCCATTATTTTCGTTTTGATAATTTTGTAGTTTTTCGTGTAATGCTACAAGATTTAGAAAATTTTGGGCTTTATCCGAGCTATACACAAAGTTTTCCTTTACTTTTTCTGCTTTGTAATATTGTAGGTACTGCTGCTGATTTTCTTCTTTGGTGATGATGTACATTTTCTCGGTTTCTATGGTAAATGGAGCATCAGTGTTAGAAATCATTTCTTCGTGGATTTTTTCTCCTGCTCGTCTGCCTATGTACTCTATCTTACAAGTAGGACAGACAGCCTCTGCCAAGTCTAATATCCTAAAAGCAGGAAGTTTGGGAACAAGAATTTCGCCTCCAAGAGCATACAAGAGTGCATATTCTACCAATTTGCTTGCTTCTTCTGCCGTGATGCTGAAGCGTGTCATTTCGGGGTGGGTAACTGGAATAATGCCTTGCTTAGCCTTTTCCAAAAAAAGAGGCACTACCGAACCTACTGAACCAAAAACATTCGCATAACGAACTACAATAAATTTTGTTTCAGAAGAATTAGCGGCTAAGAAAATTTTATCTGCACACAACTTACTTGCCCCATACACACTGCTTGGCGAAGAAGCTTTATCTGTGGAAATTGCTATTAACTTTTTTACCCCTCTCTCTTGGGCGGCTCTTGCGACATTTGCACTTCCCCAAATATTGGTTTTGATACACTCAAAAGGATTTTCTTCGGCAATATGAATGTGTTTGAGTGCGGCAGCGTGTATTACAAAATCTACTCCTTTAAAAGCCTGATAAACGCTTTCATACTCTCTTATATCTCCCAAAACAAACTTCACCTTCGGATTTCCTTGCAGTTGGTTTCGCATAGCATATTGTTTATGCTCATCTCGCGAAAACACAATAATTTGAGCAATATTTGGGTGATTTTTAAGCAAAAAAGGGATAAAATGCCTTCCAAACGAACCTGTACCCCCCGTTACTAAAATAGATTTATCTGCCAGAATGCTCATTGTGCGTTTTTGATTTTTATTATCTCATTTTCAGTTTTCCTTGCGAAACCCCCATCCAATTTGCCAATTTGTAAAGCACTCTTGCTCCTACGTTGGCGTCCCATTCTTCGTTTTCCACATCGCCACAGGCAACCTCAACCAAATCGAAGCTGATGATTTTTTTTCCTGCTTTTACTAATTTTTTAAGCAAAAAATTGATTTCCCAAAACTCAAAGCCCCCTGCCACGGGAGTGCCTGTATGCGGACAGAGTTTGGGGTCAAGCCCATCAATATCAAAACTGATATAAATTTTTTCGGGTAATTCGGCGATAATTTCGTCGCAAATGTTTGCCCACGTTTTTCCTTCGTAGAGAGCCTCTTTGATGTCTTGGTCAAAAAAAGTTTTTATTCTGCCCTTTGAATTTTGAATAAGATTGATTTCCGCTTCGCAATAATCTCTAATACCTACTTGTACCAACTTGCTGATTTGAGGGATTTTAAGAGCATTGAACATAATAGAAGCGTGCGAAAACTCAAAACCTTCGTAAGCCTCTCGCAAGTCGGCGTGAGCATCTATTTGTAAGATGCCAAAATTTTGGTATTGCTTAGCTAAGACTTGTAAAATTCCCAACGGTGTGCTATGGTCGCCACCGAGTAAAGCTACCATTTTGCCTTGTTTGAGCCAGTGGATAGCTGTTTTTTCTACCCATTGATTGAGCCTTTCGGCTTCTTTGTTGATGACCTCTGGAATTTCACGTAAATAGGCGATTTCTTCATCAAGTTCTTCGGGCATATCAGCCTCGAGCCATTGTATGTAGTTTTCGGCTTCTTGGCGTAGTGTTTCGTTTAGTTCTAACCATTTTTCAGGAAAAGGAAGCATAGCCACTCCCAAATGCCAGGCATTTTCTATATCAGCATCGTACAAATCTACTTGTGATGAAGCGAATAAAATTTCTTTGGGGGCGATAGCCGTACCAGCATTGTACGAAACGGTAACTTCCCAAGGTACAGGGATAATAATGAGGTCTGCTGTTTGTTCGTCGAAGGGCAATCCAAATAACTTTCCTGATGCTCCCACGCCATTGGGGTCAAAACTTTCAATGAGTTCTTGTTTAGTCATTATGTGAAATAATAAGAATTTGTGCCAAAGATAGAATTTTGCATTAAGATTTCCAAATAAGTGAAAATTTGCAGAATTAATCTCAAACTTCAATGCCTGCAAACATCTGTCCGATAGTTACCATATCTAAGGTATGGAACGTAGGTTCGCCTTGAGGGCTGTAATTAGGAACTGATGAGGCAAAAAGTTGGGCTATGAGGGTTTGTATTTCTGTTTGTGAAAGTTTTGTGCCATATTTGATAGCGGAGCGGGTAGCCATCAGACGGGCGATTTTTTCGTAGCTGGGGCGTTGGAGCGTGTCGGTTGAGTTTTTGATTTGCTCTATGAAAGTTTCTAAAATTTCTTTTCCTTGTTCTTGGGCAATATCGGCAGGAATGCCTTTGAGCCAAATTCCGTCTGCTTGCTTATCGAACACAAAACCTAAGTATCTGATTTCGTTTTCAAATTCATCTAAAATAGCCAAATCGGCGGGAGAAATAGGAATGTAAATCGGGAAAAGCAGTTGTTGAGATACTGAATTGCTACCTTTATTTTGCAACAAATTCAAGAATTTTTCATATAAAATACGTTGATGAGCCAAATGTTGGTCAATTATCATTAGTCCTGCTTTTACCTGAGCTACAATGTAGCGTTGGTGTAGCTGAAAGGTTTTATTTTCTATGCTTTCTTGGCTTTTCTCTTCGGTTTTTGTGTAAATTCTATTTTCTGGAAAAAGCGTATTGCTATCTTTCTCAAAAATTTCTGTGCTTGCTTTCTGAGAAATACCTGCGAAAATACTTTCCCAATTTTTGAGGTTGGAACGCTCCCTTGCATTTTTCTGATAATTTTTTAACGGCTGGCTCTCAGCTTTTTCGTATTTAGGAAGAGAAGAATATTTTTCGGAAGCTATTTCTTCAATTTTAAAATCGAAGTTTTGAGAAGAAAAATCTAAACCGATGTTGTGAGAACCTAATGCTTTACGCACCGAAGCCTGTACGATGGCATAAATACTTTTTTCATCATCAAACTTGATTTCTGTTTTGGTAGGATGTACGTTTATATCAATATGTTCGGGAGCAATATCCAAAAAAAGCACATAAAAAGGGAAACTCTCTTTGGGTAAAAGTTCCTGAAAAGCACTTACAACAGCGTGGTGAAGGTAGCCGTGTTTGATAAAACGATTATTCACGAAGAAAAACTGCTCGCCTCGGGTTTTTTTGGCAGCTTCGGGCTTGCCTACATAACCACGTACATTGACAAGCGGGGTTTCTTCTTGACAAGGAATCAGGTACTCGCGGTAGTTTTTTCCAAAAATGCCGACAATTCTCTGAGCAAGTTTGCTTTTGGGAAGGTTGTAGAGTTCTGTATCGTTATGAAACATCACAAAGCTAATTTCAGGAAACGCAAGAGCTACTCGCTGAAACTCATCAATGATATGTTTTAGTTCAATAGGATTAGATTTCAAGAAATTGCGACGAGCAGGGACGTTGAAAAACAGGTTTTTTACAGCAACTGAAGTGCCTACGGGGGTAGCAATTTTTTCTTGCGATTTGAGTTGGGAGGCTTCTATGAGTACCTGTGTGCCAATGGAGTCAATATTTCTTCGGGTGCGGAGTTCTACCTGAGCTACGGCGGCAATCGAAGCCATAGCCTCACCACGAAAGCCCATGGTCATTATCTTGAACAAATCCTCTTGCGATTTGATTTTAGAAGTAGCGTGCCTTTCGAAACACATACGGGCATCAGTTTCGGACATACCTATTCCGTCGTCAATTACTTGTATGAGTGTTTTCCCTGCCTCTTTTACAATTAACTGAATATGGGTTGCTTGGGCATCAATAGAGTTTTCTAACAATTCTTTTACTACCGAAGCAGGTCTTTGTACCACTTCGCCTGCGGCAATTTGGTTGGCCAAGGAGTCGGGTAGAAGGCGAATAACATCTATCATTACAACAGCTTTTTAAACAAACTATTTTGCAGGGCAATTCGTTCTGAATTGAAACTTGTTTTGGTTTGCACTTACGAAAATACGATTTTTATTTGAAACATTCGTAATGAAATGTAAAGGCAATATTAAGTTTTTAGAAAAAATTTTTTAGAAGCATTTTTCTCTTTAAATTTGCTAAAACAAATTCTGCCCTTATGAGTGCAAAATTCAATCATCGTATCCTGATAGCAGACGACGATGCGGATATTGTGGAGATGCTCCAATACAATCTCAGAAAAGAAGGCTATGAGATAAAAACCGCCAGCAGCGGCAAAGAAGCTATTGAAAGAGCTATAAGTTTTCAGCCACATCTTATCCTGATGGACATTATGATGCCTCAGATGGACGGCATAGAAGCAAGCCGTATTATCAAAGAAACGCCCGAAACAGCCGAAACCTATATCATTTTTCTTACTGCTCGCTCCGAAGAATACTCCGAAGTAGCCGCCTTTGATATAGGTGCAGATGACTACGTCGTGAAGCCTATCAAACCAAGAGCTTTGATGAGCAGAATTTCGGCTGTATTCAGAAGAGAAAACAAAAAAACTAAATCCGAAGACCAAATAGAAATTGGTGATTTAATCATTGATAGAAAAAGTTACACCGTATCGCAAGGAAATCAGCTATTTGAAATGCCCCGAAAGGAGTTTGAACTATTGTATTTTCTAGCTCAAAATCCTGAGAGGGTGTATTCTCGCGAAGAACTTTTGCAAAGCATCTGGGGAAGCGATGTGTATGTACTTGCTCGCACGGTAGATGTGCATGTCCGTAAACTCCGAGAAAAACTCGGAGAGGGATACATCAAAACAGTAAAAGGCGTGGGTTACAAATTCTCTCTCAATGAATAAATTATGGATTGGAAATCTCGCATCTTACCTTTTTCTTTGGCTTTTATCATAGCTCTGATTACTACGCTTTTTTTAGCTCTATTAGATGTAGATTGGGTTGTTTTGCTTGTATGTTTTTTTATCTGTTTTGCAACTGCTTTTATTCTTATTGCAACCGCTTTGGAATTTTTAGTATTCAGAGAAATCAACGAGATATACAATTCTTTCGCCAAAATCAAAAAAAAGGATTTTAAAATAGCCAAAAGAAGGCTCTCTACCCTCACTGTCAGCCCTCTCCAACAACTCAACGAAGAACTCTACGACTATGCTACCAAGAAACAACAAGAAATAGACTATCTGATGCAACTCGAAGCTTTCAGGAGAGAGTTTTTGGCTGATGTTTCTCACGAACTAAAAACCCCTATCTTTGCCGCACAAGGCTTTATTCATACACTTATTGACGGAGCGGTTGAAGACCCCGAAGTAAGAGATAAATTCTTGATGAAAGCCGCCAAAAGCCTCGATGGATTAGACCACTTAGTAAAAGACCTCATCACGCTTTCGCAAATGGAGAGTGGAGTAATCAAAATGCACTATCAAGAGACGCATCTTAATCTGCTCTTAGAAGAAGTTTTTGAACAATTGGAAGAAAAAGCCAACGAACGAAACATCTCTCTGCTTGTTGATGAACGCACTTCGAAAGAATGTATCATTTGGGCAGATACCTATCGCATCAAACAAGTGCTTATCAATTTGATTGAAAATGGTATCAAATATGGCAAAGTAGGCGGATTTGTAAAAGTTTGGCTACTGCAAACCCAAGATTATTGCATTATTGAAGTAGAAGATAATGGTTCAGGTATTCCTAAAAGACATCTGACGCGAATTTTTGAGCGTTTTTACAGAGTAGAAAAAAGCCGTTCCAAAGAAAAAGGCGGAAGCGGCTTGGGTTTGGCTATTGTGAAACAAATCGTAGAAGCCCACGAAGGAAAAATAGAGGTGGAAAGTAAATTAGAAAAAGGTACTAATTTTCGTGTCCAACTCAAAAGGTTTCCAAGTAAGGTTTTTGAAAGTAATAAAATTGTATGGGAGGCAGACTCACAAGACGGCAATAAGACAGCCAATAAAGTGAGTGTCTAAATGTTTACAACCTCACTCCCATCAACAAAATGTCGTCTCGCTGTACTGTTCCTCTTTGGTATGTGTCCAAAAAGTCTTCCAATTCTTTTTGTAATTGTTGCATAGACTTATCGTAATTTTGCGAAAGCAGATATTTGAATTTAGCCTCTCCTAATTTTACCCTTTCGGCATTATTTTGGTCTACAAAGCCATCGCTACCGATAATCAAGACACTTCCTTTTTTGAGGATAAGTTCTTGGTTCTCAAATTCTACATTTTCGTTTTGCGTTCCACCGATAGAACGACGGCTTCCCTTGATTGAAAATACTTGATTATTAAGTAGTTCCACAAAATTAAACAGATATTTATGTTTCTTTAAAAAATGGAAAATTTTGTCTAAACTACTAATGTTGGACTATCTATTAAACATCTTGCAAAATCATACATCTGCGAAAATCAGCGAAATCTGTGGGTATAATATGAACAGACTACTATTTTTTTACACTTGATTAAACAATCATTTTCTAATAACAAATAAAAAAGTTGAATTACTTATAGCATAAGTGTCAAATTTAGTAGTATTAGGCTCAAATATTACCAAATAATTCTGTGAAAAGCAAGTTTTTAGATGAAAAGTTTTGCAAAAAGATTTTCGTCTAAAATTAAATTTTTATTAATTTGTTTATTGTGAAATTTAATTTTTTAGAAAGGGTATATGCTGTGTGGTTTCGTAATTTCACTAAAAATTTTTCAACAAGGTATTATCAGACCCAACAATAACAAGAATAGTAGTAGAACGTGCCGACAGATTTTCACGTTTTGGAAGAAATTATATTGAATTACTATTAAAAATGCAAGGTAGAGAAATTGAAATAGTAAATAAACAAGATAGTGATAGAGATGATTTAATGCAAGATTTTGTGAGCATAATTACATCTTTTACTGCAAGATTATACGGATTAAGAAGAAGTAAAAGAAAAACAAAGCAATTGATTAAAGAATTAGAAAAACAAAAATGAAATTAGTAGAAAAACATATTATATCAAAAAATCATAAAAGTTACAAAGAAATAGACCATTTGGCTTTCCTTGCTAAAAACCTTTATAATAAAGGTAACTATATTATCCGTCAAGAATTTATTAAAACAAGCAAAGAAGTAGAACAAGGTAAAAGAGAAAATGCAAAATGGATTCGTTACCACGAATTACAAAAAATATTGCAGAATAGTAAAGACCCTGATGATATTGCTCTGCCAAGAAAAGTAAGCCAACAAGTTCTACGACAGTTAGATAATAATTGGAAATCGTTTTTTAAAGCAATAAAAGAATGGAAAAAAGCACCTGATAAGTTCAAAAAACGCCCTTCATTACCTAAATACAAACATAAAACAAAAGGTAGAAACATACTAATCTATACAATACAAGCTATTTCAAAAGTAGAATTAAAAAATGATATAGTAAAATTATCAAACACAA
>Ga0308393_1001535_pt1 | contig 10691 bp, 10 predicted proteins | sample Hotspr2Sampleee2_FD_202364 | JGI IMG/M metagenome (GOLD analysis project Ga0308393, IMG submission 202364) | Hot spring phototrophic mat microbial communities from Mushroom Spring, Yellowstone National Park, Wyoming, United States - 20050630_ee2 ... | reverse complement strand
CATTTCTTCTACTCGTCTACATTACTAAAATCTGCTACACAATTTTAGTTTCTAAGGTTTTTATTTCTTCACTTTCTTTTACGAACTCTGTACTTCGGTAAAGTCGGGCGTAGAGTGTGTTGGGCGTGCTCAATAGTTCCTGATGCGTACCTCGCTCTACGATTACGCCCTTTTCCATTACGAGGATTTCATCGGCTTTTTGTATGGTACTTAGTCGGTGGGCAATAACTAACGAAGTTCGTTCTTGCATCAGTTCGTTCAGGGCTTCTTGCACAATTTTTTCTGACTCGTTATCCAAAGCCGAAGTTGCTTCGTCTAAAATCAATATTGCAGGATTTTTAAGAACGGCTCTGGCAATGCTGATACGTTGGCGTTGTCCTCCTGAAAGTTGTGAGCCTCTTTCTCCGATATTGGTTTCATATTGCTTAGGTAGTTGCATAATAAACTCGTGAGCGTGGGCAATTTTAGCGGCTTGTATCACTTGCTCCATAGTTGCCTCTGTACCGAAGGCAATGTTGTTGAAAACCGTATCGTTAAATAAAATTGCTTCTTGACTTACAATTCCCATTTGGCTACGCAAAGAATGCATCGTAACTTCACTTATATTATAGCCATCTATGGAAATTTTGCCTTCTTGTGGCTCGTAGAATCGGCAGAGCAGGTCGGCAAGGGTAGATTTTCCACTGCCCGATGCCCCTACTAAGGCAATCATTTTTCCTTTGGGAATGGTAAAATTGATGTCTTTCAGCACCCAATTTCCATTCTGATAAGCAAAACTTACATTTTCAAAAACAATTTTATCCGAAAAAGGTGGTAAAATTTTGGCATTAGGCTTATCTACAATTTCAGGTTGAGTATCAATGAGTTCAAAAATTCGTTCTGCCGAAGCAGTGCCTCGTTGTATCAAGCCAAACATTGAGATAATTTCTTTGATAGGCTGCGTAACTTGCGATAGTATGGCTAGGTATCCTAAAAATTCGGAAGCTTGTAAGTTACTTCTTCCTTGCAGTATTAACCCACCACCATACAGAATTACTCCTATTACTAACATTACTCCCATAAACTCCGAGAGAGGGGGAGCCATTTCTGCTCTATAAACAATACTCTTCACCAGAGAAGCGTAGTATCTGTTGGTTTGTTTAAATTCCTCTTGAACAAATTTTTCGGCATTGAAGGCTTTTACTACACGCATCGCACCGAAAACCTCATCTAAGAAACTCATCACTATTCCCAAAGTATTTTGAGCTTTCCTAGAATTTCTACGAAGTTGATACAATAAAATTCCTATCAACCCGCCTAAGGCAGGTACATATATCAGCACAAAAAACGTAAGCTCCCAAGATATGTAAAACAATGTGCCAAAATAAAAAATCAGCAATAAAGGCTCTCTCAACAAAGATTTAAAAACATTACTAAGGGAATGTTCTATTTCGCTAACGTCGGTGCTTAGTCTGGCAATTAGGTTACCTTTACGTTGTTGAGTAAAGTAGCCCAAATGCAGTTTTAAGACTTTCTCAAAAATTTTTTCACGTAAGTTTGTAAAAACATGAACTTTCATTCCTTCCAACACCCGTATCGTAAGATAGCGAAAAACATTAGTCAGGAAAACGGAGGTAAGCACTAATAAACATACTTTCAAGAGCAAGGCGGTTGCTCCTTCTTCGTAATAAATTTTGGCTTGATAGTACTTAAAAAGACTGATGAAGTAATTTACATTTAATTCAAATGTAGGAACTTGGCTCATCGGCTCGGGCTTGTTTTGGAATAAAATCTCCAAAACGGGAATAATCATCGTAAAATTTATCAAGCCAAAAGCAGAGGCAAAAAGCGAGCAAACAAGAAAAGTGAAAATGTATTTTTGAAGCGAGCCAACTAAGGAAAATATACGTAGGTAAGTCTTCACGAAAAATTATTTTTTTGCAAAGGTAGCAAAACACAAACTCAAAACAAAAGAAAGACAAAAAAGCCTCTTTGGAAATATACTTTTTGTAGTCTTTTTTTATACGTTGAGCAAAGAGGTCAGCGTGTTTGCCGAACTGCCGAAACGCACAGAATAGCAAGTAACAATTTTAGCTCAGATGTTTCTTCTTCTGAACAAGTAGATTTTACTTTCGTTTCCTGCCAAAAGTCTTTTGATATTCTTGCGATGCGTAACCACCAACAGACAAGCCAAAATGCTGCTAAAAATCACAAGCGTCGGATTGTTCTGACGGAAAACAGGAATCGTAATTAGAAAAGTTGGAAACGAAAAACCCGCCACAATAGAACCCAACGATACATAATGCGTAGCAATCAGAACAAGCAAAAACACCAAAATAGCTAACAAAGCCACCTGCGGGTGCAAAGCAATTACCATACCCAGCACGGTAGCCACGCCTTTGCCTCCTTTAAAATCTGCATAAATCGGAAAAATGTGTCCGATGACAGCTAATATGCCGTAGGCTATTTCGTAATAAATAAGGTCATCTTTTACGATATGGTCTTGCTCTAAGAGTATAACCGCCAAATAAGTAGCCAAAAAACCTTTGAAAACATCAACCAATAATACAAATATACCAGCCTTTTTACCAAGCACTCTGAAAGTATTGGTTGCCCCTGCATTGCCACTGCCAAAGTTTCTTATATCTTTTCCATAAAAAACTTTTCCAACCCAAACAGCCGTAGGAACAGAACCAATAAGATACGCCAAAATACCCGTTAGAATTACCGCTAATGTGTCCATTTTGTTAATTTTTTTAATTGAATGTTAAGCGGTCTGCAATATACAAAACTTACAATAAGTTAGCGAAATAAACTTGTGTTTTTTTTACAAAAACTTTTTGCTTATTCCAAATAATTTCCAGCCAAATATCATTTTCTCCGACTACTCTCACTTTTTGCCCTTTGGAAGCGATACCTGCTACCTGAGAAGCCGAAGACGGAGCAAGCATCAAATACGTACTCTCGCCTGCAATAACAGCCTCTTTGATTGGTGGCACTACATTAAGCAGTACGATTACCCCTAATAAAAAAAGCAAAAGCAAAATGCCGTTTCTCCTAAAAGTTATTGCATTTTGCTTGCTGAAAAAAAAAGATACCAACAAAATGCTAACCAAAACACAAACTCCCAAAACAATAAACTTGTAGTAATAATGATAATAAATCAGAAACCAACGCCCATCTGAAATTTCATAGCCCGTAAGTTCGTAGGCAGTTGCAGTATTTTCTATTTTTTCTGCAATTTCTACATTAGGATTTACCTGCAAGTACAAATTGAGCCAATACAAATAGCGAACATAATCTTTTTTTTGCGAAGCAATGAAAGCCAACTGTATCAGCATTTTTTCACTATAAGTTTGATTTTTGTAAAAAATTTCTTCATACAACATTTCTGCCTCGTCGTATTTATTTTGCTCAAATAAAGAATCTGCTCTCACAATTTTTTCTATAAGTATTTGAGAATAAGAGCTGTAGCTGATAAGACAGAGAATTGTTAGACTAAAAGTAAAAATTTTCCTAAACATTTATTTGGAAATTATGTTATTAGTGTGTTATCTTTGCAACGCAATTAACAAAAACGCTGCTTTAAAAGCAAAAAGATTCCGTAGCTCAGCTGGTAGAGCACAACACTTTTAATGTTGGGGTCCTGGGTTCGAACCCCAGCGGGATCACTTCAAAAAACAATGAAACTCTTTGTAAGAAAACTTGCAAAGAGTTTTTAGTTTTTACATCATTCTTGCAAAAAACAACAAGCTACCTTTCAGCTAATCAAAAAAATGTTGTGCTTTTTTTCATAGTCAATGGTAGTTGGGCTACCATGACCAGTGTAGATAATAGTATCGTTGGGTAGAGAAAACATTTTTTCTCTAATAGATTTCAGCAAAGTCTGATGATTTCCACCGGGTAAATCGGTTCTGCCAATACTTTCTCTGAAAAGTACATCTCCATTGATGCAAATTTTGCTTGGCTCGTGATACAATACAATATGTCCGGGCGAGTGTCCGGGTGTAAAAATTACTTGCAAAGTTGTATTACCAAATTCTACGCTGTCTCCCTCTTCCAAATAAGCATCTATTTGGGTTTTTTCTATATGCCTAATACCAAACATCTGAGCCGATATTTCCAAAAAATCAATATTAAACTCCTCAGCCTGATGAGCATAGCATTGTACGCCAAAAGTTTTTTTTACGAATTCGTTTCCAAAAACGTGGTCAAGGTGGCAGTGAGTATTGAGTAATTTCACAACTTTTAGTGATTTTCTTTCTATAAAATCTTTCAGAGTTTTTCGCTCGTAGCTTTCATAACAGCCAGGGTCTATGATGACCGCCTCATTGGTTTCATCATACAATATGTAGGTGTTCTCTGCAAAAGGATTAAACGTAAAAATAGCGATTTCTAACATTTTATTTTAAATCTTTGCAATTTAGTAAAACAAAAATTTGCTTTTTTGCGAAAAACTTTCTTTTTTTCTTGCTCACACTTTTACCCCTCAATAAACTAAATTCAGTTTCTAACCAAAATTTGCTCAATTTATGAAAATTTTAAGTATAAGTATGGCAAATTACTTTTTGAGTTTAAAGAAAATCCTAAAATTTAGGACCTCAAAAAATTCATTTAAAGGGTTTAAAATCCTAATGATTTTTTGAAAATCCTTGCTCATAGTGCGTTTAATCCGAAAAAAATTACTAAGTTTTTGCAGTTTTAAGAAATAAAAACTAACTTTGCTAATTGATAGCAAGATTATTTAGAATGGATAATGCGAGTATTTTAAAACGTCTCCAAGACTTGGAGAGTAAAATACAAATCTTGGTGGAGAAGTACAAGCTCCTCAAAGAGGAATTAGCTATCTGTACAGAAGAGAATTTCTCCCTCAAAGAGTTAGTAAAAAAGCAGACTATCCAACTAAATAATTTTGAGAATCAGTATAAAATCAGTAAAATAGTTGCTTCTATTGCTCCAGATGCCCAAGATGCAGCAGAGCTGAGAGAAAAAATAGATATGTATATTACCGACATAGATAAATGTATCGCTTATTTGAGTAAATAAAAATAAATATGAGTCAAATCCTTTCTATACGGCTCAAAATTGCTGACCGCGATTATCCAATGCAAGTGGTTGCCACCGAAGAAGCAAGGATAAGGGCTGTCGGCAGGGAAATCAACCAAGCTATCAAAAGTTATCGTGATGAATTTCAGATTGATAATTATCAAGATTTGCTGGCGATGTTTGCAATTGACTGTATGATGAAAAAGAACGGATTAGAGCGAGAGAAAGAGGATTTGCAAAATATTATTCTCCAAAAAATAAACGATTTGGATAAATTACTCAACACGGTATTATAGGTATTTTTTCTCTCCCTGCTGTGCATTTTTGGGAAAAAGGAGTCTTAGGAGTTTCACCTAAACCTGTTGCCCAAAAGTATGAACCCCTTTTATATTATTGTAACAGCCGTAGTTTCGTTAGTAGCTGGTATTATCATAGGCAGATATATTCTGCTCCGAATATTTGGCAGACGTGAAGAAGAGCTAAAGAAAAAAGCCGAACTTCTTATTAAAGAAGCCGAAACCCAAGCTGAAGCCATAAGAAAAGAAAAAGAACTTGCCGCAAAAGAGAAATTCTTAGAACTTAAAGCCGAGTTTGAGCAAGAAAAAAACAGAAAGCAAAGTTTGCTGCAAAGCAACGAAGCAAAATTGAAACAAAAAGAGCAGGAAATTAAAAAGGCGATAGAACAAATCAAGAAAAGAGAAAACGAGTTGGAGCAGTTGGAAAAACAAGTGTTAGAGCAGCACCAAATCGCAACAATGAAGCGAGAAGAGGCTGAAAAACTGCGTCTTTCGCAAGTAAAACAGCTTGAAAAAATTGCAGAAATGACCGCTGAGGAAGCCAAAGCCCAACTCGTTGAAGCCTTAAAAGCCGAAGCCCAAATACAAGCCTCTACTTATATCAAGGATATTCTGGAAGAGGCAAAAAATACAGCCGCCAAAAAAGCTAAAAAACTCGTCATTGAGGCTATTCAAAGAAATGGAGCAGAAAATACCATAGAAAACTGCGTTTCTGTATTCCATATCGAATCCGATGAAGTAAAAGGAAAAATCATTGGACGAGAAGGACGCAACATTAGAGCATTGGAAGCGGCTACAGGCGTAGAAATTATTGTAGATGATACCCCCGAAGCCATTATCATATCTGGCTTTGACCCTGTTCGTCGTGAAATTGCCCGCCTGTCTTTGCACCGCCTTGTTGCCGATGGCAGAATACACCCCGCCCGAATTGAAGAGGTGGTTGCCAAAGTGCAAAAGCAAATTGAAGAAGAAATTGTAGAAATAGGCGAAAGAACCGTAATAGACTTAGGCATTCACGGCTTGCACCCCGAACTGGTAAAATTAGTTGGCAGAATGCGTTTCCGTTCTTCTTACGGACAAAATTTGCTTCAACACTCCAAAGAAGTCGCCAATCTGTGTGCCATTTTGGCTGCCGAACTCGGCTTGAATGTTAAACTTGCCAAACGGGCAGGTTTGTTGCACGACATCGGAAAGGTAGTTCCCGATGAACCTGAGCTACCACACGCAATATTGGGTATGGAACTTGCCAAAAAGTACAAAGAACACCCCGAAGTTTGTAATGCCATCGGTGCCCACCACGACGAGATTGAAATGACCTCTCTCATCTCGCCTATTGTACAAGCCTGCGATGCCATCTCTGGCTCTCGCCCAGGTGCAAGACGCGAAATGATGGAAGCCTACATCAAGCGTCTCAAAGATTTAGAGACATTGGCTGTCTCTTTTGATGGTGTTCAGAAATGCTATGCCATGCAAGCAGGTAGAGAGCTAAGAGTAATCGTTGATGCTGAAAATGTAAGCGATGAAAGAGCAAATATGCTTTCCTTTGAAATTGCTCAGAAAATAGAAAAGGAAATGCAATATCCGGGACAAATAAAAGTTACGGTCATTAGAGAAATGCGTGCAGTCAATTACGCAAAATAATTATAGTTCGTAGATACAACAAATTATGGTATTTCTTTTGATAGCAATTTTAGTTTTTGCGAGCCAGTATTTTCTTCATTGGCAGATTTGGGCAGTAGCCACAATAAGTTATGTAGTAGCCAGTGTATTTGGTAAAACTGCTTGGGGAGTATTTTTTTCGGCTTTCTTTGCAGTGTTTTTGGTTTGGTCGGGAATGGCTTTCTGGCAAGATATTCAAAACGACCAACTTCTATCAGGACGTATCGCCCAAATGCTCGCTGTGCCTGCCACAGGTGAATGGTTTTTTGTGATAACAGGTGTAGTAGGTGGCGTACTCTCGGCTATTGCCGCCTTAGCGGGTTATTATCTGAAACGTTTGTTCATAAAGGCTGTGCCTACAACGCCTACTACTGGAAAATGATACGTTTGGCAAATACAGAGAACATAATTTCTCTGATGGCAAAGTATCGGTAGAGCGATATATTAGCGAAAATATGCAGTTATAGTTTCAAATTTCATAGTATTTTGTAGTACTATAAAATTTGAAACTATGGACGCTTTTCTTTCCTAAGCATTTTAGTATTGTTAGGCGGTGGTGCAGGTTTGCTTCTGGGTTCGATGAGAAAAAGTAGTTAAAATCGCATAAACCTAAAATAACCTTCAACAGCAATTGATCTCTGCAATACAAAATTTTTTAGAGCGATTTCCTAATAAATTTAGCTCTCTTCTGCCCGAAGTAATCGTAGCTTTTGGGTTGGTGTGCATTCTCTTTTTAGGACTTTTCAGGTTAAAAAATTACATCTTCATTGCCTTAGCCGTAGCTATTCTTTTAGGGGCAATCGTAGCAGGAACACAAGTTTCAACAAGCGATTTCCTGTATTTTAGAATTTTGGTGCTGGCAAATACTTTGGCGTGTATTTTGTTCTTTGCCGATAGTCCTCTTTTCAAAAAATCAATCGTTGAAAGCATTTTTTTGTTTTTGTCATCAGCCCTGGGGCTCAATATGATGATGCTCGCCGATGACCTATTAAGTTTGTTTGTAGCCTTAGAACTCTCTGCGATAGCCTCTTATATTTGGGTCGTTCTTTCTTGGCAAAAAAATAGCTTTGAGGGAACAATAAAGTATCTGCTTTTCGGAGTATTTGCCTCAGCAATAATGCTTTATGGAATTTCGTGGCTGTACGGGCTAAGTGGAAGCATCAACCTGCAAATTTCATCTTGGAAAATTCCTGTAAGTCAGATACACTATGTAGCCATTTTTATGATGCTTTCGGGCTTGCTGATGAAAATTTCAGCTGTGCCTTATCATATCTGGACACCCGACGCTTACCAAATTGCTCCTACGCCTGTTGTAGCTTTTTTGGCTACCGCCTCCAAAACCGCAGGTATTATCGCCATCGCTAAAATAGTGAAGGCATATCAAATGGTTTTTCCTGACATAACGCTAATTATCGCATTTATAGCTATTCTGAGCATATTTTGGGGCAACTTGGTAGCGTTTTGGCAAAAAAATCTGAAACGAATGTTGGCTTACTCCTCTATTGCTAACGCAGGGTATTTACTTATAGGAACGCTCAACGAAAACTATCAAAATGTACTTTTATTTTTTCTTGTAGTTTATAGCATTGCTAATATCTTAATTCTGCTGATAGCCGAATATTACGAACACAACCACCAATTTACAGATTTAGAGCATTTTGCAGGTATAGGAAAAACCAACACAGAGATAGCGGCAACAGTTCTTTTGGGATTTGTAGCCTTGGCAGGTTTGCCCCCAACTGCTGGCTTTACCGCCAAGTTGCTGATTTTTAGCTCTTTATGGGATTATTACGAAGCTACACAACAAAAGCTTTTTTTAATCTGGTTCATTCTGGGCTTACTAAACACTTTTGTGGCTCTTTTTTATTACCTGAAAATTCCTTACTTTGCTTTTTTCAAACAGCAAGAAAAAAATTTGCAAGCCAAACAAAAAAATTATTATTTTTTCGTATCAATAACATTGCTCGTTATATTGCTTGTTGTTCTTTTTGTAAAACCCTTATTAATGACACAGAACCCCTAAAAAATTAGTAATTCAGTGGATATTCAGGATATTCTGATAGCACCTTTGTTCTTGATTTTGCTTTACGGCATAGCGTATGTACGTAGAGCCAAACAAACCAATTTGCTTACCCGAAAATACTACTTCAATGCCCTGCACTTCCGTTTTTTCGGTGCCTTTGCTTTGGGAATGGTGTATCAGTTTTATTATAGAGGAGGTGATACTTACAATTTTTTTCACGATAGTGCTATCATTTGGCAAGCCCTGATGAACCAACCCGACGTAGGCTTGCAGATTATTTTAGATACGCCCGGCACGCTCAACTATGCAACACAAGCCTACACAAACTATATGTATTTTTACGTGGATAAGCATTCTATGATTTTGATAAAAATTTCGGCTATTTTAGGACTTCTTACCTATCACACCTATTTAGCAAATGCCTTCTTTTTTGCATTTTTTAGCTTTACGGGCGTTTGGGCAATGTATAGAGTGTTTGTAGATATTTATCCTAACTTATATCGTCATTTTGCGGCGGCTTGCTTTTTTGTACCTTCTGCCTTCTTTTGGGGTTCAGGACTGATGAAAGATACTTTAATTGTTGGAGCATTGGGCTGGGCAGTACATAGTTTTTATTTCGGAATAATCAAACGAAAAAATTTAATTCCAAATATTGCTGTTTTAGTTTTCAGTATTTGGCTGATGCAGGCTATCAAGATTTATGTTGCGATGTGCTTTTTGCCTGCGGCGGCAACTTGGTTATTGCTCAACTTTCGTGCCTCCATACGCGTCGGCTTGCTGAGAGTCTTAATTTTACCCTTAGTGTTGCTCGCAGCAGTGCCTGTGAGCTACATAGCAGTTAGCAAACTTACCGAAGGTACTCGTTTCTCGTTTGATGAAATCGGGGCAACCACCAAAACCAATACCGAATGGAACGCTATTTCAGGAGCCGCTTCTTACTCTTTGGGCGAGTACGACGGCACAATAGGTAGCGTTGTGAGTAAATTTCCTGCGGCAGTATTTGTATCGCTTTTTCAGCCCTTTTTGTGGCAGGCTCGTAACCCACTAATGGTGCTTGCGGCACTACAAGCCACTTTTATTTTGTTTCTTACGCTTCAAACGCTGTTTAAAGCTCGTTTAAAGTTTTTTTCTATCATCATTAATCAACCATTTTTTGCTTTTTGTCTTATTTTTACCATTATTCTGGCTTTTGGTACAGGCGTAGGCAGTGGAAATTATGGCTCACTCGACCGCTATCGTATTCCTTTCATTCCTTTTTATGTTGCAATGATGTACGGCATACAATATCTTGTAAAAAAGCCCAAAAGATTTAGACAAATAGCCTAAAATTTACAAATTCATCTTCATTTCGCAATATGGTTTTCGCAAGTCTTATGTTTCTTTGTTTTTTTCTGCCTATCAACCTCATTCTCTATTACGCTTTTTCTAATAATACTTGAAAGTAGGGGCTTGGTTGGCTCATAAAATGAAATATAGTAAGCAGTTGTATCCTTGGGTTATCGCAATGGCTTTTCAGTTTATTTTGTTGTTTCTCTCTATTGCGATGTTGGTGGGAAATAGCTACAATCCTTTCATTTATTATTATAGATTTTGACGTAAAAGAGCCTCAAAAAATTGAGGCTCCTTTTTATAAAACGTGCCGTAAAACCCCAAAGTCTTTAGCTTCGGGGATGTAAGGCACAAAAAAT
>Ga0308393_1001532_pt1 | contig 10705 bp, 16 predicted proteins | sample Hotspr2Sampleee2_FD_202364 | JGI IMG/M metagenome (GOLD analysis project Ga0308393, IMG submission 202364) | Hot spring phototrophic mat microbial communities from Mushroom Spring, Yellowstone National Park, Wyoming, United States - 20050630_ee2 ... | reverse complement strand
AATTTCGGCTCGTTGAAGAGCACTGAAACGATCGAATTGAGCGAAGCGACGAACGCATTCGCAACATTTCAGCAATTTCGGCTCGTTGAAGAGCACTGAAACCAACGCGCCCAACTCGACGCTGTGCTGCTCTTTGTCGATTTCAGCAATTTCGGCTCGTTGAAGAGCACTGAAACCCGAGGTGCAGTCGGCGCTGGCGGTCATCTTCGGGTACATTTCAGCAATTTCGGCTCGTTGAAGAGCACTGAAACGTCCCGCCGTCCTCGATGCGCGGGGACGGAATTGAGATTTCAGCAATTTCGGCTCGTTGAAGAGCACTGAAACGCGAACTCACGCAGCGCCCAGGCAAGGATGACGACGATTTCAGCAATTTCGGCTCGTTGAAGAGCACTGAAACCCGTCTCGTCGCGGCGCGCTTCTGCGATTGCTTTCATTTCAGCAATTTCGGCTCGTTGAAGAGCACTGAAACGCGCTGAGGCATACGCAGCAATGGCGCACGCGGCATAATTTCAGCAATTTCGGCTCGTTGAAGAGCACTGAAACATCGGATTTGGGAAGGCGAGCGAACGTTTCTGCCAGGCATTTCAGCAATTTCGGCTCGTTGAAGAGCACTGAAACCTCGTTTCGACCGCACGCCGATTCGGACGCGAGCATATTTCAGCAATTTCGGCTCGTTGAAGAGCACTGAAACGGGTTACGTTTGAAATAGCGGTTATTGATCTTCTTAGATTTCAGCAATTTCGGCTCGTTGAAGAGCACTGAAACATAAAACTCCCTGCAGAATGTACTGCTTCGCTACTCGAAATTTCAGCAATTTCGGCTCGTTGAAGAGCACTGAAACTCCCCGGCGCGGCGTTGACGGTGATCCCCCCGACGTATTTCAGCAATTTCGGCTCGTTGAAGAGCACTGAAACATCGATGTAGTAACAGACGCGATCACGCGGCGCAGGATTTCAGCAATTTCGGCTCGTTGAAGAGCACTGAAACGCAGGCGCTGCTGGCGCAGCTGACGATCGTGACGAATTTCAGCAATTTCGGCTCGTTGAAGAGCACTGAAACCGCGGCGCTCAGCATCCGCGACGCCGCGACGGTACTCAAATTTCAGCAATTTCGGCTCGTTGAAGAGCACTGAAACGCTCGCAAACGCGCTGCTTGAGGTGTGGAAATGAACATTTCAGCAATTTCGGCTCGTTGAAGAGCACTGAAACGCACGCCTGGCACGCGCACGCCGACGCCGACCGGCAATTTCAGCAATTTCGGCTCGTTGAAGAGCACTGAAACAGCGGCGGCGGCGTGACGGGCGCGAGCGTATAGCGATTTCAGCAATTTCGGCTCGTTGAAGAGCACTGAAACTGGTCATTCCTGTCGCGCGGCGAGAACGACACCGTCCATTTCAGCAATTTCGGCTCGTTGAAGAGCACTGAAACCGTGCACGACGGGCGCGTTGTGGTGCACGAGGTGCGGATATTTCAGCAATTTCGGCTCGTTGAAGAGCACTGAAACGGAAGCGGCGAGGGCAACGCCGAACAGTCGGCACCGGATTTCAGCAATTTCGGCTCGTTGAAGAGCACTGAAACGGAACTCGAAAACATCTATATGAAAGGTGTTGGCGCAAATTTCAGCAATTTCGGCTCGTTGAAGAGCACTGAAACGGGTGCGTATCCGTACGTATTTCGTGGTGACGCTCTGGATTTCAGCAATTTCGGCTCGTTGAAGAGCACTGAAACCTTCTGCCAGTGCGACCAGACGCGGTAGAGGTCGAAAATTTCAGCAATTTCGGCTCGTTGAAGAGCACTGAAACAATCGCCCGAAACATACTCATGATCTATCTGTTGCTTAATTTCAGCAATTTCGGCTCGTTGAAGAGCACTGAAACCGCAGCACAGCCGTCCCCGCGTCAAACAGATTTCGCAATTTCAGCAATTTCGGCTCGTTGAAGAGCACTGAAACCCGAGCGTCGCGCGCGCGTGCACGAGTTGCGCGCGATTTCAGCAATTTCGGCTCGTTGAAGAGCACTGAAACTCGCGGCTTCGCGGATGCTGAGCGCGCTGCGGTCAATTTCAGCAATTTCGGCTCGTTGAAGAGCACTGAAACTTGGCAGCGCGTTGCGTCGCTTGAAGAGGTGCGACGCAATTTCAGCAATTTCGGCTCGTTGAAGAGCACTGAAACTCGGAATCGGGTATGTTGCGCAACGTTCAGCGTCTATTTCAGCAATTTCGGCTCGTTGAAGAGCACTGAAACCGCTTCGGATCGGTGACGGGGGTGATCGTTTTGGGGTGATTTCAGCAATTTCGGCTCGTTGAAGAGCACTGAAACACGCTGATTGAACTCGCAACGGTCGGGTTGGTGCAGCATTTCAGCAATTTCGGCTCGTTGAAGAGCACTGAAACGTCTGCGCGTCGGTCAGCGCGGCGTAGACGTTGATCTGAATTTCAGCAATTTCGGCTCGTTGAAGAGCACTGAAACCCTCCCGACGGCAGTGATATGTCGTGGGATGGATCATTGATTTCAGCAATTTCGGCTCGTTGAAGAGCACTGAAACCTAGACTATCTGTTGCTTGACGATGGGCAGCCGGTCGATTTCAGCAATTTCGGCTCGTTGAAGAGCACTGAAACTTCCGACGCGCACGCGAAAGATGCGCTCCCCTCGTCGATTTCAGCAATTTCGGCTCGTTGAAGAGCACTGAAACCGCAGCGCCGTACTGCTGCTGCGTCAGCGCAGCATCATTTCAGCAATTTCGGCTCGTTGAAGAGCACTGAAACTGTGTTGCGCGCGGGACGTGAACTGATCTGGATCGATTTCAGCAATTTCGGCTCGTTGAAGAGCACTGAAACTGTCAAGCAGCGCCTCGGCGCGGGCGCGGTTGATCTCGATTTCAGCAATTTCGGCTCGTTGAAGAGCACTGAAACCCGGGCGCGGGCGTCACAACACCGGCTTCTCTTTTAATTTCAGCAATTTCGGCTCGTTGAAGAGCACTGAAACTCCAAAAGAACACTTGCAAGAGACGCAAGATGCGATTTCATTTCAGCAATTTCGGCTCGTTGAAGAGCACTGAAACTTCGTTCGTTACGCAAAGGGATGTGTGGTGCAAATCATTTCAGCAATTTCGGCTCGTTGAAGAGCACTGAAACCGTCGGAGGTGGAACATCAACGCAGCGGTGACGCTGATTTCAGCAATTTCGGCTCGTTGAAGAGCACTGAAACTTGGGCGGTCGGGATCGTTCGCCGTTCCGCGCTGGATTTCAGCAATTTCGGCTCGTTGAAGAGCACTGAAACCGGCGCGGGCGCGGTTGATCTCGAAACGCATCTCCATTTCAGCAATTTCGGCTCGTTGAAGAGCACTGAAACCTCGCTTGCCAAGTGCTCTTGAGCGACGTTTTTAGCAAATTTCAGCAATTTCGGCTCGTTGAAGAGCACTGAAACTTCTTTTCCAGCGAGGTTCAGATTTAGAACGGCACATTTCAGCAATTTCGGCTCGTTGAAGAGCACTGAAACAACGACTGCGCAACGTTCAGGTGTGGTGGAACGACATTTCAGCAATTTCGGCTCGTTGAAGAGCACTGAAACAAATGTCGAGTTCAGGACTGACTCGCGATAAGATCAGGTATTTCAGCAATTTCGGCTCGTTGAAGAGCACTGAAACAGAGATCGGCGGCGATGCGCTGTTCCATCGCAGCGTAATTTCAGCAATTTCGGCTCGTTGAAGAGCACTGAAACAAGTACTCTGCGAACTGCTCGGCAGCAGCGCGCAACATTTCAGCAATTTCGGCTCGTTGAAGAGCACTGAAACCGTCTCGCTGGTGCGCCAGAGCGCTGCGCGACTCAATATTTCAGCAATTTCGGCTCGTTGAAGAGCACTGAAACTCGAGGCGCAGGGAGGGAACTACGTCGTTAAAAGCAACATTTCAGCAATTTCGGCTCGTTGAAGAGCACTGAAACCGCAGAAGTCGCTTTGTTCCTCCGGCGTCGTATCAAATTTCAGCAATTTCGGCTCGTTGAAGAGCACTGAAACATTCGCTTGCAAGATGTTCTTGAGCGACGTTTTTAATTTCAGCAATTTCGGCTCGTTGAAGAGCACTGAAACCCGATCCTGTCGCGGCGTTGGCGGTGCAGATCGGGAATTTCAGCAATTTCGGCTCGTTGAAGAGCACTGAAACTCTCCTTACGGCGACGGCGCGCGCACCAGGTGGGCAATTTCAGCAATTTCGGCTCGTTGAAGAGCACTGAAACCTTCATCTTCAACGAATTGCGGCAGATCGAGACGCGCGCATTTCAGCAATTTCGGCTCGTTGAAGAGCACTGAAACTAGAGATCGAGATACACGCGATCCCACTCGGTTGCCATTTCAGCAATTTCGGCTCGTTGAAGAGCACTGAAACTGCAGTTCTGCTCGCATTGACGGCGCTGCTGCTTGCATTTCAGCAATTTCGGCTCGTTGAAGAGCACTGAAACGCGGACCGCGCCCGGCGGCGACCAACTGGTCGAACAAATTTCAGCAATTTCGGCTCGTTGAAGAGCACTGAAACCGCGGCGGAACCGGCGACGGAGTGGGATCGCGTCTAATTTCAGCAATTTCGGCTCGTTGAAGAGCACTGAAACTATAACGCGCTGGGAGCCGATCGGCGAGGGGTTTAATTTCAGCAATTTCGGCTCGTTGAAGAGCACTGAAACCAGATACTTTTCGGCTTTTCAGATTGCGGTCGTTGAAATTTCAGCAATTTCGGCTCGTTGAAGAGCACTGAAACCCGCGAACTCGCAAAGTCGCTGCACGAGCAGCGTGAATTTCAGCAATTTCGGCTCGTTGAAGAGCACTGAAACGGCGTCGGGCTGGTGGCTACCGCGCTGATGCAAGCCCATTTCAGCAATTTCGGCTCGTTGAAGAGCACTGAAACGCAAGGAGTCCCCCGTTCCCCAAAACGAATCCAAGATTTCAGCAATTTCGGCTCGTTGAAGAGCACTGAAACCGCTGTCCGAACGTCTAAGCAACGTTCAAGTATTCTGATTTCAGCAATTTCGGCTCGTTGAAGAGCACTGAAACAAAACTCAATCGAGTTGGGATAAAAACCTAGATCGCATTTCAGCAATTTCGGCTCGTTGAAGAGCACTGAAACCAGCAAGGCGTTGAGTAGCGACAGCAGCAGATGCAATATATTTCAGCAATTTCGGCTCGTTGAAGAGCACTGAAACTATGCGCCGCGCTCGTCGTCGAGCACTAATTCAGCATCATTTCAGCAATTTCGGCTCGTTGAAGAGCACTGAAACGCATTGTTCATACGCAGCAACGCGACGTTTACACTGATTTCAGCAATTTCGGCTCGTTGAAGAGCACTGAAACGCAGCACCAGCACCGCCGTCGCCGCGACTTGCGCCATTTCAGCAATTTCGGCTCGTTGAAGAGCACTGAAACCTGAAATGCCAGACGCCCACGTAGCGCCAGTGATGGCATTTCAGCAATTTCGGCTCGTTGAAGAGCACTGAAACTCGGTGAGGAGTGAGGTTGAACCCGGCGTCGGGCTGGTATTTCAGCAATTTCGGCTCGTTGAAGAGCACTGAAACGTGAAGAGGAGACGATAGATGAACGGCGTGAATTGGTGATTTCAGCAATTTCGGCTCGTTGAAGAGCACTGAAACGTAGAAATAAGGTGCGTATGAACGGCGTGAATTGGATTTCAGCAATTTCGGCTCGTTGAAGAGCACTGAAACTTTACGCGAGATTGGTTGGGTTCGTACTGAGTGTGTAATTTCAGCAATTTCGGCTCGTTGAAGAGCACTGAAACGCGAACGGCGTCGCCTGAATGTCGAGGGCGACGTTCAATTTCAGCAATTTCGGCTCGTTGAAGAGCACTGAAACCGCGCTTGCCGTGGAGCGCGCCGCACACCGGACACAATTTCAGCAATTTCGGCTCGTTGAAGAGCACTGAAACGTCACCAATGGCGGGTACGTGCGCACGATTCGCCCTGATTTCAGCAATTTCGGCTCGTTGAAGAGCACTGAAACGTCGGATCGGGGATCAGATACCACCTGTTCAAGCGCGATTTCAGCAATTTCGGCTCGTTGAAGAGCACTGAAACTTGCATTCATTATTTTCCGAACATCAGCGCAATCAATTTCAGCAATTTCGGCTCGTTGAAGAGCACTGAAACCTTGTACTTCATATGTGTTCGCCCAAGCGTAACCACCAATTTCAGCAATTTCGGCTCGTTGAAGAGCACTGAAACTGCGCAATGCTGGTATGACGCTTCTTTCAAGCCAAGATTTCAGCAATTTCGGCTCGTTGAAGAGCACTGAAACCTTTCAGCGGTTTTATTATAGATTCTCAATCGGCAAATTTCAGCAATTTCGGCTCGTTGAAGAGCACTGAAACGGGCGGTGACGGGCAGGCGGATATGTTCTGCCGCTCGATTTCAGCAATTTCGGCTCGTTGAAGAGCACTGAAACCATAGAATGCCCTGAAGGACGTATTGCCGCGCTACTCATTTCAGCAATTTCGGCTCGTTGAAGAGCACTGAAACGCAGAACATATCTGATGCGTCCTGACCGCCATTCCCTATTTCAGCAATTTCGGCTCGTTGAAGAGCACTGAAACTGGTGCTCTTGCTCTTATCGCCCTAAACATACGATCAGATTTCAGCAATTTCGGCTCGTTGAAGAGCACTGAAACCTATACCACGTCCCGTGCCAAACGTATATCAGCCAAATTTCAGCAATTTCGGCTCGTTGAAGAGCACTGAAACCCGATTCGGCGCTCTTGTTGTATATCCTCAAGCGCTATTTCAGCAATTTCGGCTCGTTGAAGAGCACTGAAACATGTCCGCCAAGTGGCGCGGGATGGTGTCGCGGCGGATTTCAGCAATTTCGGCTCGTTGAAGAGCACTGAAACTCCTTATCTGTGATATAATATTTCACGAAGATTTAATTTCAGCAATTTCGGCTCGTTGAAGAGCACTGAAACGGATGTTGGGTCGCATCGTCAACCTGTTCTAGGTCGTGATTTCAGCAATTTCGGCTCGTTGAAGAGCACTGAAACCTACATTATTCCAAAATACTTCTCCAGTATCTTGTTGATTTCAGCAATTTCGGCTCGTTGAAGAGCACTGAAACTGGCGTGATGTTTGGGGCAACACGTGGTTGCCCGAATTTCAGCAATTTCGGCTCGTTGAAGAGCACTGAAACGGGTGATGCCGTCCATCCCCGCGCTGCGGTGGATTATTTCAGCAATTTCGGCTCGTTGAAGAGCACTGAAACGCCAGATCGGGATAGCGCTGCACCAGCGCCCACTGGATTTCAGCAATTTCGGCTCGTTGAAGAGCACTGAAACCGCCGCTGCTCGCTGGCGCTCGCAGACGGCGCCATGCATTTCAGCAATTTCGGCTCGTTGAAGAGCACTGAAACCGTCGTTGGCAATCGAGGTGTTCGCGTATCTGCTGGATTTCAGCAATTTCGGCTCGTTGAAGAGCACTGAAACATCTTTTGGTTCCTGGGCGCGCTGATGGCTTTCGTAAATTTCAGCAATTTCGGCTCGTTGAAGAGCACTGAAACTGGCGGTTCTCTACCGGCGCATTGTTGCTTCTGTGTATTTCAGCAATTTCGGCTCGTTGAAGAGCACTGAAACGTAGCCCCCGGCGCTGACAACTGAATATAAGTTTTCGATTTCAGCAATTTCGGCTCGTTGAAGAGCACTGAAACCTCGTCACGTGCTGCTTTTGGCATCGTTGATCCCCCTATTTCAGCAATTTCGGCTCGTTGAAGAGCACTGAAACTCGAAAAATACTTCATCATTCGGATAACATCGCGAATTTCAGCAATTTCGGCTCGTTGAAGAGCACTGAAACCTCGTCACGTGCTGCTTTTGGCATCGTTGATCCCCCTCGATTTCAGCAATTTCGGCTCGTTGAAGAGCACTGAAACGTCATATCCTACCGTTACACGGATAGGGTTGTAGAATTTCAGCAATTTCGGCTCGTTGAAGAGCACTGAAACATACGAAAGTACGGGCCTCTATTGCACTATAGTGCATTTCAGCAATTTCGGCTCGTTGAAGAGCACTGAAACGGGCGCGCTGATGGCTTTCGTAATTCTCTTGTGGCCATTTCAGCAATTTCGGCTCGTTGAAGAGCACTGAAACCGTCTGATGCCAGGCTGCGGCTATACAACAAGAGCATTTCAGCAATTTCGGCTCGTTGAAGAGCACTGAAACTAGACATTGGCTGATACACCACTGGCACGGGACGCGGTACATTTCAGCAATTTCGGCTCGTTGAAGAGCACTGAAACCCAATTACCACCTACACTAACGCCCGGAGGGCTGATTTCAGCAATTTCGGCTCGTTGAAGAGCACTGAAACGCGCGGGATGCATGAGCGCATCCATCCAGCCATTCCATTTCAGCAATTTCGGCTCGTTGAAGAGCACTGAAACAGTACGGCGCTTCTGCCGCGTCGCTGGTGTTGTCACGATTTCAGCAATTTCGGCTCGTTGAAGAGCACTGAAACAGTCGGGATCGGCCGCGTCGTACACGACGCCCCAGATTTCAGCAATTTCGGCTCGTTGAAGAGCACTGAAACCAACGTCGTTGAGCGCGTCACGCACGATAGCGAACGTATTTCAGCAATTTCGGCTCGTTGAAGAGCACTGAAACTCGCCGAGCGCTGGTCGCAGGTTGCCGGCGCGGATTGATTTCAGCAATTTCGGCTCGTTGAAGAGCACTGAAACTCTGAACTTACCCGATGGCGCTACGGTATCGCTTCGAATTTCAGCAATTTCGGCTCGTTGAAGAGCACTGAAACTTGCCGCGCGCATTGCGGATCGTTTGGCGTAGTCTGCTGATTTCAGCAATTTCGGCTCGTTGAAGAGCACTGAAACCGCTGCGTGGCGGCGGGCTAAAGGGTTGGTACCTGCAATTTCAGCAATTTCGGCTCGTTGAAGAGCACTGAAACGTGAGGAGCTTGGGTGGTTTGAGGACGTAAATCCCGATTTCAGCAATTTCGGCTCGTTGAAGAGCACTGAAACCTTCAACAATCTCGTACTCCCACAAATCTTCGCGCGAAATTTCAGCAATTTCGGCTCGTTGAAGAGCACTGAAACCGAAACCCATACAGATGGGCCGGCTTAGGATCGGGAAGCATTTCAGCAATTTCGGCTCGTTGAAGAGCACTGAAACATGAATCATACTGGACTAATGTAGCCGATAAGTTCGATTTCAGCAATTTCGGCTCGTTGAAGAGCACTGAAACGTTCCTCAATCGCCAGCAGCGCGTTGTAGAGACTCGATTTCAGCAATTTCGGCTCGTTGAAGAGCACTGAAACTTCACCTCAGCGCAGTCACGAAATCGTCGGGATCGAATTTCAGCAATTTCGGCTCGTTGAAGAGCACTGAAACAAATACATTTAATAATTGGTACACTAATTTTCTCAATTTCAGCAATTTCGGCTCGTTGAAGAGCACTGAAACCTCAATCGAATATAGCGCCAGAGAGCGGCGAATATATTCGATTTCAGCAATTTCGGCTCGTTGAAGAGCACTGAAACGGGTTGCGCTTGAAGTAGCGATTATTAATCTTTTTCGATTTCAGCAATTTCGGCTCGTTGAAGAGCACTGAAACGTTCGTGGGCGTTTTGGCGCTCGCCATTGGCGTGACGATTTCAGCAATTTCGGCTCGTTGAAGAGCACTGAAACGGCACATAGTACCAGCCGGTGCCGACCAGCAAGACAAATTTCAGCAATTTCGGCTCGTTGAAGAGCACTGAAACATTCGTCTGCATTGAAAGGCAAAATCGGGTCTACACGATTTCAGCAATTTCGGCTCGTTGAAGAGCACTGAAACCGACGTAGATCATCGCCAGTACCGCAACGTACACCATATTTCAGCAATTTCGGCTCGTTGAAGAGCACTGAAACGCGAGCAGCGGCGCGGTTAACGGTTTTTTCCTTGGAATTTCAGCAATTTCGGCTCGTTGAAGAGCACTGAAACCAAACGTGAAGAGTAGCGCATATGTAACTCTACTTAATTTCAGCAATTTCGGCTCGTTGAAGAGCACTGAAACCCCACCGCATCATACAACAGCAGCCAGCCGCGCACGATTTCAGCAATTTCGGCTCGTTGAAGAGCACTGAAACCGTTTTTGTACGCCAGATCGCGGCGGGCGCGGGTGATTTCAGCAATTTCGGCTCGTTGAAGAGCACTGAAACCGACGACCAGCATTGCACCGTCGGTCGCCGCCGCCAAATTTCAGCAATTTCGGCTCGTTGAAGAGCACTGAAACCGCTGCGATGCTGCGCTGACGCAGCAGCAGTACGGGATTTCAGCAATTTCGGCTGAAACTTGCCGCGAAGGAATACCTTGTCGTCAAAGTTCTTGGCATTTCAGCAATTTCGGCTCGTTGAAGAGCACTGAAACGCGCTACTCGTTTCCCTCTTCGCCGATGCTGTCAAAATTTCAGCAATTTCGGCTCGTTGAAGAGCACTGAAACGGAAACCCAAACCGACGATGACAATGCCGATCTGCATTTCAGCAATTTCGGCTCGTTGAAGAGCACTGAAACTGGGACGGTGCGATTTCGTCCCCCGGCTCTGTGAATTTCAGCAATTTCGGCTCGTTGAAGAGCACTGAAACACGCAACGCTTGCGCTTGCCGCCGCTGCGCAACTCAAATTTCAGCAATTTCGGCTCGTTGAAGAGCACTGAAACTTCTAACGCTTTTGCA
>Ga0308393_1001531_pt1 | contig 10709 bp, 11 predicted proteins | sample Hotspr2Sampleee2_FD_202364 | JGI IMG/M metagenome (GOLD analysis project Ga0308393, IMG submission 202364) | Hot spring phototrophic mat microbial communities from Mushroom Spring, Yellowstone National Park, Wyoming, United States - 20050630_ee2 ... | reverse complement strand
TCCTGCCAATATTGCCATACTTTTTCGGCATCAAATTTTGGCAAAAAAACTACCTCTGCTCCTGCATACAAAGCACACGAGAGAGCATTGATAATGCCGTGAATGTGATGTAAAGGCAAAATGTGCAAAATTCGGTCTTTTTCGCTCCATTCCCAAGCCTCCACCAAGGTACGAATTTGCGTCTCGATGTTTCGGTGCGTGCTTACTACGCCTTTGGGTTTGCCTGTTGTTCCCGAAGTGTAAATTATCAAGGCTCTTTGTGAAGGTGAAATTTGGGGTAAATTGTAGATTGGCTTGCTTTCGGCTTGTTGGTACAAAAATGTGGGTATGAAAATTTCTTTGAGTAATGGTAAAAATTCGTTTTCGGTGAGTAGCAAACTACAATCGGCATCTTGAAGCACGTACTCTATTTCGTGGCGAGGGTGCGTCGGACACAATGGCACGGCAATACCACCTGCTCGCCAAATTGCCCATTGCGTAGCAACGTATTTGAAAGAAGCATTGAACAGAAAAGCGATTCGTCGTTCTTGTAGATGCTCAGTTTGGAAATGATTGAGCAAAAAATGAGCTATTTTTTCGGCTTCTTGATAAAGATTTTGGTAGGAAAAAGAGCCTATGGAGTCGGTGATAGCGATTTTTGAGCCAAATTTGAGAGTTTCGGTGAGCCACATAGTTACAAGAAGGTTTTTTTGAGGTCGCAGGTAGAGGTAACTCCAATTTTATCGTAATTTTCAGTAAGCCATTCTTCGGCGGCTTGTCTGCCGTAGGCACGTAGGCGAAGCAGGAATTTCCAGTCGGCATTGAGTTTGCTCGAAACGCTCATACCTGCCATCAGTTCTTCGGGATTGATATGGTGGATATTGAGTTTGCGGGATTTGCCGTCTAAATCTAAACCTAATTGCAAAAGTCTTTGGATAAGATTGACACGCCTCATTTCGTGCATTAGGCTGGTATTGAAGCTGAGGGTGTTGATGCGGTCGCGAATTTCGTCGGCGGTGCGGGGCAGTTCTTTAATTCTGATAGGATTGATTTGTATGAGCAGAATATCGGAGGTTTCGGTGTCGTTGATAAGCGGAAAGATAGGCGGATTACCCATATAGCCACCGTCCCAATAATATTCGCCATTGATTTCTACGGCTTTAAACAAAAACGGCAAGCAAGCCGAAGCCATTACGGCTTTAAGCGAAATTTCTTCGCCTGTAAATACTTTTGCCCTTCCCGAAAGTACATTCGTAGCACAAACAAACAACTTACAACCTTTGTACGATTTGAGAGCCTCAAAATCTACCAAACTTTCTAAAATACTTTCTAAGGGGTTGTAATCTAAGAGGTTAAATTGATAAGGCGAGAACATCATCGTGTAGAAATCGAACATCTGATACACGGGCGAGTAGTCTAACTTTCCGCCATCGCCAAATACTTTTTCAAACAAACTGGGTTGTATGAAAGAAAATCTTTGCTCGTCAGCAATTTTTTTCCAAAATTTGTAGAGTAAGTCTATTGCTCCTTTTCTACCGTTTTTCATCAATCCGTAGGCAACAACAGAGGCGTTCATAGCTCCTGCACTCGTGCCACACAAGCCGTCGATTTGTATGCGTTCGTCTTCCAAAAGTCTTTCCAACACGCCCCACGTAAAAGCTCCGTGTGAGCCACCTCCCTGCAAGGCTAAGTCTAAGGTTTTCATACATTACTTGTTGAAGTTGGCGAGCAATTTAATAAAAATCGCATAAAAGTGTTTTAAAAACATTAAGTTTTTAATTTTGGTCTTCAAACAAAACATTTTATGTGATTTCGGATGGCAATCTTTTATTTTTTCAGTCTTTGCTTGTTGCGTTTTCTGAAAAGCTCAACGAGTTGTGGCACAAAATCTTCTTCTGTATTGATAGCCAAATAGTTAGCATTTGTTTTAAGGGCTATTTCTTCTAAGTTTTTGGTGATATTTTCAAATCTTTGTTGTTGCATTTGTCTAAATTTTTTTGAGGAAGTGTTAATCCAAAGGGTTCGTTTGCTTTCTTTGTCATAGACAGGCACAATGCCCAAACGAGGCAGGCTGATTTCTTGCTCGTCGTAGAGGCGGATAAGCACCAAATCGTGTTTTTTGGCAAGGGCTTTGAGGTGGTGCTGATAGTTTTCGTCAATAAAATCGGAGATTAGAATAATGACACTCTTACGCTTAATGGTTTGAAGTGTGTAGAGTATCATCGCAGAGAGGTCGGTCTTGGAAGATTGAGTTTGCAGGGAAAATAGATTTAAGATAATTTCGTAGGCGTATTTTTCACCTTTTTGGGGTTTCATATAGCGTTCTTTTTGGTCTGAAAAACAAATCAGCCCGATGTCGTTTTTTTCTTTTGCCGCCGAAATAGCCAACACACCACAAATTTCTTTGGCGATATTGAGTTTGGTTTGCTTGTGTCCGATTTCTTGCGAGGCACTCACATCAATTACAAAAAAGATGGTTTGTTCTTTTTCTTCTTGAAATTCTTTTACGAAAGTTCCTTGTCCTTTGGCACTTGCGTTCCAGTCTATCCGCCTGATGTCGTCGCCATACAGATAATCTCTTACATCAGAAAATTCCAGCCCCGAGCCTTTGAAAAGTGAGTGAAAATCGCCCTGCATCTGTGTATTGATTACCTTTCGGATACGAATTTCGTATTTTCTTAATTTTTTTAAAATTTCTTGCATATTTTTTGATAAAAAAAGCCAAATTTACATCAAAGTTTTTTTGAAAATGTACCGAAAAATTTGTTTTTTAATTTTGCTACTGACCTCTTGCCAAGGTAAAAAAAACATAGAAACTAACATACTTTCGCCCAATCAGATGGCAAAAGTATTGATAGAAATACATCTTGCCGAGTCGCAAATACCGCATCTTGCACTCTCGCCCGATTCGGCTCAACAAATTTATAGAGCATTCGAAAAAAAAGTATTTGAGAAAGTAGGTGTCGATTCAGCACTTTATTACCAAAGTTATGAATATTATCTCAATCGGATTGAAGAATTTGAAAAAATCTATGCCGTAGTGATTGATAGTTTGGTGTATAGAGAAAGTAGAATGGATATTGGCAAACCAATGGATAGCTCTACGAAAACCAACTTTCCCCAAAAATCGTACATAGATAGCAGTGGTTTAGAACTCAAAAAAAGAAAAATCAAAATGCTCTTGCGAAAAGAAATAGAGCTTAATAAGTAATTTTATCAACACCTAACTACAAACTATTTTATGAACACTTACACCTGTATAGCCGTTGATGACAGCGAAATACAACTTGTATTGATAAAAAACTACATCAAAAAAACTGAATATCTGCAACTTCAAGAAACCTTTAACAATCCTGTGGAGGCGTATCATTATCTTTCTAAAAATGCTGTTGATATTTTGCTTTTGGATATAGATATGCCTAATCTTTCAGGTTTAGACCTGCTGAAAATGTTGCAAAACCCGCCACGTACCATTCTAATTACTTCAAAATCGGAGTTTGCTTTGGAAGCCTTTGAATTAGATGTAGTGGATTATATCGTAAAACCGCCTGAGTATCCTCGTTTCTTAAAAGCTATCAATAAGGCTATTCAGCAAATTGATAAAAAAGGAGATACCAAAGAAAAAAAAAGTGAAATTTTTATCAAAACCAACGGTAAGCTGATACGCTTGGACGTAGAAAATATTGTGTATTTTGAGGCAATGTCCGATTACGTGCTGGTACATACAGAAGACAAACGAAGCTACATTGTGTATTCAACGCTGAAACAATTTGAAGACAAGATGAACGCCTACGGCAATTTTTATAGAATACATCGCTCTTACCTTATCAATTTACAGAAAATAAAAATTATAGAAAATGGGCAAGTGCTTATTGGCGATAAACTCTTGCCCATCGGAAATACCTACAAAGAGGACTTTCTCAAAAAAGTCAATAAGGTAAGTTAGTACTATTTGTCTTTGTTTCCGAGTTTTATTAGGTCATCAACTATTTTACAGGCGGGTGAGTTTTCTAATTCTTGAAGTATCTTTGCTTGCTGAGCTTCTGTCATAGTAGCGGTTTTGGCTTCAAATGCTTTGATACACTTGTTCATCTTTCCATTATTAACATCATCACTAAACCTTTGAGCATCTGCAATAGCTTTTTCTTGTTCTTTACCTTGCAAGCTAAGTAAAGTATTTTGGAAGTTTTCGGTAGCTTTTGCTTCACCAAATTCTACCATATCTTCCAGCATCTTTCTGATGCTTGGGTGATATTGATTAAGAAAGTTATTGATGCAGTTGCATAAATCTTCTGCAACTTTTTCAGGGGTATCTGCCGAATTTGCTTTTTGATTTTTTACGGCTTTCTTAGCAGGAGGCTGAGCCTGCAAGTTTAATGCTAAACCTATCATCAGGAAGCATACAGCCAGAGTGGTGGCAAAGTTTTTTTTCATAAGATTGTTTTAATTTTTGTTCAAAGGTTAAGTTACAAAAAGTATGCGAGTGTTAAAACATTTTTTTCAATTTTTTGGAAAAACGATATGCTGATAGCTCAAAATATCATTCCATTGAGGCGAGGATTGACCACTGAGTTGTTGATTGAGCCAAAAGTGTAGCTAATTCCCCCTGAAATGAAGAACGAAAAATTGGTAGGCAGGATACCTGCTCCCAAAAGTACGTTGTTGCGGTTGATGTCTTTGGGAACAAAAAGCACTTGGTCTTTGATGTAGCTGGCGTTTGCTCCTAAATCTAAGTTGAAACCTTCAAATGCTCGCCAACGCAAATTGATATTGCCATTGATACGGAATAAACTTTTTTCGCCAAAAAACTGATGCCCCCCGATACGCCCACTCACGCTACCCCAAGGTTGCACCAAACTGATATTGGCATCTAAACGATAGTACCAGAGTTGTTCTTTCAGTTTATCTCTGTCGTTAATTTCTCTAAGTTGTAAGCCCCTTAGACCTGACTGAAATATTATCCTGAATTGTTTTTGCGTATTTTTGGAATTGGGAAATAGGTTGTATTCTATGGCTGGGGCAAAGGTATAGCCAAAACGAATGTTACGGCGAACAGAAGTCCAATTTTCGTGATAACCGCCTACTGCCCAATGTTCGGTTAGGCTTTTGGCGTAAATGAGCGAAAAATTGCTATTTTCGTTGCGTGCCTTGATGGTTTCGTTCACTATATTTCCGAGCGTATCTACATCTTGAAAAACAAACTTAGAAAAATTGGTATCGTAACTGCCAGAAATGAGAATTTTGGATTCGGGCTTGATACGGTTGATGTCCAAATAATTTACCAAGTAATAGTTGCTGGAATTACTTTCTGCGAAATAATTGCCCCAAGCCCCAATCGTAAAAACCCAGTAGTTCCATTTATCGTTTTTGATGAGAGCGTTTTCGCTTTTTCGTTTGGGCAAATCCACCGAAATAGATGAAACAAAATCGGTAGATTTCAGGTAAGGCACTAAGCCGATTTTCATCATTTGCACCATTTTTTGCCGAATCATATCGTCGCTATCGGCTCGTTTGGTCGAAAATTTGAGTGTATCGTTTTGATTTTTAAACCTATTTTGCCCAATAAAATTGAGCGTAAAATTTGCTCCGCCAGCACCATTTTCTTGCCTGATAACAAGTATTTGTACATCAGCTTGAAATCTATCTCTCACGAAATCGAAAAACGAAAGTTCGGTACGCACATAGTCTTCGTAGCAGTTCCAAGACGAGCAGTTGATAAATATTTTAGGGCGATTGAGGCTATCTTGTGCTACACAAAGATGAGAGAGCAAGCATAGAAGCCACACAAATAAAATTTTCGGCATAAAGAGTTTTCTTGGTGTAAAGAAACTTCGTTGTAAAGGTAGAAAAAAAAATCCTTAGACCAAGTATTTTAGAACTATTTAATTTTTTGTAGAAATATTTGGTAAATACCTCAAAATATCGTAGCTTTGCGTTCCATTTTTGGAAATAGTTAATTTATTGATTTTTAAAGCAATTAGAAATGGATTCATTAAGTTACAAGACTATTTCGGCTAACAAAGGTACGGTACAAAAAGAATGGGTCATCGTGGATGCTGACTCTGCCGTCCTTGGTCGTTTGGCGAGCCAAATAGCAAGCATCCTACGAGGCAAACACAAAACCAACTACACGCCTCACGTTGATTGCGGTGATAACGTGATTGTTATCAACTGCGACAAAATCCGCTTGACAGGCAAGAAAATGACTGACAAGCTCTACATTCGCTACACAGGGTATCCTGGCGGGCAACGTATCCGTACTCCTAAGGAGATAAAAGAAAAGTTTTCAGGGGCTCGTCTGGTAGAAATGGCTGTCAAAGGAATGTTGCCACGCAACAGACTGGGCAGAAGGTTATTCCACAATTTATATGCTTATGCAGGTAGCGAGCATCCTCACCAAGCCCAACAACCTAAACCTATCACTTATCAACCTTAGTCAGTATGGAAGTTATCAACACAATAGGACGTAGAAAGACTGCCGTTGCTCGTATCTATATGCAAAGTGGCACTGGCAATATCACGGTAAATGGTCGTGATTACAAAGAATATTTTGCTTCAGAAGTTCTGCAAACTATTATTCATCAGCCTTTGGCTCTCGTGAACGAATTGGGTAAATACGACATCAAAGCCAATTTAAATGGCGGCGGTATCTCGGGGCAAGCCGAAGCCTTGCGGCTGGCAATTGCTCGTGCTTTGCTCGAAGTAAATGCCGAATATCGTGAAGCTCTGAAAAAAGAAGGTTATCTCACTCGCGACCCTCGTATGGTAGAACGTAAAAAATATGGTAGAAGAAAAGCTCGTAGAAGATTCCAATTCAGCAAGCGTTAGTTTTTAGTTTGATAAAAAATTTCTGAAAAAAATGGCTCAACAAATTGAATATAAAGACCTTTTGAACGCAGGTGTGCATTTTGGTCATCTTACCCGTAAATGGGACCCTCGTATGGCTCCTTACATTTTTATGGAGAAAAACGGTATCCATATCATTGACCTTAATAAAACGATTGCTTGTATGAATGAGGCTGCCGAAGCCCTCAAAAAAATCGTTCGTTCAGGCAAGAAGGTGATGTTTGTGGCAACTAAAAAACAGGCACAAGAGATAGTTTCTTCGGAGGCAAAAAGATTGAAAATGCCTTATGTTACCGAGCGTTGGTTAGGCGGTATGCTCACTAATTACAATACCGTGAAAAAGTCTTTGAAAAAGATGTCATCTATCGAAAAACTCATCAAAAGTGAAGACTACGAAAAATTAGCCAAACGCGAGCGTCTGATGCTACAAAGAAAAAAAGATAAGTTAGAGAAAGTTTTGGGAGGTATTGCCGATATGGGGCGTTTGCCTTCGGCTTTGTTTGTAGTGGATATAAAACGTGAACACATTGCCGTGAAAGAGGCTCAACGTTTGAGTATTCCTATTTTTGGGATGGTTGATACCAACTCCGACCCCAACCAAGTAGATTTTCCTATCCCTGCCAATGATGATGCTTACAAATCTATTGAAATCATCACCAAATTCATCGGGGCGGCCATCGAAGAAGCTCTTATGGAAAGAAAAATCGATAAAGAAGAGCAAAAACTCAAAGAAGAAGAAGCTAAAAAAATAGAAATGGACGAAAATAATGAAGAGTAACAAATGAAAAAGCAACCCGAGAGGTTGCTTTTTCATTTGTTTTGTTAGTTCATTTCTGATTGTTGCAATCTTTGACGATAGGCGGCACGAAGCAAAGTTCTACGGCGAGCAACTGATTTCTTTTCAAAATAACTGCGATTACGCAACTCCTTCAATATACCTGTTTTCTCAAACTTCTTCTTGAAACGCTTCAAAGCCTTATCTATGGTTTCATTTTCTTTTACTTGGATTACGATCATTATTAGACACCTCCTTTTAGTTTTCTAAGGGCTGCAAATTTAGAAAAAATATTATTCCTGACAAATTTTTTTTATACAGAAAATAAGTCGTAACCAAAAATTAACATACTTTTTTTGTACAATATGTTTTTTTCCTGTTATTTTGTTAAAGTTTTTTTCAAAAAAATGCAAAAACACTATCTTTCACTGCTGTTAAGTTTGATTTGTAGCTTTTTGCAAGCACAAAATCTTACGCTTTCGGGAGGAGGCGGAGCAGTAAGCGGAGCAATGGGAGGTATCAGCACGGCTCTGGCTGATGAATGGGCAGTATTTAACAACATTGGAGCATTGGCGGCAAACGAAAACTTAGTGCCTAATGCAATGTTTGCCTTTGAAAATCGCTTCGGCATAAAAGAGTTTAACTCGTATCATTTGGGTTTTCTGAGTCCGTTTAATTTTGGTGGCGTAGGGGGGCTTACTTTTAATCGTTTTGGCGATAAAACCTACAACGAAACCAAAATCGGCTTGGGATATAGCCACCAAATTAGCCTTATCAGCGTAGGAGCAAAAATCAATTACTTCCAAATAGCCGTAGATGACCAAATCGGAGTTACGCAAGGAGCAAGAGGTACTTTCGTAATAGAACTCGGTGGAAGAGCCAATCTCTCAAAGAAGTGGTCGGTGGGGATTTATGGCTATAACTTTACACAATCCAAATTACGTGTCTTGGACGCAGGCGAAGACCGTATCCCCGTTATCCTCAAAACAGGCGTAGGTTATCAGCCTTACGGCAAATTATTTTTGAGCATAGAAACTGAAAAAAATCTTGACTATCCCGCTACCGTTAGAGCAGGGGTGAATTATCAGATACATCAAAATTTCTTTGTGCGTACAGGAATTTCTACCCAACCTTTCAACTCTTCGTTTGGTATTGGCTTTCAGCCTAAAAATTTTAGCTTAGATTATGCCATAGGCAATAGCAGTGTTTTGGGTTGGACAAATCAAATTTCTATCCGATACGCCATCAAACAACTCAAAACCAAGCAGGAAAGTGTAAGTGATGAATGATGAACGATGAATGATAAATTTTTTTTTTACAAAAAGTAATGAATCGGTTTTTATTCATATTTATTTTTTGGTGTTTGGGGCTTTTGCAAGCTACAGCTCAAACTTTTCCCAAACGCGAAATTGACATCAGGCAGTTTATAGATGAAATTTTTGCCGTTCAAGACCAAGACGGCTCTACCAACTACGAAGATCTCTACGAAGCCCTTTATCAACTTTATTTAGAACCCTTAGACCTCAACAAAGCCGACAGGCAAGAACTTGTTTCACTATTTTTGCTAAACGATTTGCAAATTACAGCTCTCCTCGACCACATTCGCAAAAACGGAAAATTACTTTCTATCTACGAACTGCAATCCATCGAGCATTTTGATTTGCCAACGATTTACAAAATTTTACCTTTCGTAAAAGTTGATGTGTCGGAAACAGCCGATACTCGCCCCCTTTGGGCAAGAATTTTGGAAGAAGACAACAACTATTTGCTCCTCCGCTACAACCTACAACTTCAAAAAGAACGCGGTTTTACACTCCCCGAAGGCAGTCCCTCACGATACTTAGGCACACGCCCACGCTTGTATTCACGCTTTCGGACAAGCCACACGAAAGATTTTAGCCTTGGCTTTACCTTAGAAAAAGACGAAGGCGAACCGCTGATGTGGTCGCCTGCACAAAGATATTACGGGGTTGATTTTATTTCTTATCACGCTTTCTTTGAAAACAAAGGGCGTTTCAAACAACTTGCCTTCGGTGATTACCAAATTCAAATCGGGCAAAGCATTTTGCTGGCGGCAGGCTTCAACATAGGCAAAGGAGCTGAAACCGTAATGGGCATTCGTAGGGCAAATTTGGGCATTCGTCCTTTTACGTCTTTGCTCGAAGCAGGCTATTTGCGTGGAGCGGCGGCTACTTACAACCTCTACAAAGGCAAAAAAGGCGAACTTGACCTATTGGGCTTCTTTTCTTCTACTCGCCGAAGTGGTAGTTTGATTATTAGAGATACTACCGACAACGACGACACAGGTTCAGAAATTTTTGTCAGCAGTCTCCAACAAACAGGCTTGCACCGCACCCAACGCGAGTTTGATAGCCGTGGGCAAATCGGCGAAAGAACGCTTGGAGCAAATTTGAGCTACAAAAACCCTCTCCAAACGCTCCAAATTGGTACGACTTTCTTACATACGCGTTATAGTGTGCCTTTGCGGAGAACCCCAACTACCTATAACCAATTTGAGTTTAATGGGCAGGAAAATTACAATGCAGGCTTCAACTACAATTACGTATTTGAAAATTACAATTTTTTTGGCGAATGGGCTATTTCCCGAAGTGGTGGAATGGGCTACAATGCAGGTGTAATAGCATCACTTTCGCCACAAATTTCTATGGCATTGCAGTATCGGAATTTTGATAAAAATTTTCATAGCTTCTACGGCTCGGCTCTAAGCGAAGGTAGCCGAAATATCAACGAACAAGGTTTCTATTGGGGCATCAAAGTACAACCTAACAAAAAAGTGGCTGTCGCCGCCTATTATGACCGCTTCCGTTTTCCTTGGCTACGTTTCCGTGTTGATGCTCCTTCCGAAGGCTACGAGTATCTCGTAAGGGCAAGTTATGCGTTTAGCAAAAAAATTACGGCTTTCGTGCAGATGCGTGAAGAAGTAAAAGGACAAAACGACCCGAATAACCTTTCTCCGATTGACTTCATAACCGACCGCAAACGCCGAAATTACGTTTTCAACATTGAATACAAAGCCGAAAAAATCTTAGCTTTTCGTAGCCGTGTGCAGGCAAGCGATTTACGTTTTGGGGGGCAATTTTCGCAAGGT
>Ga0308393_1001530_pt1 | contig 10713 bp, 10 predicted proteins | sample Hotspr2Sampleee2_FD_202364 | JGI IMG/M metagenome (GOLD analysis project Ga0308393, IMG submission 202364) | Hot spring phototrophic mat microbial communities from Mushroom Spring, Yellowstone National Park, Wyoming, United States - 20050630_ee2 ... | reverse complement strand
CTGGACGCGCGAGACGGTGGCGGCGCTGTTCACCCTCGGCCCCGCGGCCTACACGCCGGGCACGCGCATGCCCGAACAGACGGTGGGCAACCGCGAGGACCTCGACGCCCTGCTCGACTTCCTCGAGATCGAGACGCGCCGCTAGCGCGCTTCCTCGACGATCGCCTGAAAGGCGAAGTCGGCGGATTTTACACTTCGATGAAAGGGGCTTTGAAAGCCATGGCTTTTCAAGGACCTCCATTCTGGCATCTCTGTTTTGCGGACCTTCTTCATCCACGGGCCCAGCGCTGATCGGCTCGTGCAGGACGAGAAGAACCGAGGGAAAAGGTGATGCGACTGGGTTTCCTGACATCGGCCGTTGTCGCGGGGGTGTTCGCGTCCGGCCTCGCCGCGGCGGCGCCCATTGTGGTCAAAGTCGAGGACATGGAGTTCACCACCGACAGCAACTTGATCGAGACTGCGCGTCCCGGCTTCGGCAGCGCCGGCGCGGTGACACTGGACTGGGGCGCAGCCGTGTCCCCATTCCAGCGCCTGTTGAACTGGAACGGTCTGGACTACTCCCGCCGGCGGGAAGCGTGGTGCACGGCGGTGGCCGACTGTCGGCTCGAGCTGACCGTGGCCCCAGGCAGCACGGTGACGCTCGAGAGCTTCTTCCTGGGCGCCTGGCTGAATCACAGGATCGTAGCGTCCTTTGGCGCGTAAGGGACCTCACGGACGACAGCACCGTCGCCCAACAAACCTCGATTGTCCCCGGCGGGACGGGGTTCGTGGTGACCATCAACGCCACCTCCTCGACCGGCTTCATCCTGTTCGGGCCGGACGACAGTGGCATCAACGACATCACCTACAGCTTCACGACGGCCGTGCCCGTGACAGGGGCGGTCGCCCTGTTCGGCACCGCGCTGGTCGGCCTCGGCCTCGCACTCCGCCGCCGCGGCTGACGGGGGCGCCTGGGGCCGCCGAGGCTCGCCATAGGTCGGCGCGGGGCGGGCAGGCCGCCTCGGCCGACCCGTTCCCAGGTCTAGGAACGCCGCCGCCGGCCGTCGGACGGGCGATGCGCCGGCGCGCGGGCCCCTGCCGCCTCAGTTCAGCTTCTTCGGGTCGTCGGGGGCGCCTTCGCCGCGCGCGGCGAGGTAGTCGTCGGTCGTGACGATCCGCGGTCGTTCCCCGGCCGCATAGGGGTCGAATCCGCCCGTCTCCGTCACCGTGATGGCGCGGCAATCGGCGCACATCCGGATGAGATCGAGATTCGCCGCCGAGCCCTTGTACATCCAGTGCGAGGCCGAGAGCTTCGCCGCGATCCGCTCGATCGTGCTCTTCGTGCCGAACGGGGTGCCGCAGCGTATGCAGGCGAACGGTTCCTCCTCCTTGATGAGCCGCGGCTCTGCGGCCTCCGGCGTGAGATTCAGCCGCGGCTCGAGTGCGATCACCTTCTCCGGGCAGGTCGCGGCGCAAAGGCCGCATTGCACGCAGGCGTCCTCGGTGAAGGTGAGCATCGGGCGGTCGGGGTTGTCGCGCAGCGCCCCGGTCGGGCAGACGGAGACGCAGGAGAGGCAGAGCGTGCAGCCCGCGGTGTCGACCCGAAGCGTGCCGAAGGGAGCGCGCTCGGGAAGCGGAATGATCGCCGCAGGGGCGGGCGCTGCCTTGCCGAGCTCCTTCAGTGCCGTCTGCAGCACGCCGCGCTTGTCGCCCATCGCGAGGAAGCGCCTCGGCTCCGCCACACCGTCACGACGCGTCAGCGTGCGCAGCGCCGCGGCGAGCGCGTCCGGGTCATCCGCAGCGATCACCCCGACCCGCTCCGCACCGAAGCCGAGGCCACGCAGCACCGCATCGGCGAGCGTCAGCGTCCGGTCGAGTGCGGCGGTGTCGTCGCGCGGGCGCGCGCCCATCAGAACGCGGAGCTCTGCCGCGCCGTAGGCGAAGGCGGCAGCGATGAGCTCGAGACCCACCGCTGTCACCTCGTTCACCTTGAAGGGAAGCACGCGCGCCGGCAAGCCGGGGCCATGGCGCGCGAGCGCCTCGATCAGCGGCGCGCCATGCTCGTCCTCGTGCAGGAGCAGAACTGGCCGCTTCCCCCCCGCCTCGAGATAGGTGAGCAGGAGCGCGCGCAGCCGGCGCAGAAGCGCATCCGCCGGCGGGAGCGCGTAGGAGGCCGCCCCTGTTGGGCACACGGCGGTGCAGGAGCCGCAGCCGGCGCAAATGTTCGTGTCGATCGCGACATGATCACCCGCAGGAGCGATGGCGCCGACCGGGCAGAGGTCAAGGCAGCGGGTGCAGCCGGTGCGCTTGTTGCGGGAATGCGCGCAGAGGCTCGCGGTGAAGGTCACGAAGCGCGGCTTGTCGAAGGTGCCGACGAGCTCCGCCGCCTGGAAGATCGCTCTCTGCACCGCCGCCCTGTCGCCTGGGTCGGCGCGCAGATAGCCCGGACGCTTATGATGGGCCGGGAACAGGGGCGCCCCGCCCGAGAGGTCGAGGATCACGTCGCAGCGGCTCTTCGCCCCGTCGCGGGGCGGGCCGAAGACGAGCGTGGCGCGGGAGGACGGGGCGGGGGCGGCGTAGTCATCGACCACGAGCTCGAAGGCGCCGAGATGCCCGCGCGCCGAGCGTATGGTCCCCTTGAGGACGGGGAAGGTGGTTGTGCGCGGCGGCGGCACGTCCTTCGGGCGCGTGAGAAGAACGGTGAGGTTCAGCCGGTTCTCGAGCTGGCGCGCCGCCTCGATCGCTGTCTCGTCTCGGCCGTAGACGAGCGTCACCCCCTCCGAGGTGTAGGTGACGATCGCGGTCTCGGGCATCGGCACGGCGGCGGCGGCGATCAGCGCGGCGATCTTCGGTGTCGCCGCCTTCGCCTCGTCGCTCCAGCCCGCCTGTTCGCGGATGTTGACGGTATCGAGCCGGCCCCGGTGCCCCGCCTCCTCCGCCCGCTCGGCGAAGAGCGGCGCCTCCTGGGTGCAGGCCACAAGCACGTCCGACCCGCCGAGAGCCGCCTCGAAACGCGCGAGCTCCGCCCGGCACAGCTGGCGCGCCTCCTCGACCTTTGCGCCGGGAAGCGCGCGGGCGCAGACGCGGGCGATGCCGCCGAGGTCGAGCGGCATCGTCTCCTCGCAGGAGCATACGAACACGCGCCGCTCTGACTCTGCCATGCGTCTCCCCCGGAGCCTGCCGGCGCCCGCCTGGGAAACCGACCGCCCCGCGCATATATGACGGCGCGACCACGACCGCCAGCGGGGGCAGCCCACGACGCCATGCGCGCCGCCGAGCTTGACCGACGACTCGACCTTCCCCCCCTCTTCAGGGGCGTGACTCTGCGCGAAGGCGGGGACGCCTTCCGCCACGCCTGCGCGATCGCGCCTGAGGCGGGGGCGGGGACGCTGGTGCTCGCCCGTGGCGGCCTTACCTTCGACTGCGCGGTGGTGCTCGAACCCGCGATGCCGCTCGCCCGCGCGCGGCTCGCCCTCTATGTCGGCATGGCTGCGCTCGCCGATGCTCTTGCCGTCGCCGCTCCGCCCGAGCACCCGATCGGCTTCGTCTGGCCCGATCTCATTCGCGTCGACGGCGCCCGGCTCGGCGGCATGCGGCTCGCCTGGGCCCCCGTCGCGGGCGAGCTCCAGGCCCCCGCCTGGATGGTCCTGCACGCCGCGCTCAGGCTCGCCGAACCGCCGGGAATCGAGACCGGGCATTTCCCCGACCGCACCTCGCTCGAGCAGCAGGGCTTCGAGGACCAGGACGGGGCCCGGCTCGCCGAGCGCTTCGCGCGGCATCTCATGGTCGGGCTCTACACCTGGCAGGACGAGGGCCTCGCCCCGGTGGCGGAGCAGTATCTCTTGCGCCTCGAGGAGCCGAAGGCGGCGCGGCGTGGGATCGACCCCTCGGGCGACCTTGTGCTGGTGGACGAGGCAGGGGTGGAGACGCGACGGCCGCTTGCCGAGGCGCTCGCCGCCCCCCAATGGCTCGATCTCGTCGCATGACACGGCGGATCCTGCGCACCCTTAGGCTCGACCCCTCCGACACGGTGGTGTTCGATCGCGCCGCCGAGCCGGGCGAGATCGCGGTGGTCGGCAGTTTCATGTTCTGGGACGTGGACCCCGCCGCGCTCACGGGCCGGGCGCGCCAAGCCTTCCGCTCGGGCTTCCTCGGCCTCGGCTCCTTCGGGTTCTCGACCCTCGTCAGTGTGGGCTCGGTCACGGAGGAGGAGCGTGCGGCTGCGGCCGCCTCTCTCGCCGCACGTCTGCGCGACCAGTTCGGCGCTCCCGACGATGCGTCGGCGCTCGCCGTCGCCGAGGAGGAGCTCGCCTTCTCTGAGGAGCTCGCCTCCGGGCATGAGCCGGGAACGGTGATCGCGCTCAGCCGCAGCGTCGAAGCGGAGGGGGTTCGGGAGCGGTTCCGCACCCTCAGGCGCAGGGGGGCCCCGCAGGCTCTGCCCGTGATCGGCCTCGTGCGCAGCGACGACGCGGCGGAGGAGCGCGCGGAGCGGGTCGATCTCGTCGCACTCGTGCGTCGGGCGAACGGTTGAGGAGGAGCGGCGTGCGGCCCGATTTCTGGCTCTCGTGCGGCCATCACCTCGTGGAGCGAACCGAGGCGGGGGGGCTTGCGGTGACGGACGCCCTCATTGCTGCCTGGCTCGCCCGGCCGGAGCTCGTGCCGCCTGCGGAGGCCTGCGCGGCGGAGCGCGCTCTGCACGCCTCCCTGCTCGCCAATCCGCGCCGCGGCGTCGCTGCCGTCGAGGTCGAGGCGATCGCCGATGCCGATGCGCGGGAGAACTGGCAGGCTTGGCTCGCGTTCCGCGACCACCTGCTCGCCCACCCGACGGTCGAGTCGGCCTACACGGCGCTGTTCCGCGGCGACCTTCGCGGCACTCCGCCGCTGTTCCTCGCCCAGCTCGCGCAGCTGATCCTGCGCAACATCCTCGACGAGACCGACGACCCGATCCGGCTGCGCGCGGCGGAGCTGTTCTTCCGCCCGCAGCGTGTCTCGACCGAGGGCGGCAACCTCCTGCTCGCCGACGAGGAGACGGTCCAGGCGGCGGCCGGAGAGGCGCGGGAGCGCCACGCCGGCCTCGGCGTGCTGGGGCAGATGATCGCCGAAGCCGGGGCGAAGCTTCGCTCGGTGGAGCTCGACGTTCTGTCGCGCGACAATGCCGCGATCTACTGGGACCGGTCGGACCGGTTCGATACCGTGCTCGACCTGACCTTCGGGCGCGACGGCCAGGACGCGCTCGCGCGCGTGATCGAGGCCTGGGTGCGTCATCTCGTCGGCGTGCGCGTCTCGGTCCAGCCGCTGCAGACGATCCATGACGAGGCCTGGGCTTGGTATGTCGGCCTCGATCAGGAGGCGACGGCGATCTGCACCCGGCTCTGGCACGGCGAGCGTGTGGGGGCGGAGGACTTGGGCCGGATCCTCGCCCTGTTCCGCCTCGAGTTCGAGGATCCTGCCGAGATGCTGCCCCGCGTTGCCGGCCGCCCGGTCTATCTCGCTCTTGCCATGACGCCGTCGCGAACGGTGCGGATGAAGCCGCAGAACCTGCTCGCCGGCCTGCCGCTTCGGCAGGCGCAGGCCGCCTGAGGGGGAAGCGATGCTGGCCGAGGAGCATCACCCCGTCGCCGTCGTGGTGGAACGTCGTGCCGGGTCGACGCCCTGGGCCGAGGATCTTTGGGTGCCGGTCGCGGTGCTGCCGGGCGAGACCGCGGCGGCGCCGTGGACGGTCCTGCGCAAAGAGAAAGGGCTCACCGCCTACATCGCCGGCAGCACCACGGTGAGCTTCTTTTCCTCCGAGACGCCGAACTACAAGTCGAACCTCGAGAGCGGGGCGCCGGTGCTTTGGGTGGTGCTCAGGCCCTCGAGCACTCCGCCAGGGATGGAGCTTGTGGCCGTGCTCGCCGATCCTGGCGAGGCGGAGGCGATGACCACCGCCGGGTCGGACGTGATCGAGACCGTGCCGATGCCGGGGCAGATCCGCGAGGCGCTCGAGGCGTTCGTCGCCGCGCATCACGTCGAGCGCGGCTTCCACAAGCGCAAGCGTGATCGTGCTGACCCCGAGAGCCTCGGGGTGCGCCGACGGGTCGCGCGCGATGTCTGAGGAGGAGCGCTCCGGCGAAGGCTTCCTCGCCCGCTGGTCGCGGCTCAAGCGCTCGGGCGGGGAGCGATCCCGCCAGGAGCCGCCTCCGACCGTCACCCCGGGCGCGCCGTCGGGGGTCGCGCCCGCCACCGAGCCAGTCCCGCCGCCCCCCGTCGCGGCGCGGGCCGAAGCCGTCGGCGAGCCCGAGCCCGAGCTCGACCTCTCCTCCCTGCCGCCGATCGAGACGCTCACGGCCGAGAGCGACATCAGCGTCTTCCTCCGCAAGGGGGTTCCGGCAGCGCTTCGGAATGCCGCGCTTCGGCGGGTCTGGAGCCTCGATCCCACCATCCGCGACTTCATCGGCCCGGCCGACTATGCGTGGGACTGGAACGTGCCGGGGGGGGCGCCGGGTTACGTGGCCGAGATCGCAACCGGGCCGGACGTGGAGGCTTTGGCGGACCGGATCCTTGGCCTCGTTCGCCGCGAGCGTGCCGAGGACAAGCCCGGAAGCCCGAGCGACGGCATGGCAGGGGAAGCGCCCGACGCGGGCGGGGCGGAGGGAGCCGGTTCGCCGCCCCAGGCAGCAATTCGCCTCTCCGAGCCGGCGGGCCGGGTGGTCACCGCGCCCGACGCCATCCCCCCGGCAACGGCTCCCGCGGTTCCCGCGAGCCTCGAGGCGCCGGCCGATGGTCAGGCGAGCAGGGGCGGGGCGCGGCGGCCGCGTCACGGCGGCGCGACCCCTACCTGAGCGTGCAGGTCAGAAAAACGGCTGTCCCCGCATCGTTCCGAGACGATGAGCCCTTGCGGAGGCGCTCCGCTCGGGCCGACACGGCCACCGCAACCCAGGTCACGGCCTATTGACCGACATGCCGGCTGGGGCATAGCCTCTCGCAAAACGAGGTAGGGAGGAGCGGGGACGTGCTGGCCTTGGTGCCAACACGGATGCAAGCGGCGGAAGCGCCGAACAACGGTGCAAATCAGGGCCTGTGCTGGCCTCCAGCGCGGCGAGGCTTTGGGTCGCTGAGGGGCTGGTGCTGATGGCCGAACAGCTTGCCGTGGCACGGCTTGGCCCTGGTGCGGAGAGCAGCCGCGACGCGGCGGTCGACCCCGTGGATGTGATGCGGGCGCGGCACTGGTCCCTGCTCGCCACGCTTCTGTTCCGCCCACCTGGACAGGAGCTTCTTGAACAGCTTTCGTCGCTCGAGGCGGACGAGACGCCGCTTGGCGCGGCGCGCGGCATGCTGGCCGCTTCCGCCCGCGAGGCGAACGAAGCCGCGCTTGCGCGCGAGTTCCACGACCTCTTCATCGGGCTCGGGCGCGGCGAGCTTCTGCCCTATGCGAGCTACTATCTCACGGGCTTCCTGCACGAGAAGCCGCTCGCCAAAGTGCGGGCGGACATGGAGCGGCTCGGGCTTGCCCGCGCCGACGGGGTGGGCGAACCGGAGGACCATATCGCAACACTTGCCGAGATCATGGCGGGGCTCCTCTCCGGCGCGTTTGAGGCGGGGGCCGAGGAGGCGCCGCGGTTCTTCGCGCGCCATATCGCTCCCTGGGCGGGGACCTTCTTTCGGGATCTCGAGACGGCCGAGCACGCCCGGTTCTACCGGGCGGTCGGCCGGCTCGGGCGCGTGTTCGTCGAGATCGAGGCTGAGGCGGCCACGCTTCCTGCCTGAGGGGAAACCCCTGAGGTCGGGGCCAAGGCTTCCCGGTGATGAGGAACGGATCGGTACGGAGTGAGGGATGATGAAGACAGAGAAGTCTGACGCCGCGCCGGCGCGGCGTGGGTTCCTCAAGTCGCTCGGGCTGTCCGCCGGAGCGGCCGCTGTCTCGGCGCCGCTGCTGGCGACGCCGGCTGCCGCACGCGAGAGCGCCCAGGAAGCGCGCAAGCGGCGCTACCAGCCGAACAGCCCGCACATCCAGGCCTTCTACCGCACCAACCGCTACGAGCAGTGAGGGAGGCGTCGATGCTGATCAAGCGCAGCGAGGGCAAGGTCTCGCGCACGGGTCTCGCCTCGGCCTTCGCTGGCCTTTCCGGCGGGGCGATGGACCGTCGCGGCTTCCTCCGCAAGTCGGGGATCGTCGCCTCTGGTCTCGGCGCGCTCGGCGCGCTCGGTGCTGGCACGGTGAAGAAGGCGGACGCCGGGCCGATGCAGCCCGGCGTGGCGGTGGTGAAGAGGAAGAACATCTGCACACACTGCTCGGTCGGCTGCACCGTGATCGCCGAGGTGCAGAACGGGGTGTGGGTCGGCCAGGAGCCGGCCTGGGAGAGCCCGATCAACCGCGGGACGCACTGCGCCAAGGGCGCCGCGGTGCGCGAGCTCGTGCACGGTGACCGGCGCCTGAAGTACCCGATGAAGCTTGTGAACGGGCAGTGGACCCGGCTGAGCTGGGACCAGGCGATCAACGAGATCGGCGACAAGCTTCTCGATATCCGCGCCAAGGCCGGCCCCGACGCGGTGTTCCTGCTCGGCTCGGCCAAGTTCTCGAACGAGGGCGCCTATCTTTACCGCAAGTTCGCCGCGTTCTGGGGCACCAACAACGTCGACCATCAGGCCCGCATCTGCCACTCGACGACGGTCGCAGGGGTTGCCAATACCTGGGGCTACGGGGCGCAGACCAACAGCTACAACGACATCCGCAACGCCAAGACCATCCTGATCATGGGTGGCAACCCGGCCGAGGCGCACCCGGTGTCGCTGCAGCACGTTCTCCAGGGCAAGGAGATCAACCGCGCCAACCTGATCGTCGCCGATCCGCGCTTCACGCGCACCGCGGCGCACGCCACAGAGTATGTCCGGTTCCGCCCCGGCACGGACATCCCCGTGCTGTGGGGCATCCTCTGGCACATCTTCGAGAACGGCTGGGAGGACAAGGAGTTCATCCGCCAGCGCGTCTACGGGATGGAGGACGTGCGGAAGGAAGTGGCGAAGTGGACGCCGGCCGAGGTCGAGCGCGTCAGCGGCGTTCCCGGCGCGCAGCTTCGCAAGGTGGCGGAGATGTTCGCGAAGCAAAAGCCCGCCACCCTCGTCTGGTGCATGGGGATGACGCAGAAGACCGTGGGCACGGCGAACGTGCGCGCGGCCTGCATCCTCCTGCTTGCCACCGGCAATGTCGGTTCCCCCGGCACGGGCGCGAATATCTTCCGCGGCCACTGCAACGTTCAGGGGGCGACCGACCTCGGTCTCGATGTGACCACGCTCCCAGCCTATTACGGGCTCGACGAGGGCGCGTGGCGTCACTGGGGCCGGGTGTGGGATGTCTCCTATGAGTATCTTCGCGGCCGGTTCGGCCCGCCCAACGCGGATGACGCGGCGCGCAAGCGCATGATGGAGATGCCCGGCATCACCACCACGCGCTACTTCGACGCGATCCTCCTCGAGCCCGGGTCGGGCGACACCGCGAACCTTGTGGCCGGGCAGCCGAACTTCCGCGCCATGCTGGTGTTCGGTCATGGCGGCAACACCGTCACCCGGATGCCCGAGGCGGCAAAGGGGCTCGAGAAGCTCGACCTCCTCGTGGTGGCCGACCCGCACCCGACCACCTTCGCGGTGCTCGCGAACCGGCGCGACAACACCTACCTCCTGCCGATCTGCACCCAGTTCGAGTGCGACGGCAGCCGCACCGCCTCCAACCGCTCGGTTCAGTGGGGCCAGAAGATCGTCGAGCCGATCTTCGAGAGCAAGACCGACTACGAGGTGATCTACCGTCTTGCCGAGAAGCTCGGTTTCGCCAACGAGATGTTCAAGAACATCACGGTCAAGGCCAAGGTTCCGGAACCCGAGAGCGTGCTGCGGGAGATCAACCGCGGCGCGTGGTCGACCGGCTACACCGGCCAGAGCCCCGAGCGTCTGAAGGCGCACATGGCCAATCAGGGCGCCTTCGACATCGTCACGCTGCGCGCCAAGCCCGACGCGCCTCCCGAGGTGAGGGGGGACTACTACGGCCTGCCCTGGCCATGCTGGGGCACGCCGGAGCTTCGCCACCCCGGAACGCACATCCTCTACAATACGAACGAGCACGTGATGGACGGCGGCGGAACGTTCCGTGCGCGCTTCGGCGTCGAGCGCAACGGCGTGTCGCTGCTCGCCGAGGGCAGCTATTCCAAGGGCTCTGAGCTGACCGACGGCTACCCCGAGTTCACCTACGCCGTGCTCAAGCGTCTCGGCTGGGACAAGGACCTGACGGAGGCGGAGCGGGCGACCATCGAGCGGATCGGCGGCGCGAACGCCGATCGCGTGAGCTGGGCGACCGACCTCTCGGGCGGCATCATCCGCGTGGCGCTGAAGCACGGCTGCTCGCCGTTCGGCAACGCGAAGGCGCGGGCGAACGCCTGGAACCTGCCCGACCCGATCCCGGTGCACCGCGAGCCGATCTACAGCCCCCGCCCCGACCTCGTGGCGCAGTACCCGACCCGCGACAACTTCATGGCGCATCGGGTGCGGAACATCGGCAAGACGATCCAGGAGCGTGCGGTAGCGAACAACGTCGCGCGCAACTTCCCGATCGTCCTGACGTCGGGGCGCCTCGTCGAATACGAGGGCGGCGGCGAGGAGACGCGCTCGAACAAGTGGCTCGCCGAGCTGCAGCAGGACATGTTCATCGAGATCAACACCCAGGATGCGGCGGAGCGGAACATCCGCGATGGCCAGTGGGTGCTCGTG
>Ga0308393_1001525_pt1 | contig 10735 bp, 8 predicted proteins | sample Hotspr2Sampleee2_FD_202364 | JGI IMG/M metagenome (GOLD analysis project Ga0308393, IMG submission 202364) | Hot spring phototrophic mat microbial communities from Mushroom Spring, Yellowstone National Park, Wyoming, United States - 20050630_ee2 ... | reverse complement strand
CCAGTTGAGGTGCCGTCCGAGGCGGAGACTGAGCGCCGACTGGCACCAGTGCCAGTTGAGGTGCCGCAGATTGACCCAAAGCGGGCAGCTGTTCCAGTTACCACCCCACAAACTCAGCCTTACCCGTGGAAGGTAGAACCGCAACGTCCAGTAGTGGTGCCTGTAGCGGATCCCTTGCCGCGGCCTGCGCCGCCAACTACTTTGCCGCCAACTCAAACCCCCACACGGACTCAGCCACAGATAGTACCTGCTTCGACCACTTTGGTAATTGAGTCAGTCCGGCAAGTACTGGAAAGGAGCCGCCGCAACCAGTTGACGGTGGAAGTCCAGTCTCAGCCAGAAACCCTCAAAGTCTCCCGCGTGCGCGTGAAAACTGATGAGGAAGACAAGGAATGTTGTGAGGAGCTAGAGTGCCTCAAGGCTTGGTGCCAGTTTAGCCAGTGGAACGCCGGCTACTATGAAGGCGAGTGGGAAGAAGATGGGTATGTCGCCAAGCGACGGCGGTCAACACTTGTGTTACCCGGGCCACTTCAAAGCTTTGCAAACTATTTGAATGAGCGTTTAAGCGATTTGAAAAAGGAGTTGTGTGAAGCTATAGACTTAGTTGCCTTTATAGACCAACAGCCGGAGCCGTACAGCGACAGGAGGCGACATGGCCCCCAGTGGAAGATCTACTGGGGAAAGCCCAAACGTTCACAACAATCTATGAAAACGCTTACTCTGCCTGAAGTAAACCGGATCGATATGCCCCCTCAACCACCCCCAATCAACGACGGAAAAGTATGCCTGCACTACGGGATTGAGGCGGTCAGCTTTTGGGGGAGAATCTGGGTAGGGAGAAGTTCTGCGGAAGCACTGGAATCCTACCTGAGGCAAATCTATGGAGAAGACGTTAAGTTCACCCGGAGTGATAGTCCAGAGCGGCAGTATAAGCAGGGGCAGCTAAAGCCAATGCGGGCGCGTTACTGGAATGGAGAAAAATGGCTGCCGCCCAGAAGGTGGAGTCCCCGGTATTGGGAACGTGGCGAGTAGCCTACTCCCCCCCCACTCGCTGCTCCCCCGCCAACCCGCCTAATTCAGGCTATGCGGCAGAATACCCCAACCGTCAAGGGCGCGAAGCGCCGCTACGCGGTCTAGACCCTTGACGGTTGGGGTTCTGCCGCACATCGTCTTGATAGGCGGGTTGGCGGGGGTTATCATGTGGCTAGATATTGGAGACGGATATGTTACCCCGCGCGCGTAAATTTGATCCGGCATTACACACTTCAATCGGGAGTGTGCTAACTGGCTTTGCCGCTCTCATTCTCTCGTTGCATGGGGCCAATTGCAGTCCCCCAGATCTACAACGCCCTACTCCCTCATATGAGTCCTCATCTCAATTACCCTAATGTCCACCCTAATTACGCTGCTGTGGTGCAGGTATTAGACCTCCTTTTCTGTAGGCACCTACCACCTTCAGGTTTGCACTTCTTGCTTTGCTAAACAGAACCGGGACAACTTTGTAGTTTGGAGCCCAACTCGGGATGGGGATGTGAAGTGTCCTCAGCTTATACCTTTGTTCTTCTTCACCACCACCCTGGCTGCCTTGGTTGCCACCCTGGCCGCCTTGGTTGCCACCCTGACCGCCTTGGTTGCCACCCTGACCGCCTTGGTTGCCACCCTGGCCGCCTTGGTTGCCACCCTGACCGCCTTGGTTGCCACCCTGGCCTTCATCCTCTTCGGAGATTTCCTCTTTGTATACCAACCTTATTGAGTCCGCCCGCCAACTGCCCTCCCTATAATAGATGACTTCACGGATCTCACCCTCTGGCTGTCCTCCTGGCTGCTGTCCTCCCTGTCCTGGCTGCTGTCCTCCTTGTCCTGGCTGCTGTCCTCCTTGTCCTCCCCCTGAGCCCTCTCCTTCCTGGACCCTCGGCCGCGTCTTGATCCGCTTGATCGTTCTCAGGTCATTATCGGTAGCCTTCTCCAATTTGAGGAGTTCGCCAGTCTTCTCTAGGCACCGGGTCAGAATCGGCACAGATATATACTGTCTCCTTCTAGTCCCCGCTTGCGCGTCAATGACTAGAACCCGGAGTCTGTGCTCCCCTAGCTTGTACACCGCCCTGCCTGCCATATGCTACCGCCCAAGCAATACCCCTCCGCCCATCCTAGTAGGCTATCCCGGAGGACGTCAAGTGGGCCACCCTTCTGAATAGAATAAGACAACGCCAAGGAAAGGTCTTGCGCTGCAAGGGTTCCGTGCTCTATATTTGGGACAATCTGTCTCGTCTGGGTGCATGCAAATGGAACAGAATGACTCAAGGCTGAGTTTTGAGGCTGACAAACTAAACGTATTCGTAGTCCCCCCGGCAAGCAAGTTTAAGGCCGAGTGGTTGTTTCTCTTCCGGAAATACCTGTCGGCGGTTGGCAAAACTTTAACGCCGGGGCAAAAAGCGGTTCTGTTTGACATAATCGCGCTTGGCTCCGTCACACCTCAAGGCGTCGTCTGTGCCCCCACCTCAGTTTTGCTCCTTAACGGGGTTAGTCGCGCCACCGTCTATAGAACGCTAGAAGTCCTGAGGCAGCTTGGCTTAATTGTCGGCCCTACGAAAGGAATGGTTTACCTTAACCCAAAACTCCTTTACCGCGGCCCTGCCGGGGATTGGGGAATGGCTGTGTACTATTGGAAACTCCTGGGGGGGAAAGATGAAGAGTGACTTCGAGCTGGCTTTAGAGTTCACCCTGAAATGGGAAGGGGGGTTTGTCCACCACCCCAAGGATCCTGGCGGACGCACTAATAAGGGTATAACCCAAATGAAGTACGACGAATATCGTCGGTCTATGGGCGTAGCGCCTAGGTCAGTTGCCGAAATATCCGACGATGAGTGCAGGGCCATCTATCGGCAGAGTTTCTGGAGTGAGGTGGAAAAGCTCCTAGATCCAGCCTGGCTAGCCTTGAGAATAGCTATGTTCGACAGTTTCGTTCAATTTGGTACCTATGGTGGTACTTGGCTCTGGCAGAGAGCCTTGGGCATTGCAGCCGACGGTCACTGGGGGCCTATTACACGAGCGGCTACCCGAGCGAGAGTAGAGCTGAAGGGCTCGCTCCGAGCTGCTTGGGATCTAATCGCCGAGCGGATCCGCTATCGGGCAACTCGCGTGAATCAGAGGTTTGACCAGAAGGTGTTCCTGTCTGGTTGGCTAAATCGTGACACTGACTTAATGTCCTATGTGCTAAAACTGGAGTGACGTTTAAAGTCACTTCCAGGCTATGAACGGTTCACCTCCATCTAACTTGACTGTGGAGCAGACTCTTGTCTGGGCGTTACTGGCGTTGCATACTAACGGTAGCGCCCAGACTGTCCAAGAAGGGGGAGAGACTCTCCCCCGCTTTTCTTATGCATTGGCGCCAAACGCCATCATTCTCCGGGCCAACTTGCCACTTCAGCAGGGATGGCCGGGGGCCACTTCCCCGCTTTGGACTAGGGTTGGGGAAGCGGTACAAGGCGGGCTTCCAACTGGCTTCTAATAGAAAGGCGGAGCTGTGGCCACCTCTCTAAAAGCGTTGGCTGACCCGCGTGTGGTGCGGGTAGCTCCTGAGCTGTACAGGCTGCCCAGTGTGGCCACAAGGGTGCCGCTGGACGGCAGGGTAGCCCTGCAATCAGTGCGCACAGTCACTCCCGCTCCGGTGACACCACCGGCACCAGCGACACGGATGGTGCCGCCTCTGTTTTTGCTCATGAGGCCACCGCGGCCTACGGTGCCGCCTCCCGAGCCAAACACCACAATCCCTGGAAGCTCTAGTGATAGTTTTAGAGAGATCAGATTTCCACTTCCCCCGGGCTTCCCTAGACCACAAGCGCTACCGATATGGAAGTTTAGAGGATGGGCGCGGGATACGCGCTGGGGGCCTAAGCGGTTCTGGGAATATGGACCAAGACCTGGGATAATCCGCTTTTGGTCGAGTTGCGGGCGGTACAGTGGCTGCTCCCGCGCGTACGAATACATAGACTGTAATGGTACCGTCAGGACTCATGTTGTAAACCCCTGGGGGGAAGCGCCTGAGCTAGAAGTCACATCTTGGGAGTTAGTCGGCTTCGCGCCCTGCCGCCAGCCAACTCACCCAGAAGTACTGCCACTCGTCGAACCTGAGCGTCCCGAACCAAAGTGGATCCCGTACTTGCCTACGTGGATACCTGCTCTGCCAGAGATTCAGCCTGTAACAGAACCAGAGGAAGAACCGGAGGAGGACGAGGAACCCCTCCCAGTTCCTCTACCGCTTCCTCTACCAGCGCTACCACCAGCAGTGCCAGAGGTGCCAGTTGAGGTGCCGTCCGAGGCGGAGACTGAGCGCCGACTGGCACCAGTGCCAGTTGAGGTGCCGCAGATTGACCCAAAGCGGGCAGCTGTTCCAGTTACCACCCCACAAACTCAGCCTTACCCGTGGAAGGTAGAACCGCAACGTCCAGTAGTGGTGCCTGTAGCGGATCCCTTGCCGCGGCCTGCGCCGCCAACTACTTTGCCGCCAACTCAAACCCCCACACGGACTCAGCCACAGATAGTACCTGCTTCGACCACTTTGGTAATTGAGTCAGTCCGGCAAGTACTGGAAAGGAGCCGCCGCAACCAGTTGACGGTGGAAGTCCAGTCTCAGCCAGAAACCCTCAAAGTCTCCCGCGTGCGCGTGAAAACTGATGAGGAAGACAAGGAATGTTGTGAGGAGCTAGAGTGCCTCAAGGCTTGGTGCCAGTTTAGCCAGTGGAACGCCGGCTACTATGAAGGCGAGTGGGAAGAAGATGGGTATGTCGCCAAGCGACGGCGGTCAACACTTGTGTTACCCGGGCCACTTCAAAGCTTTGCAAACTATTTGAATGAGCGTTTAAGCGATTTGAAAAAGGAGTTGTGTGAAGCTATAGACTTAGTTGCCTTTATAGACCAACAGCCGGAGCCGTACAGCGACAGGAGGCGACATGGCCCCCAGTGGAAGATCTACTGGGGAAAGCCCAAACGTTCACAACAATCTATGAAAACGCTTACTCTGCCTGAAGTAAACCGGATCGATATGCCCCCTCAACCACCCCCAATCAACGACGGAAAAGTATGCCTGCACTACGGGATTGAGGCGGTCAGCTTTTGGGGGAGAATCTGGGTAGGGAGAAGTTCTGCGGAAGCACTGGAATCCTACCTGAGGCAAATCTATGGAGAAGACGTTAAGTTCACCCGGAGTGATAGTCCAGAGCGGCAGTATAAGCAGGGGCAGCTAAAGCCAATGCGGGCGCGTTACTGGAATGGAGAAAAATGGCTGCCGCCCAGAAGGTGGAGTCCCCGGTATTGGGAACGTGGCGAGTAGCCTACTCCCCCCCCACTCGCTGCTCCCCCGCCAACCCGCCTAATTCAGGCTATGCGGCAGAATACCCCAACCGTCAAGGGCGCGAAGCGCCGCTACGCGGTCTAGACCCTTGACGGTTGGGGTTCTGCCGCACATCGTCTTGATAGGCGGGTTGGCGGGGGTTATCATGTGGCTAGATATTGGAGACGGATATGTTACCCCGCGCGCGTAAATTTGATCCGGCATTACACACTTCAATCGGGAGTGTGCTAACTGGCTTTGCCGCTCTCATTCTCTCGTTGCATGGGGCCAATTGCAGTCCCCCAGATCTACAACGCCCTACTCCCTCATATGAGTCCTCATCTCAATTACCCTAATGTCCACCCTAATTACGCTGCTGTGGTGCAGGTATTAGACCTCCTTTTCTGTAGGCACCTACCACCTTCAGGTTTGCACTTCTTGCTTTGCTAAACAGAACCGGGACAACTTTGTAGTTTGGAGCCCAACTCGGGATGGGGATGTGAAGTGTCCTCAGCTTATACCTTTGTTCTTCTTCACCACCACCCTGGCTGCCTTGGTTGCCACCCTGGCCGCCTTGGTTGCCACCCTGACCGCCTTGGTTGCCACCCTGACCGCCTTGGTTGCCACCCTGGCCGCCTTGGTTGCCACCCTGACCGCCTTGGTTGCCACCCTGGCCTTCATCCTCTTCGGAGATTTCCTCTTTGTATACCAACCTTATTGAGTCCGCCCGCCAACTGCCCTCCCTATAATAGATGACTTCACGGATCTCACCCTCTGGCTGTCCTCCTGGCTGCTGTCCTCCCTGTCCTGGCTGCTGTCCTCCTTGTCCTGGCTGCTGTCCTCCTTGTCCTCCCCCTGAGCCCTCTCCTTCCTGGACCCTCGGCCGCGTCTTGATCCGCTTGATCGTTCTCAGGTCATTATCGGTAGCCTTCTCCAATTTGAGGAGTTCGCCAGTCTTCTCTAGGCACCGGGTCAGAATCGGCACAGATATATACTGTCTCCTTCTAGTCCCCGCTTGCGCGTCAATGACTAGAACCCGGAGTCTGTGCTCCCCTAGCTTGTACACCGCCCTGCCTGCCATATGCTACCGCCCAAGCAATACCCCTCCGGTCACTCTAGCAGGCTACCCCGGAGAATGTCAATTGGGCCACCTTCCTAAATAAAGAAGTACAACGCCAAGCAAAGGTCTTGCGCTGCAAGGGCTCCGTGCTCTATACTTTGGACAATCTGTCTAGTCTGGGTGCATGCAAATGGAACAGAATGATCCAAAGCTGAGTTTTGAGGCTGAAAGACTAAACGTGTTCATAGTCCCCCCGCCAAGCAAGTTTAAGCGGGAGTGGCTCTTTCTCTTCCGGAGATTCCTGTCGGCGGTTGGCAAAACTTTAACGCCGGTGCAAAAAGCAGTTCTGTTTGACATAATCGCGCTTGGCTCTGTCTCACCTCAGGGCCTTCTCTGTGCTCCCACCTCAGTTTTGCTCCTTAACGGGGTTAGTCGCTCCAGCGTCTATAAAACGCTAGAAGTCCTGGGGGAGCTTGGCTTAATTGCCGGCCCTACGAAAGGAATGATCTACCTTAACCCAAAACTCATTTACCGCGGCCCTGCCCGGGATTGGGGAATGGCTGTGGACTATTGGAGGAAATTGGGGGGGAAAGATGAAGACTGACTTCGAACTAGCTTTAGACTTCACCCTGAAATGGGAAGGGGGGTTCGTCCACCACCCCAACGATCCTGGTGGACGCACTAATAAGGGCATAACCCAAATGATCTACGACGAATATCGTCGGTCGATGGGCGTAGCACCCAGGACAGTTGCCGAAATATCCGACGATGAGTGCAGGTCCATCTATCGGCAACGCTTCTGGAGTGAGGTGGACAAACTCCTAGATCCAGCCTGGCTAGCCTTGAGAATAGCTATGTTCGACAGTTTCGTTCAATTTGGTACCTATGGTGGTACCTGGATGTGGCAGAAAGCTTTGGGAATTGCAACCGACGGTCACTGGGGGCCTATCACAAGAGCGGCTACCCGAGCGAGAGTAGAGCTGAAGGGCTCGCTCCGAGCTGCTTGGGATCTAATCGCCGAGAGGATCCGCTATCGGGCAACTCGCGTGAATCAGCGGGCTGACCAGAAAGTGTTTCTGTCTGGTTGGCTAAATCGTGACACTGACCTAATGTCCTATGTGCTAAAACTGGAGTGACGTTTAAAGTCACTTCCAGGCTATGAACGGTTCACCTCCATCTAACTTGACTGTCGAGCAGACTCTTGCCTGGGCGTTACTGGCGTTGCATACTAACGGTAGTGCCCAGACTGTCCAAGAAGGGGGAGAGACTCTCCCCCGCTTTTCTTATGCATTGGCGCCAAGCAGCATCATCCTTCGCGCGAACCTGCCACTCCAGCAGGGTTGGCCGGGGGCCACTTCCCCGCTCTGGACTAGGGTTGGGGAAGCGGTACAAGGCGGGCTTCCAACTGGCTTCTAATAGAAAGGCGGAGCTGTGGCCACCTCTCTAAAAGCGTTGGCTGACCCGCGTGTGGCGCGGGTGGCTCCGGAGCTGTACAGGCTCCCTAGCGTGGCCACCCGGGTGCCACTCGACGGCAGGGTTGTCCTGCAGTCAGTGCGCACAGTCGCTCCAGCTCCAGTACCACCGCCGGCACCAGCGACACGGATGGTGCCGCCTCTGTTTTTGCTCATGAGGCCACCGCGGCCTACAGTGCCGCGTCCGCGTCCTGAGTCTACTACGCCAGCACCAGGGCAAGAAGGTTTCACTGAAATCAGGTTTCCCCTGCCGCCAGGCTGGCCTAGTCCAGTGACGCTGCCGCAGATTGAGATTCGGGTAGATGGCTGGGCATTGCCAATCGGCGTTACTGGAGCTATTCGGGTTTGGTCACACAGGCATACTCGGAATGGCCCGGTCCAATATGACCTCCTCGCAGAGTACGTCCAGTGCAATGGCACCACCGTGATTGGCGAGGCGGGTTTATCTTTGTGGAGCAGTCCCTTTAGGATTCTCTCTTGGAGGATTGTTGGTTTCCAACCGTGCCCCAATCGGGAGCCCGCTATCCCTGTACCACCGCCCCTGGTCGAGCCAGGGAGACCGGTGCCAGAGTGGATCCCGTATTTACCGCGGTGGGTACCCGCACTTCCTGAAATCCAGCCAACGACGGAGCCAGAGGAACCGGAAGAGCCCGAGGAGCCGGAGGAAGAGGAGCCGCTTCCAATTCCCTTGCCGCTTCCGCTGCCGGCTTTGCCACCACCGGTACCGGAAGTACCAGTTGAGGTGCCGTCCGAGGCGGAGACTGAGCGCCGACTGGCACCAGTGCCAGTTGAGGTGCCGCAGATTGACCCAAAGCGGGCAGCTGTTCCAGTTACCACCCCACAAACTCAGCCTTACCCGTGGAAGGTAGAACCGCAACGTCCAGTAGTGGTGCCTGTAGCGGATCCCTTGCCGCGGCCTGCGCCGCCAACTACTTTGCCGCCAACTCAAACCCCCACACGGACTCAGCCACAGATAGTACCTGCTTCGACCACTTTGGTAATTGAGTCAGTCCGGCAAGTACTGGAAAGGAGCCGCCGCAACCAGTTGACGGTGGAAGTCCAGTCTCAGCCAGAAACCCTCAAAGTCTCCCGCGTGCGCGTGAAAACTGATGAGGAAGACAAGGAATGTTGTGAGGAGCTAGAGTGCCTCAAGGCTTGGTGCCAGTTTAGCCAGTGGAACGCCGGCTACTATGAAGGCGAGTGGGAAGAAGATGGGTATGTCGCCAAGCGACGGCGGTCAACACTTGTGTTACCCGGGCCACTTCAAAGCTTTGCAAACTATTTGAATGAGCGTTTAAGCGATTTGAAAAAGGAGTTGTGTGAAGCTATAGACTTAGTTGCCTTTATAGACCAACAGCCGGAGCCGTACAGCGACAGGAGGCGACATGGCCCCCAGTGGAAGATCTACTGGGGAAAGCCCAAACGTTCACAACAATCTATGAAAACGCTTACTCTGCCTGAAGTAAACCGGATCGATATGCCCCCTCAACCACCCCCAATCAACGACGGAAAAGTATGCCTGCACTACGGGATTGAGGCGGTCAGCTTTTGGGGGAGAATCTGGGTAGGGAGAAGTTCTGCGGAAGCACTGGAATCCTACCTGAGGCAAATCTATGGAGAAGACGTTAAGTTCACCCGGAGTGATAGTCCAGAGCGGCAGTATAAGCAGGGGCAGCTAAAGCCAATGCGGGCGCGTTACTGGAATGGAGAAAAATGGCTGCCGCCCAGAAGGTGGAGTCCCCGGTATTGGGAACGTGGCGAGTAGCCTACTCCCCCCCCACTCGCTGCTCCCCCGCCAACCCGCCTAATTCAGGCTATGCGGCAGAATACCCCAACCGTCAAGGGCGCGAAGCGCCGCTACGCGGTCTAGACCCTTGACGGTTGGGGTTCTGCCGCACATCGTCTTGATAGGCGGGTTGGCGGGGGTTATCATGTGGCTAGATATTGGAGACGGATATGTTACCCCGCGCGCGTAAATTTGATCCGGCATTACACACTTCAATCGGGAGTGTGCTAACTGGCTTTGCCGCTCTCATTCTCTCGTTGCATGGGGCCAATTGCAGTCCCCCAGATCTACAACGCCCTACTCCCTCATATGAGTCCTCATCTCAATTACCCTAATGTCCACCCTAATTACGCTGCTGTGGTGCAGGTATTAGACCTCCTTTTCTGTAGGCACCTACCACCTTCAGGTTTGCACTTCTTGCTTTGCTAAACAGAACCGGGACAACTTTGTAGTTTGGAGCCCAACTCGGGATGGGGATGTGAAGTGTCCTCAGCTTATACCTTTGTTCTTCTTCACCACCACCCTGGCTGCCTTGGTTGCCACCCTGGCCGCCTTGGTTGCCACCCTGACCGCCTTGGTTGCCACCCTGACCGCCTTGGTTGCCACCCTGGCCGCCTTGGTTGCCACCCTGACCGCCTTGGTTGCCACCCTGGCCTTCATCCTCTTCGGAGATTTCCTCTTTGTATACCAACCTTATTGAGTCCGCCCGCCAACTGCCCTCCCTATAATAGATGACTTCACGGATCTCACCCTCTGGCTGTCCTCCTGGCTGCTGTCCTCCCTGTCCTGGCTGCTGTCCTCCTTGTCCTGGCTGCTGTCCTCCTTGTCCTCCCCCTGAGCCCTCTCCTTCCTGGACCCTCGGCCGCGTCTTGATCCGCTTGATCGTTCTCAGGTCATTATCGGTAGCCTTCTCCAATTTGAGGAGTTCGCCAGTCTTCTCTAGGCACCGGGTCAGAATCGGCACAGATATATACTGTCTCCTTCTAGTCCCCGCTTGCGCGTCAATGACTAGAACCCGGAGTCTGTGCTCCCCTAGCTTGTACACCGCCCTGCCTGCCATATGCTACCGCCCAAGCAATACCCCTCCG
>Ga0308393_1001521_pt1 | contig 10747 bp, 11 predicted proteins | sample Hotspr2Sampleee2_FD_202364 | JGI IMG/M metagenome (GOLD analysis project Ga0308393, IMG submission 202364) | Hot spring phototrophic mat microbial communities from Mushroom Spring, Yellowstone National Park, Wyoming, United States - 20050630_ee2 ... | reverse complement strand
AACAGCCCCTGCTGCCGCTGCACGCACGGCTGTACCTCCTGCCACAACGCCTCTGTGTCTAAAGGCTGTCTTTGCAGCAATCGGGTAAACGCATCGTGGGCGGGGGCGTTGGGGTGTTCAGGCTGGCATCGGGCGGTTTCGGTGCAGGTGAAGGTTTTCTGCGCTGCGATGAGGAAGTGGATATAGTCCAGTTCGTTGCACTTGGCTCGGTTCATCGGTATCTCCTCGTTGTTAGTGGCAGTGTGTTTTCATGATAGCAGATATGGCGTAGCGCTGTCAACTGCGTAAGTCCTACCTCTTATGGGGAAGATACGCCTTACGCGACACGATTCCTGCCGTCTTAGGTTTGAACGTTCAACAACTCGTCCACAGGCACTGCCCATTCAGGCGCGAATAGGGGCGCAATCGCCTCGTCGGGCGTGTAGCGGCGCACCGACTTGTAGGCGTCGCCCGCAGGCTCGCGGTAGACCTCGATGCACCCCTCAGGTAGGTTCACCAGCCAGCATTCGGGGACGCCCGCCCGTGCGTAGACGCCCAGTTTCAACTCGCGGTCGCGTTGCGGCGCGGTCGCGGCAACCTCAATCACCAGCAGCGCGGAGGTCGGGTGCTGCGCGGCGTAGTCTTCCACGCGCCCCGACACGACGGCGAGGTCGGGAACCAGTTCGCTCGCGCTTAGGCGCAGCGGCGCTTCCACCCGCAGATGCCACTCGCCCGCAGGCAGCGTCAGCAGCCGATACATCAGGCGCGTGCGCACGGTAGCGTGTTCAGGACCTTCGGGGGGCATGGCGTAGATGTCTCCTTCAATGAGTTCGTAGCGTGTGGCGTCATCCAGCACGCCCAACGCACCGAGGCGATGGAACATCTCGGGCGTGAAGCGCAGCCGCTCGGTTGGGGTTAGAGTGCACCGTTCCAGCTGGCTCGCCATCGCGTGAAGTATACCCGCCCTACAGGAATCGGCGGCTTGTAGGCGAACCTATGCGCGTGATGCTTCGGACGCGAGTTGCGCCTGCGCTGCTGGGCGCGTTGGTGGTGCTGGCGGCAGGCAAGCCGCTCGGCGAGAGTTTCCAGATTATCCTGCAGGGCGCGACAGGCTACCCGCGCAGCGAGGCGTTCGATCCGCTGGATGTTTGGGACGCCGTGCTGCACAATATGACGCTGCTGGTGCTGACGGGGCTGGCAGTGGCAGTCGCGCTGCAGGCGGGGCTGTTCAATATCGGCGCGGCGGGGCAGCTGCGCGGCGGATGCGCTCCGACGGGTCAAACGCGACGATGATTACATCCGAGCCGAGCTTTTCGAACTCCTGCACGACGCTGGCGCGTGCGCCCTCAATCAGCGCGACCATCACCACCACCGCCATCACGCCGAAGATCACGCCCAACATCGTCAGAAACGAACGCAGCTTATGCGTGCGCAGCGTGTCGAGCGCCACCCAAAGCGATTCCAGCGTCCCCACAAGGGAGAGTATACCTGCCTGCCTCACGCAACACACCCTCCGCACCGTAGTTCGTGTACCCCCGCTCCAGCATCAACGCACACCTACCTTGACAAGGTGGCAAGTTGGGTATAATGTATATCTAACACTCTGTACAAGGGAGGAAATCTATGGCAACCACTTACTCGCTCAAGGCGGAGCCGCGCACTTTGTTAGGCAAGAAGGCAAGGAAACTGCTTCGTCAAGGGCGCGTGCCGGGAGTAGTTTTCCGCTCCAGCGGTGAGTCAACGCCTGTGCAGTTCGATGAACGCACGCTGGGGCGTGTGCTGCACCACGCGGGCACAACACACCTAATTGAGGTGGAACTGAACGGCGAGCGTTTGAGCACCTTACTGCGCGAGGTCGACCGTGAGCCAATCACAGCCCGCATTCGGCATGTGAGCCTGTGGGCGATGGCGATGGACGAGCCGATAGAGACCGAAGTGCCCATCGTGCTGGAGGGCGAATCGCTCGCGCTCAAGTCGGGCGGCGTTCTAATACACCCTGTAGAGAAACTGCGCATCAAGTGCCTACCCACGCACATTCCAGAGGCGATTCATGTGAATCTTGCGCCGTTGGCGAACTTTGGCGATTCGATTCACTTGCGCGATATTCAGTTGCCTGCAGGGGTGCAGGCGTTGGATGACCCCGACACGACGATTGCGTCGGTCGCCGTGCCGAAGGGAGCTGCTGACGAAGAAGTTGCCGAGCCCACGAGTGGCGCGAGTTAGCCAGCAGTTAATTGCTGCAATGTCGACAGGCGCGTTGGGAGGGGCGAGGTGGGGCTTGTGGGCGTGGGGATGTTGGGTGTTGCTCACTCTCGTTGCCTGTGCGCGGTTCCCCAACGCCCCCACAGCGGGCGGCGTGCGCCGAATTGCCGTCGAGGTGCAGGTCGCAGGGCGCATCCGCCCCGACTACCACTACTTCGTGCTGTTTAATCTCAGCAACGACCCGACAGGTCAGGCAGGACCACTACCTGTGGTCGTGCCGCCGTGGGGCAACGGCTTTGCAGCAGGCGCATTCACGCACTTTATGCGCTTCGACAACCTGCAACCCGCAGGCGGCTACGCACTGTACCGCGTCCAGCCGAACACGAACCTCTCGGTGTTCCAGTATCTTGGTACCCCGCGCCTGAGCGCCCCCATCACCGCTGAGAGCGACCGCCTGCGCTTCGAAATCGACCTGAACCAATTCATCCCTGACCCCAACGACGCGGCGCAACTGCGGTTTATTCAACTCAATATCGTTGTCACCGACCGCGTTCCGTTAGACCCCAACGATGCTGCGCCGAAGGTAGTAGACGCGCTGGGCGACCCGAACTTAGGTGTGAGCCAATACCTGAACCTACGGATCGACCAGAATCGCCTCGTGCGCAACGCTGACACGAACTTAGAGCCGCGTGGGGATGTGCGTGACCCCGACCTGGACATCGTCGACTGGCGGGTGGAGGTGCGTGCGTTATGAGCCAGCCGCAGGGGCTAACGCGGCTGGAGATTGCACGGGGCTTGCGCTGGGCGAACTGGGATGCTGTCTTTTTCACGCTGTTTGTGGCGTTGACCGCAGGCGCGTTCCAAATCGGCTTGGCACGCTATCTCGGTGCAAATGACCTCTGGCTCGGGATTATCACCTCCGTGCCCTCGCTGGCGGGCGCGTTGCAGATTCTAACAGCATACTTAGCTGACATCGCACCGAGCCAGAAGCGATTGGTGATTCGCTATGCGTTCTACTCACGCTTGCCGTTCGTGGCGATGGCATTTCTGCCGTTGATAAGCGACTCGGCGCCGCGCTTGCAACTGTTTGTAGGGCTGCTGATTCTTTCTGCCGTGCTGGGGGCATTTACGGGACCCGCGTTTTTAGCGTGGCTGAGCGCGCTGGTGCCACCCGATTATCGGGGACGGTACTTTGGCAGACGCAACATGATTTTGGGGCTGGTGTCGGCGGCATCCGCGCTGCCACCTGCGATTTTTCTGGATCAGGCGGTCAAGCACCAGCGGTTTTCGGAGGCGGTCGCGTTCGCCGTGCTGTACACTTTGGGCGCGCTGTTCCTGTTTTTGTCGTTGTGGGCGTTGCGCAAGATGCCCGAGCCACCGCGTACGCCTGCCACACGGCGCGGTGTGCGCGGCATGTGGGCGTTCTATCGCGAGCCGTTCCGCACGCGCAATTTCCGCTTGCTGCTGGGGTTCAACACCTTCCTTGTGTTCGGACAAATGTTCGCAGGGCAGTTCTTCACCGTCTACATGTTAGAGCAGATACGGATGTCCTACCTAATGGTGCAGGTTGCGGGGCTGATTGCCGCGCTGTTCAGCAGCCTTGCAATGCCCCTGTGGGGCTACTTGGCGGACAAGTTCGGCAACAAGCCGTTGCTGGTGCTATCGCTGTGGGGGGTGGTGTTCCTGCCGTACCTGTGGTTTCTGTCCGACCCTGACCGCTACGGGTGGAGCGTCGGGGTGATTCTCTGCATCCAAGTGCTGGCGGGTTCCTTGTGGGCAGGTATAGGATTGACCCAGTTCAATTTGAATGTCGCTGTTGCGCCGCCTGAGCAGCGGGCGGTCTATATGGGCGCGCTAAGCGCGATTGTGTCGCTGATGGGTGGTCTGGCAGCACTGAGCAGCGGCGCACTTATGGAGGCGTTGAAGCCGATTGTGCCTGACCCAACGCGCTTCTTGGTGCTGTTTGCGCTGGCGTCGCTGTTTCGGTTGCTGGCGCTGCCGTGGCTGCGAGCAATTCAGGAGCCTGCGGAGCGCTCTACGCGCTATGTGCTGTCGCAGCTTCGGGCGTCGGCGCGCCCGCGCGGCTGGCGCGCAATGCGCCAACTACGGAGCCAAGCGGATGTCGCCACCCGCCTAAACGCAATCCGCACGCTGCTGGAGGAGAAGACGCCGTTGGCAGTAGAGGAGCTGACCGCCGCGCTCCAGGATCCAATCCCCGAGGTGCGACGCGAGGCCGCGCGCGCGCTGGGCGCGATTGGCGACGCGCGCGCTGTGCCTGCGTTGATACAGGCGTTGCACGACCCCGCAAGCGACCTTGTGCTGGAGGCAGCGGACGCACTCGGCACAATCGGTAGTCCCGAAGCGACCAACGCGCTGCTGCCCCTGCTGGAGACCGAGCGCATCGAAGCACGAATTGCTGCCGCGCAAGCCCTACGACGCATCGCCGACCCGCATGCGCTGCGCGCTCTCCTACAACGGTTATCACACGCGCCTGACCCGCTGGAGCAGGCGACCCTGCTGGAAGCGATTGCCAGCACGCTGGCACGCGCCACACCTGACGCAGTGCGTCGCCTACTTGCCCCGCACGCTCTCGCCTGCTGGTTAGGCTCGGAGCATCCCAGCGTGCGGGCAGACGCCGCGCTCGCGCTGGCAAACTTGCCTGCCGACGCATCGCTTGCGCCGCTGCTGCGCCAACGCCTCCAACAGGAGACCGAGCCAGCAGTGCTGGCGGCGATGGCGCGTGCGCTGGCACAACACGGCAGTGCCGACGACATCGGTCTGCTGCTGCAGCAGATGGCGTACGCGCCGTCACCCCTCGCGCGCCAGCAAGTCGCGCTCAGCATCGCACACCTAATGGGACGCTACGACACGCTCTACGCCCTGCTGACCGCAGACGAACTGCGGCGCGACCAGCTAATCGAGAAGACGCTCGCTGCACGGCTGCGTGAGTCGCCCGCGCTCTCGGACGCCCTGCGTGCCTATGCTCACGGCGACTACAGCTGCGCCCTGCAAACCCTGTGCCACGCGATGCCACACCACACGCCTTTGCAGCAACTGGCGCACGCGCCTAATTGCATAGAGTCGTGGCTGCTGGCAGTGAGTGTGGTTTAGGTCATTCAGGGTGCCGTTTCCATCCGCTGCGTCGCCACAGTTAGGTGCGACTTTGCACGGAGTGGGCACACGCGGGTTTGGAGCGCGTGTGCCTAAAATGAACAGGGCGAGGAATAGGCAGTTTAGGAGGGAAAACAGTGTTGCAAGAGGCAACTTTTTCCCGTCTACCCTGCCTTGATTTGGTCGGGCATACTTGCGTAGATGGCGGGGTCGCCCTGATACCAGGCGATGAGACCGTCCACAAGCACACGCTGCCCAACGCGATAGCGCTTTTCGGGCACGCCACCGAACTGCGCCCAGTGCGCTTTGGGAATCAGTACCTTGAAGTAGCCCTGATGCGGGTGGTGGAAGCCCAGCAGCACATGCTTGCCGTTGTTGAAGATGTAGCGCAGTTCGCCCTCCACGCGGGTGGTGCAGCCCGCGTACTCGCGCGCCTGTAGGTGCGAGATCACAGGCGGCGCCTCGCGCGGCTTCGGCTTCGGCGCATGCGCCACTTCAGGACGCCAGCGCACATTAGCAGTCGGCTGACCCGTCGTGAGCGCCATAATCGCCCCGTCGCAACTGCGAAAATACAGATTGCCGTTGCTGACCACATGGCACGCATACTCGCTCCAGTAGCGGTCGTACACCGCGCCCTCGCCGTAGTAGATGTAGAAGCCCTGCTCATACCAGCGCGTGTTGTGCAGACCGCTGGGGCAGTAGTGCGAGGCGGAAAACGGGCAACCGTCAGTGTCCTGCGAGGTCGCGATAAAGTCCAGCCGCTCGGAGGTGATTTTGTTGGTGAAACTGCCTCGCGCGTTCGAGCGGTCGAGGATTCTCAGCGCCAATCCCACTTCCCAGTGCCCGCCGAACAGGTAGTCGCCCGCCATCGACACAAATGGCTGTTCGTCGGTTATCAGGAACGGGTCGGGATGACCAGGCGGATGGTCATAGTCGATGAAGCGGATGTCGCCCCCCTGCAGCCCAGGTACGGTCGTGTCGTCCAACATCATCTCGCCGAAGTGCGAGTCCCAGCGCGGATCGTGCGCGTGCCGCGCGCGCACAACGGTGTAGACGACCTCCTTGCCATTTGGGAAGCGTTTCACGACGGGTTGGGGTCCCATCGGCAGATAGCCACTGTCGCCGTAGCCGCCGTTGCCCACAAGCGCGATGTAGGGCGAGACGCCATCACTCAGGCGCAGCACATACAACGCCTGGTTCTCGGGGTTCTGCATCAGGAAGCGCCGAGTCTCCGCATTGGTCTGTGGCCAGTCCACCCACACAGTGTGCCACGGCAGGCGCAGTTTGACCATAACGACGCCCACGCCGTCGGCAATCACGGGCCAGCCGTAGCGGAACTCTACGGGTTCGCCTGGAAAGTAGTTCGGGATTACGGTGCGCCAGCGGCGGACGCCCGTCGCGGCGTCGATGCCATGAACCGACAGGTCGTCGCAGGCGACCACCACAAGGTCGTGCGTCATCGAGTAGGCGGGCGGGGTCGCGGTAGTGCTGCCCGTGTTGTACCGCCACGCTTGACGCATGCTGAACTTGTTCACACAGTAGACCGAGTTGCCCATCGAGAACCAGACGCGGCTGCCAAACACCGCAGGCGGTAGGGGCAGGTCGCTGCTCTGGGTGGTGCGGAACACTTTCCGCACAATCCCCGATTTAGCGTCCAAGCGATACAGGTTCCCGTTGGAAGAGACGACGAAGACCGATTGCGTGTGCGCATCGTAGGCGACGGTCGAGCGCACATCGCCGAGGTTGCCCCTGCGCCACAGGGTGCGTCCGTCGAGTTCGCTTAGGGCGAACACGCCGTCGACGCCTGCCGCGACATAGACACGCCCGCCGCCCGTGACGGGTTGTACCCCGCGCGGCAGGCTCCCGCCTGTGGTGACCTTCGCGACGCGCCCTTGACTATCGACGCCGTTCCAAATCCAGCGCAAGCGCCACGGGGACGGTACCACTTGGGAGGTGTAGCCCGTGTGCTGCGCGTCGTGCGCATGTTGCGACCACTCCAGCGACGGTTTCATACCTCTATTATAGCACAGAATTCCGCTGGACAGGGCGTAGACTCCGAGACCGACGCACATAACAGATCGTGCCAAACAAGAACCCAGAATTTCACTCGCAGCACTGCACACCAACCCCACACCACCAACCATAGCCGTCCAACAACAACACATCCCCACGCCGAGGATACCCGTCCCAGAAATCCACACGTACCACCAACATACACCCCAACGCATCCACCAACCGCACCCATCACTGACCCCTCACGCCACCGATGCCACCCATCTCCACCCCGCCTTTACCTCTTTGCGCGTTATTGTTGTGCCCCCGTGTTGTTTTGCGCGCGCGGCTCAGGCAGTGTCCAGGGCGGCTCAAGTTTCCCTTGTGCGTTTCGCTGCAGGAAGATTAAGCTGGGGGCGCGCGTGCCCACATGCCCATCTGCGTGCAGCACATTCACGCCCTTGCCGTGAAAGCTGCGCAGGTTGTCGGGTGTCCATTCACCGTTCGCGCGTCGCCGCCAGACAGCAAGGCGCACCACTGTGCGCGAGGTGTCAGTCGGCTCGAAGAGCGCATCGTTGTAGCTCAGCACGAAGCCGTCGTTGCCTGCAAGCAACGGGTTTGGGTTCAACGAGCCGAGCTGTCCACCCGCAAGGCTGTCAGCGATCAGCACGCTTTGTCCAGGATTTAGCAAATCCTCAATGCGTGCTGCCGACAAAGGCGCGTAGAAGCCGTAGGATAGACGCACGATTCGGTTGGCATTGCGCGGGTGCGTGATGACCGTGCTGCCGCCTGTAGGGTCAGCAGGGCACTGTAGGGCGCGTTGCAGGTCGCGGCGCATGTAGCTGCTGATACATAGCACCCAAGTCAGCGGGCGTCCCGCAGCGTCGGTCTGTGGCGAGCCGTCAGGGTTCGCGTAGTATGCCAGCGGTAGCGTGTTGGCATAGTCCAGCAGGTATAGGTTAATCGCCGTCGCGATGTCTTTGAGATTCGACAGGCAGTCTGCCGTGCGCTTGAGGTCTACCAGTTGGCGATAGAGCGGAATGAGAATCGCAACGACGGCGATCACGGCGACGGCGATTGCGAGCTTTTCCAGTTGCGTCAGTCCAAACAGTCTCATCGGGCGTAGGAGTAGGTGTCGGTGTCCCAGAAGCCGAGTTCGCGGATGAGCTGAGTCGCTGCCTCGCGCTGCACGAGCAGGGCGCTGCCTGGTCCGTTGCGCACGGGCAGCGTCTCGGTGCGGATTTGTTCGTCGCTGAGTTGGCGGGCGAAGAGCGCAAGTGCGAACAGTTGCTCGAACTCCATCGTGGTGCGTGTGTGGCGTAGTCCTGCTGCCAGCACTTGGGGTACACGCATCCACACGCTGGGGTCTTTGAGCCGTTCCTTGACCGCGCGCATAAACTTCTGTTGCCGCTCGATGCGATGGAAGTCGCTATCGGAGTGGCGGTAGCGCACATAGCCCAGCGCTTGATAGCCGTTCAACCGCTGCACGCCTGGTTGTAGGTCTACATGCAAGTCGCCCCAGTTGTCGCGGTAGTACATCCGCTTCTCTACCTCGATGGTGACCCCGCCGAGCGCGTCGATGGCTTCCTCGAAGGCTTTGTAGCTGACAATGACCACATGGTCAATCTGCAGGTTGCCCAGCAGGTTGCTGACGGTTTCCACCAACAGGCGGGGTCCGCCGAGCGCGTGCGCGGAGTTGATTTTGCCCCAGCCGTGGCGGGGAATGCGCACGAGCGTATCGCGTGGGATGGAGAGCGCATTAATGCGCTGGTTAACAAAATCCACCTGCGCGACGAGGATGGTGTCGGTGCGCGCCATGCTGTCCACCACGCGCTTGCGGTTATCGCGGTTCTCGTCCGCGCCGACCACGAGGATGGTGAGCTTGCGTTTGCCGGGAAAGGCGTTGTCGGGCTTGGTCTCGCCTCTGATGTAGGCGACGACGGCGCGGCTGACCGTGCCCTCGCTGGCAAAGTGCAGATAGCCCAGCGCGGTTCCCAACACCAGCCCGCCTGTCCAGAGTATGAGCCAGAAAATTGCCCAGAACACGCGCCGCATCCGTGCGCCTCGCCGTTGCGGCGTTGCTGTCCCTTGCCTGCTGATTGCGCGATTCATTCGGTAGGATTGTACCCTGCGCGGCTACTCGTCGGGTTCGGCTTCGGGCAGCTCCTCTTCGGTGGGTTCGGGCGTGAAGAGCGCGTCGGGGCGGCTGAGCCGCTTGGCGAGCGTCTCTTGCGTCAGTGCGGACAGCACAATCTGCCCGCTGCTTAGGAACACTACGCATCGGGTGCGCCGTCCCTGCGTGGCGTCGATTAGGCGTGTCCCTTCGCGGCGCAGTTGCTGCACTAGCCGCTTCACAGGCGCGGAGTCGATGCGCACCAGCGCAACTATCTTGTCCGTCAGCACAAAGTTGTAAAAGCCCACATTCAGCAGTGGAGGCATGGATGGTGAGCGTTCCTCATGTATCATAGCAGGTAGTTGCTTCGGCGTCCATGAAAGAATTCCTGCCTCTAAAAGTGTTCGGAGAGTAAGGCATGCGGTCGATAGCGTTCTTGCTGTATCCGACACCGTCTGATCTTTGGGGGACGCTGTTAGCGTATTGCCCAGCACCGCCAGTTGATTCCTGCACGCGTCCCTTATGCTCGCTCCACTGTCTTGGCGGCTTCGCGTGCCAGCTCGAGCCACTGGGCAAGCGACAGCGCTTCGGCGCGGGCTGAAATAGGGATGTTCGCCCGCCGTAGGATTGCGCTGGCGCGGTCGGCGTCGTCGAACAGGGCGGTCAGCGCATTCCGCAGCGTCTTGCGCCGCTTACTGAAGCCCGCGCGAGTCAGCCTGAAAAACCACTTCTGCGCATCGGGCGGCAGGCGGTCGGGCACGGGCGTCAGGCGCACAATCGCCGAATCGACTTCGGGCTGCGGGTAGAACGCCGTGTTGGGCACGCGCCCCAGATACTCCGCCGTGCAGTGGTACTGCACGAACAGGCTCAGCGCGCCGTAGGCGGGCGTGCTGGGCTTGGCGGTCAGCCGCTCGGCGACCTCCTTCTGCACAGTCAGCACAATGCGCGGGATGTACGCCTTGTGCCGTAGCAGGTGTTCCAGCAGCGGCGAGGTGATGCTGTAGGGGATGTTAGCGACCACCTTCGCCTGCGGCTCGCCACGCAGCAACTCGGGCACAGGTTGGCTGAGCGCGTTCGCCTGTATCAGCGTGATGTTGTCAATCCCCTGCGCCTCGATAACCCCCTGCAGAATCGCGACCAGCCGCGCGTCCACCTCGACGGCAATCACCTGCCGCACGCGCTCTGCCATCAGCAGCGTCAGTGCGCCCAGCCCCGGACCGATTTCCAGCGCCACATCGTCGGGCTGCAAATCCGCCGCCTCCAGCACGCGCATCGCCACGCGCTTATCCGTAAGGAAGTTCTGCCCCCAGCCTTTAGACGGGCGCACATGGTACTCCTGCAGCCACGCGC
>Ga0308393_1001515_pt1 | contig 10769 bp, 14 predicted proteins | sample Hotspr2Sampleee2_FD_202364 | JGI IMG/M metagenome (GOLD analysis project Ga0308393, IMG submission 202364) | Hot spring phototrophic mat microbial communities from Mushroom Spring, Yellowstone National Park, Wyoming, United States - 20050630_ee2 ... | reverse complement strand
CGCGCCGCGCAAGCAGCGTGCCGTACTGCCGCACCAGCTGCTCCGCGAACACTTTGCTGATAAATGGGTTGCTGGTGGTCGGCGCGGTGATAATCACCACGCCGCTGTTTTCGGGCTCCACGATGCGCCGAAAGACCCAGCTATCGCGCTTGGGGGTGGTCGTGAGCCAATACCGCGTGGGGTCGTGTCGCAGGCGTCCGAGCAGCACATCGTACGCCTCTTCTTTGCAGTATGCCGCTTCGTCCATCCAGAACCAGTCCAAGTTCAAGCCGCGTAGGCGATCGGGATGCGTGGCGGAACGCAACAGCACCGTGCGATTGCCAGCAAGGTCGAATGCGTACGCTTGCAGATTGCGCTTCACAATAGCGTTCGTAGCTTCAAGCGCGGGCAGCACTACATCCCGCAGCATGGGGTAAGTGGGTGCAACGATACAGCCCGTGCTACCTTCGGGTTGCATGAGCGTTTGAAGCACGCCCGCGCGGGTTTTGCCCGCGCCGACGCCCCCGACGAACATCTTCGGGTGCGCGGCGTTCAAAAAGTTCGCCTGCGCAGCTGTGGCGGTGAATCGCAGCGTGCGCAACGCTACTCACCCCGCAACAGGTCGTCAAGCGTGATTTCAGGCGCTTGCACGACTTCCAGCTCAACAGTGTAGCTCTCGCTGGCAGGCGCGGCGTCTTTGGGTACTCTGTAAGCGGGGCAGGCGCGCTCTAAGTACCACATCACGGCGCGGGCGTCGCCGCTTTCGATGATGCGCTGAAGCATCAGCTCCGCGCGTGCGATTGGCTGCGCGCGCGCCGCTGCCACGCGCTGGGCGAACCGCGCGTCGCTACCCAGCCACTTGTAAACCGTGCGTCGCCCAACGCCCGCGAGTGCGCACGCCGTGCTCATGCACAGCCCCTGCTCCAGATAGCCAAGCACTGTGTCTTGCAGCCGCCGCTTTGAGGGTCTTGCCACGCGCGATATACACCCAGCCGCACTTATCGCTGTATATCGCGCGATGGTGCTGGACACCGAGCCGATTACGCAGGAGTTGACCGCCGCGCTCCGCAAGGTCATGCGCGTGAGCGTGGAGCGTATCCTGCGCACGGTCAAGCGCAACCCCTACATGACGGAGCTTGAGCTGCGCGAGCTGCTCACCCGCGTCGGTGTCCGCGTATTACTGCCCATCATGCGCCGCCGCTATGCGGAGTGGGGCAAATCCATCCAAGCCGCGCTTTCGGGTTGGCGCGATCGCGCAACGATGGCGCAGGACGAGGCGAGTCTGCCCGCCGAAATTGGCTACTGGCACTCGCAGGAATTGCAGCGCCACTGGCAATCTGTCGCGTCGGGGCTTGCGAGCCGTATCGCGCAGCGCATCGTCGATGGCTTGCGCACGGGCGAGACTCTGGATCAGCTGATGGACGGCGTCGAGCAGATTCTGGGGCAAGCCACAGATCATCAGCTGGAACGCATCGTGCGTACGGAGACCACGCGCTATTACAACTATGCACTTGTGTGGGAAACCGCAACATACCCCGAAGTCGCGGGGTATCGGTACAGCGTCGTGGAGGACGACCGCACAAGCGGCATCTGCAAGCCGCTGGCGGGCAAAATCGTGCGCCGAGCCGAGCTGCGCTACATCCCGCCGCTGCACCCCAACTGCCGCACAGTGCTTGTGCCCCTGCTTGCGGAGGACATCCCCGCCGATAACCAGCCGCCCGATATGGAGCATCTGGGCGTCTACAACCGCGTGTTCGCCCGCGCGCCCGCGTTTCTACTCGAACGGCTTTTCGGCGTCGGGAGTTCGCAGATGCAACAGTTCTGGGACACATGGCTGCACAACGAGGCAAGCATTCGCAGGTTGTGCTTTAGTATCGTGGGGGGCGATCAAGTGCGCGGGGAAGACCTCTACACCGCTGCCATGCTGCGCGCCCACGAGCGGTACTACCAGTACGATCCCGCGCGTTCGGCGTTCACCTCGTGGGTGTACCATATCGCGCGGTCTATCCATCTCAACACGCGCAAGCGCGACTCGCGCGAGGTGCTCACAGACTTCGCGTTCGAGCGCAACTAAGCCTCGCCAGTATCGCTGATTCCCATGAGCGCGCGTAGCCACTCGCGGTCGCGTTCAGGATCGACCATCCCCAGCGCCACGAGGTCGCCGATATTGCGCAGGATCTCGTGACGCTGCACGGTCTCCAGCTCGTTGAGTTCCAGCACGCCCACAGGCTCGCGCCCCAGCTGGTACTGGCACACGCGCGTCCACAGCTGCGTATGCAGCGCCTGCTCGATGGGCTGCTGCACAGCGCTGATTAACCGCTGCATGACCTCCCAATGCACTTGCGCTTGCGCCCGCGTGCCGTACTGCGCTTCGTAGACGGCTAGGATTCCGCCGAGCAGCGTGCGGGCGACCAGCCGCTCCAGCAGCTCCAGCATCCGCAAACCGAGATCCATGCCCGCGCCGCGCGGTTCCAGAAATTCCAGCTGCGTCTCGGTATCGGGCAGCACCGCCACCAAGGCGTCTTGCATCCTGCTGAGCGCGTCGTACAGTTCCTGCGTCTCCTGCTCGGTATAGCTGGCGGGCGTTTTGGCAATCGTGGTCGGGATTGCGTGCCGTTGCAAATACAGGTCGATACTGCGCAGCACGCGGTCATACGCCTGTAGGTACTTTCGCAGGGCGCGGATGGGCAGCTCGCGCACCCCGTAGACGTACCACGCGGAGGCAGCGCTTACAACCACCGCGTGCGTGATGGGAAGATCTTGCTGTCCCGCGCTGGTGTTGACGCGCACGCTCACGATCTCGCCATTCTCGTCCAATCCCAGCTGCGCGGCTTCGGGGGGTACGGAGCGCAGCTCGTAGGGCATATACGCTTCATCCCACACAATCTCCACAACGCTCACGCCCGCCACATGCGCCGTCGCTAAGTGCCGTACCGCGCTGGTGTACCCGCGTGTGCGGATAAGCTGCCCAAACAACTCGCGTTCCTCGTCGGGCGCGTCGCCCACAAGCCGCACGCCACCACTGGCGACCAGCTCGCGCAGGATATGCAGCACGCTCTGCACCAGCGGATGGTAGAGATGCTCATGCAGACCCCACGCGGGGGTGAACATCGGCGTCGCATGCGTGCGCACGCGCACGCGCGGCTGGGGCTTCTCAGTCCGCATCCCACTCTACCTCCAATCGCACGCGCAAGCGCTCGATGCTGAGTTCCTCAAGGTGTACTTGGTAGTCCAACATCGGGAGCCAATCGCGTTCCGCCGCCAGCTCTGTGCGGATAATCTGGCTTGCAAGCGCTTCGTAGAGCCTGCGTCTATCGGCGTCGGGTATCGCGTCGCTGGCAAGCAGCTCCAGCTGGTACACCGCCCGCATGCCGCCAACGGCTTTGCCCGCCTCGCGCGATTGCAGCGAGAGCACGCCTGCAACCGCGCTGCCAACAGGCAGCTCTGTAGGCACGCTCACAATCGGCGCGCCAATCACACGCGCGAGAAAGTTGCGCAGGTACGCTTCAAGTTCACGGAGCCGCATCGTCCGATATACAGCGCATGGCGTCGCTGTATATCGCGTGCTATGGCACGCAGGACAGCGCGAGACGCAACGATCGCCATCCAGCTGGGTGGCGTGGACGACGGCAGCGCCATCACTTGGGGCACAGCGACGCAAATTGAGGGCAAGTGCAGCGAGATTAGCGTCGATTACCGCTCGCAAAATGTCAACCTCGCTGGGCTATCGGACGCTTACGCCCGCATGCGCTCCGCTGGCGCGGCGGAATACACGATCCGTATCCGCGCATTTATCCCGACCGACAGCTTCGACTTTTACGCGAGTGGCAATCCCCCGCTGCATTACCGAGCGCGTGTACGCATCAAGCCGCGCTCGACGCTCACAACCGATGCAGAGTATACGGGCGTCATCACCAGATGGAGCTGGTCGGCGCAGGCGGGACAGGAACAGATTGAAGAAGTAGAAATCGTGGGGCCGCTGGATGTCTAAAACGCTGGAATCGCTGTTGGGTGAGCTGCCGCGACCTACTACGCGCGAGCTGCGCACTTGCGAGGTGGATTTGACTGACCTGCTCGGCGACGGCTGGGTCATGCAGTATCGCGAGCCGAGCGTAGCGGATCTCTTTGCAGCGGGCGACACGCGCACGCTGGCGGAGTGGGAGCGCGTGATGCCCGATATTCCCCGCGATCTCGCCACCACGCTCGAGCTGATCGCGCGGCTCCATATCAGCCCACCTGCTGCCGAGCTGCCGACGGGCAAGTTCTACGCTGAGCTTCTAAGACGCCTGCCGCCACAGACGGCGATCGTTGCCCTGCGCAGGATAGGCGACGCGATCGCGAACGAGTTCGGTTTAGCCGATGTCGAGTCGCAGGCAGACGCGAAAAAAAAGCCATCCGCGCGGGCGGCGAAGCGATAATGGCGCTCTGCCTGCGCTACCTGCACCGTCACCCGCTTGAACTTAGCCACCTCCCAGCCACTGCGATTGTGGATCTGCTGGCGCTCGCGTCCGTCGAAGCCGAGCTGCTTGCGGATGCGGAACCGTTGTAGCTCGTGCGTAGCCGCTCGTGAGGGCGCTACGCACGCGGGCTACTGACGGCTGGCGCGGCAATCCTCGCGACGGGATGGCAACGCTGTATATCGCGTGCTATGCCGTACCTGAACGAGCACGCGGTTCGGATACAACCGCCGAGCAAGTACGAGCGGTTCCGCAGGGAGAACGACAAGTTCGGCGCGGGGATTGACGCCATCTGGGGCATCACGGAGGACGGCAAAGCGGAACTCCAAGCCCTGCGCTTCGACGCGAAACGCTACACGCTGGACGAGGTGCGTAAGTGGCTTAAGGAGCACGACTACGAGCCGCTGGAAGTCGAGCCTGCCGAGCGCGAGTTTAGTGAGGACGCCGTCGAGCGCGACGCGCTGCTCATGGAAATGGGCGAGTATCCCGACAAGGGCGTCGCCATCACCGAAGAGCACCTGCAGCAGATGGCGGCAACGGGGACAGGCGCGCCTGTGATTGTCGAGCATCGCCCGACGCTGGTGCTGGGCTGGATACGCGAGTTATACCGCAAGGGCAAACAGCTCTGGGGCAAACTCGCGCTCAAGCCCCACGCGAACCAGCTGATTGAGGAATCCGCCGTGAAGGGACTGAGCGTCGGGCTACGCCGCACGCCCGATGGCGGGTACGCACTCCACGAAGTGAGTCTCACGACCAGTCCCCGCGTGGCAAACGCGAAGCTGTTTGCAGACCAGACCCCATCGCTGTATATCGCGTGCGACGGCAACCCGTCGCAGGTGGAGACAGCTATGACGAACGATCGCATGACGACGGAGATGGAGACGATTCGCGCGGAGCTGGAACAAGAACGCGCGCGAGCGATTAAGCTGGAAGCCAAGCTGTTTGAGTTCGCCGAGCAGCTGAGCCGTGCGCAGACGCAGCTTGTGCGCAACGCCGTGCAGGGCATCGTGGAGCGATACCAGCGCGAGGGCAAACTCACCCCAGCTGCAGCCAAGCATGCAACCGAGCTGCTGATGGCGCTGGCAACGAATGCGCCCGACGCCATCGTGCAGTTTTCCGACGACGGTCGCGCCGAGCAATTGCCCGACGCCGTGCGGAGCGTGATCGCGCTGCTCGACGCGCTACCTGCGCAGCCCGCCCCCCGCGCGACGCGGTTCGTCGGGCTCGGCGAAAGCGAACTCTCGGAGCGCAGGCGCGAACTCGATCAAGAGCTGCAACAGCTGGGCTTCAGCGTCAGCGCGGAGCAGCTGCCTGATGAGGTTGTTGCGCAACTCTTCCGCGGAGGTGAACGCGCATGAAACACGCACAAGGACTGGTCTGGGAGTATCCCGTTGCTGCCAACGCCACAATCCGCGTTGGCGCAGCGGTGATCGCGGGCACGGGCGGCTGGGCGACGGAAGGCGCAATAGGCACGAACCAGCGCATTCTGGGCGTATCGGCTGAGCATGTAGACAACACAGGCGCTGGCAACGGCGCACGCACGGTCTCGGTGTTCAAGCGCGGGATCGTTGATGCGACGGTTGCCACTGGCGCTACCTTTAACCAAGCGAGCGTTGGCGCGGATGCGTTCCTTGACGGGTACGACGCGACCAACCAGCGCCCGACGGTACACAACACCAGCACGGGTCGCACGCGGCTGGGCACTGTGGTCGCCGTTTCGGGCAACACCGTGCTGGTGCAACTCATTACGGTCTGATGGGGGAATAAACTATGCCACGAGTCATCCAAACAAGGGGTATCAACAGCGCAATTGACGCGGGCGCGTCGGCGGCGTTTATTGCGTCGTTCAGGATGTATGAGCAAAACGATCTGTTCGCCGAGGTCGGCACAATCGAGCGCACGCAAAAGAGTGAAGCGCGAATTCCGTTCCTCTGGTACCCGCCGCGCATGCGCGAGTGGGTGGGCGAGCGGCTCATCGGCTCGCTCGACGGCGGGATGCACATCATTCCCACGCGCAGCTACGAAGCCACTGTCGCCGTGCCGCGCACGGCGGTCGAAGACGACCAGTACGGCGCGATCGAGCGCGCCGCGCGCGGGCTGGCGAGCGAGTTTTTCCGCTTCGTGCACCAAAGCTACATCGATATCCTAGCAAACGGCGCGACGCTCAATACTTTCGACGGACAGCCGCTGCTCAGTTCCAACCCCGCCACGCGCGGCGCGAACAATGTCAATCTCGTCCAGCAACCGCTGTCACTTGAGAACCTCTCAGCGGGTATTCAGGCGATGGGGCTATACACGGAACCTGACGGGCGTCCGCTCGGCATGCGCCCGACACATCTGCTTGTGGGACCCGCGAACGAGTTCCGAGCGAAAAACCTCGTGCAGTCCCAGCAGCTGATTATGTCGGGTAGCACGGATCGCGTGCAGGGCATGGCGAACCCGTGGGCGGGCAGCTTGACCGTGCTGGTGAGCAGCTACATCACCGACGGCGACTGGTACCTGATTGCTGCAGGCGCCAACGAGTACCGACCTGCCATCATGGTGGAGCGCACCGATGTGCCTGTCGAGTTCGTTGCGCACACCAGCCCCGACCACGAGAGCGTCTTTCGGCGCGACTCGTACGAGTACGGCACGCGCGCCCGTGTGGGGTTTGGAGCAGGCGCGTGGTACGCCGTGTACGCATCCCAAGTGTAAACCATGTACCTGACAGCGCAGGAATTCACCGAGCGGCTCACGGCGCTTAGCGCGATCACGGGCGGCGAGCATAAGCGAACGCTCGTCGCCCGCGCGCTGGAGCAAGCGCACGCCGCGCTCGACGCCGAACTCAGCAAGCGATACACGCTTCCGATTGACCTTAGCGCCGTTCCCCAGCGCACGCGCGACCTGCTCAAGCGCTGGGCGTTCTACTTCGCTGTGCGGGAGCTGCTGGGGCTTCAGGACGTTTCTGTGAGCCGTGAGGAGCAGTCTGGGCTGTCCGAGATTCTGGAGATGGTGGGCGCGCAGGTGCAGGAGTATTGCACGGGCGGCGCGTTGCTGGACGGCGTGCCGAGCCGCAGCCGCGTGCGCGTCGGCTACGGGGAGCTGAGCGAGTAATGCTTGCGACGAACTTGGTCTACGCAACCGTTGCAGGCAGATACCCGCGCCTGCTTGGGGACGATGGTATCCACGAACCGCTCGTGTTGCCGTACAATGTTGGCGGGTTCGTGGATCTGGAGTTCTACCGTGAGGGAGACAAGACGCCGATTGGAATATTGAGTGTGTTTTCCGCAAAATACATCCGACCCGATGGCACGGTTGCCGATCTCGACTATGAGCTTACGGCGAACCAAATCGAGGTGCAGTTTCCAGCGAGCTTGCCAGCAGGCGGGGTGTGTGTGATTTTATTTATACCGACTGATTCCATTTATGCTCACCAGTGCTACCCGTTCCGAGTCTTGCGCCCGACTGAGACGCACACGCCATGATTACGGCGAGCGTGGATCTGCAGCTCACGGGGTTGATTGCCGACCCCCAGCGGCTCAGTAGCGGCGCGGTGGCGGAGTTTTTCCGCCGCGCGCGGATGGTGCTCGCGCAAGACCATGCGGAGCGGTTCGAACAAAGCGTCGCGCCTGATGGCAGCCCGTGGCAGCCGCTTTCGCCGCGCACGCTGCGGAAGAGTGTGCAGCAAGCCATCCGCAAAGTCGGCGGTCGCGCGGCGCGCCCCGTTGTGCGCACAACCGCAAGAGGGGGACTCATCGTGCGGGCGCGCCGTCCGCAGCCTGGCTTCCAACGCACTGCGCGTGTTCGGCGCACGAAGCAAAGCAAGATCTTGCTGGACACAGGACGCTTGCGCAACAGCGTCGTGGCGATTGCCGCGAGCGCGGACGCTGTGCGCACGCAGGATCAGCTCACACTCATTTGGGGTACGCGCGTGCCGTATGCGCGGGCGCATCAGCAGGGCGATCCCAGCCGCAATTTGCCCGCACGCCCGTTTCTGGGTGTGTCCAAGCGAGCTGAGCAGCGACTGCAAGCAGAACTGCAGCGTATAATTGCTCGGTATGCCAGCGGCGGAGCATGAGTGGGAGCTGTGGTTCGAGCTGCTCCCACGCGGCGCATGGGAGCTGCTGGAGCGGCTGGACGAAGCGGAGCGCGCAGTGCTGATGGAGTGGTGGAGCCATGTGCGCGACCCGTCGAGCGTTGTGCCGCCCGAACCCGTGCGCGCCGCGCTGGAGAAGCTCGAACGGCTGCTCAGCTCAGAATCGTGCTGAAAGTTTCGCCCTCGTCAAATGAGAGCGCAACGCGCCGATCGCCCCCCGTCGTTTCGTATACGAGCACTAATCCGTTATACCGCGCGTCGTAGGCAGCGTTCAGCGGCACGCCACTTGCGTCTGCGCCATCCACCTGCACTTGCAGTGGCGCGTCCCATGTTGCGCCACCATCGCGCGAGTGGCGCACCATCAAAGCGCCATTCGCGGCTTGGTAGAACGCGCACCAAGTCGCGTGCGGACTCACAGCGCACACGACCAACCCCGCCGTGCTCACGCGCAACACCTCCACTGCCGTATCGCCTGCATCCCGTGAGAGATACAGCGTGCGCTCACCTGCCTCGCGCACGACGATCAGCAGCGCGTCGAGCCTGCTGTCGCGCTCTAAGCATTCGATGCGCCCGCCGTACTCGCGTTGCAACAGCAGCGTGCGCGAGTGCAGATGGTAAGTGCGCAGCGTGCTGCCAACCGCCACATGCAAGTATTGGCGGCGCGTGTCGATGGCGACCCGTGCGCCCGTTTCGGGCTTAGCGATTCGCGGGGGCACAAGCGCGTGGCTGAAAAACGGCGTTGTGCGCCCCAAATCGCGGCTTGCCGCACGAATGCGCCACTGCTTGGTCGCATGCTGCAGCGTTTCTGTCCCGTCCAGCGCAACCGCTTGGCGCGTGAGATGGTAGCGCCCAACCGCGCGATCGTAGCTCGTGAGTTCAGTTTCCGCGCTGCTCTGCACCTCCATGAGTCTTGCGGGCTCGTTTGGCGCAAGGTAGTACCGATAGCTCGGCGCGGCGAAGTAAACCCACTGTCCCCAGTCGCCTGTAAATCCGAATTGGGAGCCGAGTTGGAGTTGGCGTGTGGGGAGCGTTGGCAGCGGAGGGCACTCGCGCAGGTCGTTGATCAGCCACAGCGCGAGCCGAGTCGTGTAGGGTAGCAGCGCGGCGCGGCACATCTGCCTGACGCGCGGCACGCCTGCAGGATGACCGCCCGTCTCAACATCATCAATACCCCAAGCGCGTATCTGGTCGATGATATCGATAGTGGCGCTGGCATCTTCTCCGCGTTCGAGCTGTCGGTAGAGCGCGGCGGCGTCGTAGAGCGTCATGGGCTGATGAGTGGGTCGCACGCTCGGCGTGTTGCTTGCAGTGGGATAGACGAGCAGACCCCAGTTGAGCGTCTGCTTGTTGCGCACATGCGGGTAAGTGTGCGCTCCGTTGTCGGTGGCAATCGCGTCCGTGACGGGGTCGCGATAGAAGATGGGGTACTCCATCACATACGGCGTCAGTGTGGTCTGGGTGATGGTGATGCGCAGGCGTGCGCCCGCGCGTGCGCCCAGCAGTTGCCATAAAGTTGCGCGTGCGGGGTTGCTAAATGTCGCGTCGCTTACCCCGTCAGCGTCCCAGTCACTGCCGAGTTCGGAGTAGCCCGCCGCCAGCGCAGCGTACTGCCTGCGCCATGTCCCAGCATACTTCGCGTCGCTGCCGTGGGGGATAGGATGCGTGCCGCGTGTGTTGGCGATGAGAGCGGTCTCGTTCTCGGCGCTCACGATTTCGATAGTGATGCTGGTATAGGCGGTGTCGAGCAGCCAGATCCGCACGCGGTCAGCAACGGCAGGGTACAGGTACGGCGGCGCGTCCCAGTCTGCCAGCGTGAACTCAAGTGTGTGCGTGGTGCTGGTTGGGGTGACCGAGATGCCGAGCGGGGTAAACGCCAGCGTCGCGTTAGTAGAGTTCCAACGCGGCGCGGAGTCGGATGTGAGCTGCAGGTCGCTCGGCGGGAGCCACTCGACGAGCGCAGGGCGCGTGCTGCCGACCCAGCCGCTTGGCACGCCGAACAGGTCATCTATCCACGCGCTCCATGTGCCGTGCGCGAGCGCATCGAGCAGTAAGTAGCTCCGCCGCCTGCTGCGGATAGCGTCTGGCAGCGTGGGATGCTCGATGTGCTGACACTGATGCGGGCGCCAGTAACCCGCCACAGGCGTCGGCTCCGCTAACCCGTCCCCGTTGCGGTCTAATCCCCAGTCTTGCAACCAGCAAATGTACGACCACATCGGCGCGGCGTGCGTGTTCCAGAAGCGTGCGGGCAGGCTGCCGTG
>Ga0308393_1001507_pt1 | contig 10791 bp, 18 predicted proteins | sample Hotspr2Sampleee2_FD_202364 | JGI IMG/M metagenome (GOLD analysis project Ga0308393, IMG submission 202364) | Hot spring phototrophic mat microbial communities from Mushroom Spring, Yellowstone National Park, Wyoming, United States - 20050630_ee2 ... | reverse complement strand
CCCTTATATCCTTGTTCCCAATCTTTAAGGTACTCTTTATATAAAGAACGGGAATACGGCAATTGCTCCAATCTATCAACTAATTCCTTTTCATTATTTATCCATACTCTATAAAAGTTTATTAAATCATCATCTATATCATTTATTATTTCTATTTTGTGAGGTTTCTTATAAAAAAACACTTGCCCTGAACCAAAAAATGGTTCTATATACAAATCTACATCATACCTTAATAAGGATACTATTTCTTTTCTCATATAAAACTTCCCACCCATATAACTTAATGGAGATTTCATCACAATACACTAATTTCAATACTTTTAAAAAATAAATATAAATTGATACCTGATAGGTATAATTCAATTTATATTATAAAATGAGCTTGTAATAAATCTTCATTGCAATAATATAAATCATCTAATCTATTTGTTAAAATAGATGCTGTTTTTTCCCATCTGTTAGTTAATAATCTTTTTTCTAACGGCATTATGTTATTTGTTTTTAATCCAGCTGATAAACCTTCTACTACATATTTATCCCAGTTTTCTTCTATAAATCCACCATCATATTCTAAATTAAATTTTTTTGCTACTTTATAAAAAAATAAATTTTGCTCTCCTTTAGCTTCTCTTAATAAATTTTTTATGGCTGAAATATAACTAATATCCTTAATATTATTAGTGTATATATAATCTTGTATAGCATGTATGATCATCATAAACATATATCCATTATAATTAAACCTGTCCCTTTTATCTTTATATAATCCAGTAACATAGGTCCTAATGTTATTTATAATAAACTCCATAAACCAATTTCTTGGAATTTGATAATTCAAAATAATATAAATCAATTGTTTTGTTAGAAATCCTAATGGCATAAAAGCTGGATGATGATTTCCAAATCTACAAGGTTTCCCTGTGTCAATATCCCTTACAAAATAATTATTTTTTCTATAATAATTATACATGTTTAATACTATTTCATGAACTCTATCCTGATATTCAGGAATATTTTTGTATATAAAATATAATCCACTTAATAATGAACTTATGGCATCAAGAGATATATCATATCGTACCATAAAACCATTTTTCTCAACCCATTTATTACAAACTCCACTATCTAATCCTAAAAATGCACTTTCTTTACAATGTTTTTGATGTGGAGGCATACTCTCATATTCTTCTTTATATAAAATCTCTCTACCATAAAAACCATTTACAAAAACTCTCTCTAAATAACTATTTAAAAACAAATCTATTAATCTTTTTGAAAATAGTGTATAATTCTTATCTAAATAAGAAAAAGCCAATATTTGTAATAATATGCCTATATGATAGGTCATATCACCAGATTCATCTAATAAAAATCTAAATTGATGCATATTTATATTTCCCTTATAATTATATCTGCCAATTGAATCTATTTGCCTGTCTAAAATTTCAAAAAGTTCCTGTATCTTGTTATTACTTAATCCCATACATTTATAGCAAATTAAATAAATATCTATTTATTTTTTCAAAAGTAATAATTCATTTTGATACTTTCTTTTTCATTTTTTATTTTTTTTGCAAGATCATAAATTAAAGGATCAGCATATTCAGAAATTCTTTGCTCAAAAATTCTATCCAATTGCCATTCTGTAAAAGATATAACCATAATTGTATCAATACCTAATGGTAATAAATCTGCACAATATCCCCTTATTTTTTTTATACTTACATCTGGTAAATTCTCTTTTAATAGAGAAAACATTTCTTTATAAGAATATAAAGCATTGTCAAATCCTTCGTTCTCTGATAAAATAATTCTACTTAATAATTCACTATCTTTTTTTATTTCTGGATAGTTTTCTAAAATATCATATCTAACTAAATTACTTTTACTCTTATCTACATATCTTGTACTTTCCTGTGATAAACAATATTCAGTATTGTGTCTTATTAATTCATTTGCAATCCTTCTTGAAGTATATACTTGAAAAGAATACCAATTAAAATAATCATAATCCAATACTTTTATTTTGTTAAATAAATTGTATAAATTATACTCTTCTATTTTTTGAACAACAAAATCTATTTCCTCTTCAAAAATAAGAGTCAAAAATGACATCTTATCTTTAAATTTCTCTAAAACACTTTTTATAATAACCAACATCAAATCTGGATATTCCCTTTTATTAGATAAAAACTCTACTATGTGTCGTAGTGATACATTTAAATATAAATTGTCATTTTCTTTCCTGATATAAATTCTTGGGAAACTTGCTAATAAATCAAATAATAAATGAAAGAAATCCCTTTCTACATTTGATAAATCTATCTCAATAGAGAAATTTATATGACCATAAATAGAATAATGTTTGGATTCTATTATGTGTTTATGATATTCAAAGGAATTTCTATTAGATTTACCTTTCTTGCCTGATTTATAACAAATTCTTCCAGTATATTCAGTCAATATACAAAAATCCCCACTTTCTTTTATGAAACAATCAAGATCAAAATCTCCATTTTCTAATATTTCTTTAAATTTGTCTGTTAATTTATAATTGTGAAACAGGAGATCAACTTGATTGCTTTTTGTTTCCATATTATTATCTCCTTTTATATTATGAAAAATTGATTATTCCCCAGTTTTTGTATTTTTCTAAAATTTCAATTAACTTTTTGTTTCCCTGACTGATTTCAATTTTTTTATCCTTTTTTATTGTTATATTAAATTCTGGTAATATCAATGAATAGAAATTTGCATTCTTATTTAAAGAAACATATAAAACGTTTGGATTTTCAACATTTGATTTCCTTTTTTTATTTATGCCATCTTTTACTTTTTTTATTTTAGATTTAGATTTAGTTTTATTTTTATTTTTTCTTACTTTTGTTTGCATATTTCACCTCTTTTTAAGATTTATTTTTCATATTCCATTGGACTTCTCCATCTTATAGAAGATAGAATATTTTTGAGAAATTTTGATATTACAAATTAATTATAACTGGTTTGGAAAGTAATTTTTCATTGATATAATATTCGTAAAAATGAGAATATTTATCATTCAAACACCAATTCACTGGATAATAAGTAAATGTTTTTATAATATTATTTTTTGAATTTTCTTTGAAATCATCAAAAACATTCAAAACATCAATAACAAACATCTCAATATTCATATCAATAATATCCATAACACATCTTTTTATCTGCTCCTTTGTTATATTACCACTTTTTAAAATCACATAGAAACTATTAATAAAAACAACGTTATGATATAAGTCTGTATAAGATATTTCAATACCTGTATGTTTCTTACCTTCATTTAAATTTTTATTTAAAGCTAATACATAAGAGTAAGATTCATTTTCATTATTAAAATGATTTACATAATAACCAAAAAATATCCTTGTTTTTTCATCTATATTTTTTACAAAATTAGATATTCTGCTATAATTTTTTTCTTCATAAATTTCAAAATTATTAATTATAGGGAAATAAGGTAATAGTGTATTTAATTCATCATAGAAATTATAAAGTTCCTCATCTGTATAATCTTTGTAATAAAAATCTAATTGATTTTTAATTTTTCTATATTTATTAGTAATATTAAATATATCTCTATCCCTTGTGATAAAAGTTTCTACTTTTTTCAATGAATCATACAACAAGTTAGAATCTTCTTTTTTTATTTTTAAGTTTAATGTTTTTACTTGTTCAGTTTCCGTTTTCATAATTTACTCCTTCTATTCCCAGTACAAAACTTGTTTGCAACTGGAAACAAATTTTAGTTATAAAAAACAAAATTCTAATTTTTTGCCAATAAAAATTTGATATTTAATATTTTAGTGAATTTTGGGAAAATAGATCAAAAAACATCAATATCTTCTTCCATTTCTTGTTTATAGTCAAAAAGGTAATTCGTAGGGTAATTTTTATTTGCTATTCTTACTCTTTTTTTATTTTCACTATAATAAATATGATAATCTTTAAACACTTTTTTTATAGAATTTATTTGTGAAAAATGAATATTGTCTATGTATATAACCCCAGAATTATCTAAATGTTTTTTTAATGTAAATATATTATATTTTTGATATTCATCCAAATCTATTATTATTATTGGATAACTCATATCAATTAATTATATATATTTAACATTTTTACAATTCTTTTTTTGATATGATGTTTAGAAAAATAAGTAAAAATTTAATACTCTTACGTCACCAATTGAAAAAAAATTTTCATTTTTTTGTCTTTTTTGTGATTTTTTGGTTGACAATGTCTTGTAAATGTATTATAATTTGTAATACAATAAAACAATGGGAGTAAAATATGAAATGGAAAAAAAACAATGAAATAATTAGAAAGTGGTTAAAAGATAATGGAAAATGGGGAAAGATATGCAGATGGTTTTTAGAAATGCGTTTACATAGAAACGTTTTTAATATACGATTAATTGACTTTGAATATGAAACAACTATTATTCGATATCTTGAATTTTGTTTATATAAAGCTGGAATACCATATTGGAAAGAAAGAGGGGTTGAGGACGCTGTATTCTATACTTTTCTATTGGAGGATCTTACAGAAAACGAAACACAATGTCTTTTGCAAATTTTGGAAAATGCATGTGAATATTCAGATGCACAGTACTATTACCAAAAAAATAAACATTTTTAATGGAGGTTAATATGAAAAAAATATATATTGATACTGGTTTAGATTCAAGATTTGACATTAAACATATAGAAAAATTTTATGAATATGAGTGTGAACATGAAAGAATAACGGATATTGATTTGAGACCACGTACCAGATGGGATACATGTCAAATTACTACTTTTAATGTAAATACTGGGGCAATTTTATATTCTTCTATGTTCGTTGATTCAAAGTCTTCTGGGACTGAATTTTATAGTGATGCAAAATGCTTTCATGAGTTGATGACACAAATTGAAAAACTTATGCCTCTATATGAAGAAAAAAATCCAGAAATTTACAATCTTTGCATAAGAACAATCATAACAAGTAAATTTGATGATGAATCTTATAGACGTCCAAAAATAGTATTATATGACATAGTATTTACTTGTGATGATGAAGAAGAAATATTAGCACATGACATCTTTTTTGCACCATCAATCTTTTACATAAATATGGGCAAAGTTTTATTAGAAAATTCTGAAAAATTTTCTTATAGATATCCAAAAACTTATAATCTATTTTATAGTCTTGCAAGAAAGTACGATTGTAGAATAGATAAAATTAAAAACTATTTAGAAGGAGCATATTATCAAGGATATTATGAACCTCTAAAAAGATATAGATATGAAATAGAAAACGAAATAGAAGAAATCCTCGCTGAATAAGATATATTCCAGAAAATATCATCTCCATTTTGTACAGAAACAGAAATAGAGGCAAATTCACCTCTATCTACATTTGGATTTTTACTTAAAACAAATAGTTTTTTTACATTGATTGCTTCTATTTTTCTCCTCCTTCTATTATTTTTTCAGCAATTTCAAGTTCGGTTAACAAAGTATATAATTTTTCTGTTTGTAATCTGGGATGTCTTAAAAAGATGTATATTATTACATCGTCCCATACACTATAGCTTAGTATATGTGGGATACCTTTCAAAGTATCGCCAATTACGTTCATTACATCAATTTCAATTTCAGATGGAAATCGGATTCTGAATGATTCATCATCAACATAGTATCCAAATTTTTTGCTTGTTGTTTTTCCTTTTAACCATTTTATTATTTTTTGATTTGTTTTCATATTTTACCTCCATTGCTATTATTTAATTATATAATTTAGTGGTTTATTGATTATTATTCTTTTTGTTTTTATAATGCAAAAAAGAATAAGCAATAAATTTATGTATAGGAATTTCAATTTTTTTTGAGTATGATTTAATAAGTTCCCAGTCATCGAATTGATGACTGGGGATGTAAATAGAATAACTTTTTTTAATTGTTTTATTTTTAAGCGATTTCATATCTTAACTCCTTGATAATTGATTTTAATTGATTAACTCCATGATAATACCATTTATCAAAACTATATTTAGATAAGTTCAATTGCTTTCTTACTTCTTTTTGTATATAACCATGTTGAATCATTTGAAAAATAGCTTTGCTCATATATGGTAAATTTTCTATCATTTGATTTATTTCTTTTTTATTTTCTTTTTCAATGAAAGAATTTTCTGGGGTATCGTACGATAAGAATTTTAAGTCATTGTTATTATATGGTTTAAGGTATGTCATAATTTTTTCGTATGTAGAAGATCTAATCCCTATCGATTTTGCTTCTTTTTCTGTTGGATATCTACGATTTTTTTGATAAAATTCATCTACTTTATCAAGGTGTTGCCAAAAAGACTTTTCTTTTCTTGACGTTTTTCTAATATAAGATATGACTCTGTTTTTGATATAGAAAAATATATAAGTATCAAAAGTCACTTTTTTAGATGAATCATATCTTTCTAAATACTTATAAAAATACTCACATGCAGAAATCAATAAGTCGTTTTTTGATAACCCGCCAGAGTCATAAATAATATAATTATTGTTTCTATATCCAATTATCTTATTTACTACATACTTAATAAGATTTAAATGTAAATAAAGCAAATATTCTCCGACTTCTTTTTTGATTTTACTATCATTTGTTTTTTGATAAATATCAATAAGTTGATATTTATCGTAATCTTTATATTTTTCTATTATTCTTCTTGAAATGTATTTTTCTATTTTCATAATCCCTCCTTCATCCAAACAGCACGACATAAAAACTTCTCTTCTTTATCTTGCGAAGATGCTCTTGGAACTAAATAAAGATCTAACATTTCATAATCGTAATTGTAATCTTTATACATATCAAGAGAATTAAAGTTATCAATTAGTAATAATTCAACATGGTTAATTGTTGGATACAAAACTTCAATTTCATCAGTTTTTTCTAATCGATGAGGTTGTTCAAGATTTAATCCTAAATGTCTATATAGAACAATTTTAATCGTATCAAATTGGTTTTTTGGTTCTGGTAAGTTTTTAAATATATTATCAATTTCTTTAATTTCTTCTTTGTCTAAAATCTGATCTATTGTATATTCTTTATTCATATATTCCTCCATTTTATTATTTTTTTTATGATTCAATTTCTTTAAGTTCTTCTATATCAATATTATCTACTGATTCAACAGAAGCATCAACTTTTATAACAGAAACTCCTTTACCTGGTTCTCCATATAGACGTCCATCCCTTTGCCATTCAATCTTGACATTATCTTGGGGAGTTTCTACAACAACTCCTTCAGATATCCCTAATTTTCCATTTTCAGAATGATAATAGTTGAATCTAATCAAATTGACATATTCAGAAACAACTTTTATATGACTGGAACCGCGATAACCGCATAATACAAGAATAAAGAAAATGTTGTTTGTTCCTTTTTTTATGACATAATTCCCTTTCAAAGTTTTTTCAATTCTTGCGTTTTTAAGAATTCCTATTGTTTCATTATATTCTTCATCTAATTTATTTTTTATATCTTCAATGAAATATAAAGAATTTATCCAAATTCTTGTTATATATCTCATTCTTCCTAAATCGACGTAGTAAAATGTCTTCCCTTCTACTACTCTTTTTTCGATTTGTAAATCTAATATTTTCACTCCATCCATAAAAAACCTCCATTGTATTACTTTATGTAATATATATGTTTTTTGGATAAAAAATCAAACACTTTTTTATGTTATTATGCTATTTGTGATAAAAAAAAATGAAAATTTCAGTTAAAAATTGTAAAAAAAATCAAAAAAACTAATTAAAATCTAAACTTTTCAATCATTTTTTAAATTTTTATGTTATTTAATAACTTTAATTATTCATCAAAAAATGTTCAAAAATTTTATAAATAAACCTATTATTATATATGAGGTTAAAAATATGGAAGTTAAAGTTAAAGATTTTCAGGTTTATGTTAATTTATTATCTTATCAAGATAAATATTCTGAAGTTGGGAAAGTAATTTTAAGCAGGTTGGGATATATAAGTCCTTGTGAAAAATCACTGGAAGTTAATTCATACGGATTAAAAGTAATAAGACAAATTTATAAAAAAGAAGATATAGATTATCTTATTGTCTCAAAACATATCAATGGGCATTTTTATAAAATAGTAGTGTTTAAAATTTTAGATATTGACATCGATCTAAATAAAGTCGTAAAAATTCCTATGTATAAATATGAAAATGGGAAATGGAGCGATGTTGTCCCACTTTTTCTCCAAGAAGCAATTAGAAAATCAATTAGAGTTGCATTAGATTTAGAGGAGGTGTAAAATGAAAAACAAAAGAGTAGCTGTTCACATTAATAAGGAGAAATACTTAAAAATTTTTGAAGAAATTAAAAAAGAAGCAAAAAAGAATAATATAAGTTTTAGCAAATTTATAATGGATTTGTGTTTAGATTATATTAAAGATAATAAATCAAAATTTGATAAAGAGGAGTTTTTTTATGAAAATCTTAAATAAAACATATAAGTCGATTAATACAAATGTCTACAAAATAATATATGAAAAGAACGATGATATTGATTTGATAAAACAAGTAGTAAATGCAATTTTTGTCAGGATAATAATGGATTTAGAAAATAAAGGCAATATTACATGTGGATTTTATCATTCTAAAAAGTTTGTAGCTCTTTATGTTTCTGAAAAAAATCTAAATGCGAACTACTTGATTCAATATTTGTTAAATCGAATAGAAGATATAAAAATTATGCACAAATACTTTCAAAAAAATAATCAACATATATGGATAATTAAAGCACAAAACGATAATCAATTATCGAAAAATGTTATTCTTTTCATAATGACCGCAGTTTGTATTTCTTTTATTAAAAGTTTAGAACGAATAAATTTTGAAGATTTGTATAATTTTAATATAAATGAATTACTTATAGTTCATGGAATTGAATTTATCCAAAAACCTAATAAAGTAATATTTATTATAAGATATACAAAGAAAAGTCATTCAATTGATCTGTTTACAAAAATACTTAAATTTTTAAAATATGTAAATAATGTAAATTATGGAATTTTTAACTAACAAAAAAATTAATAAAGTATGTTAAAAATGAGAAGAGTATATTTACTTTCAAATAGTAAGCCAACAAAAGAACAAATAGAAGATTTAAATAGATATTTTGGGAATATTGAGATAGTAAATCCTTCTCTTGAAATTAAAGATTTTTGGGAAGACATTGATAGTGGTATAGGAATGACTTGTAGTGAGTTTTGTAAAAGAGTTTCAGAAATAATAGAAGATATAAAACTTAAAAAAGCGAATATTGCGTGGATAGAAGGAGATTCTTTTGTAAGAAAAATACTTTATAAAGAATTAGATACTTTAAATATTGGAGTAATTTATTCTATAAGAGAAATAGAATTTGAAGAAATAGAAAAAGAAGACGGGACTATTGTTGATAGAGTAAAAGGTATTAGACATATTAGATTTGAATCTGAATGTTGCTAAATAAAATTTAGCATCGGATTTAATTATGAAAACAAAGACAATTAAGACAAAAGCAAGATATTTGGTAGCTGTTTCAGTAGATAATAAGTTAGATGTAAAAAGAAAAAAAGGATTTTATGGATTTAGTCGACCATCTTTAAAGATATTTTTGAATGAAGATTTATTTTTAGAAGCAAAATTACCAATAACGTATTTAAATCAGTATAAATACACTATATATCTATTTAGTGCGAAAGGTAATATTAATATTTTAGAAGGAAAAGATGAATATTTTTCAATAAGAGAACGTTATCATATTTGGGATTTTAGGGAAGATTTTGAAAATGATGGTGAGAATATTCTATTTTTAATATTGGAAGAATCCCCTGACTGGATTCTTCCAGAGACAAAAAAACCTATAAAACATCGCGATATTATAAATCAACATCAGGCAATTGATTATAATATTGAATTAGATGTAGCAAGTCTCATATCAAGAGTATTTCTTATTGAAGCACAAGATTTTAAAACTATTAATTTTCTTTTATCAAGAAATAAAAAAAGTCTTTTGACTAAAAAAATTAAATATCTTATAAATAATATGATTATAAAAATTATTCAAGGAGAAAAACCATGAAAAAAAAGCTTAAAAAAATAAACGTTCAAAAATATGAAAAAACAATAGATGCGATGAATGAACCAGAAGCATTTGTTTTAATATATGATTATTTTACAGACACATCTTACGAAATAGAGTATTTCAGAAACAAAAACAAAAAAACTTTTAGAGATACTTTAATAGAATTCTTAATTGATAAGATAGACGTATATGAAGAAATTAATATAGGAACTTTAATAAAGGTTATTATCTTTTATGATAATAATTGTTTTATCTATCAAATAGATTTAGCAGATGACAGCAACACATATAAAGAATCTATTCAAGAGTTTATAAACCAGCTAAATTTAGAACTAAACTTATGAAGTAATTTATTATATAAATTATAGTTGAAAATATAATTATTTATTTTATAATGGCAAAAATTTTATTGTGGAGGTTGTAAGATGAAAAGTAAAGAAATTGATATTTATGATTTAATGGTTAAAGAACTTGAAATAATTCAAAGAATTATAAACCGAATGGCGATAAATTCTTTTATTATCAAAAGTTGGACTGTTGTAATGTTTATAGTTGCATTATTCTTAAAAGAAAATCAAGCATTTATAGCTTTTATTACTATTTTAGTTTTTTGGTTTCTTGATG
>Ga0308393_1001504_pt1 | contig 10810 bp, 5 predicted proteins | sample Hotspr2Sampleee2_FD_202364 | JGI IMG/M metagenome (GOLD analysis project Ga0308393, IMG submission 202364) | Hot spring phototrophic mat microbial communities from Mushroom Spring, Yellowstone National Park, Wyoming, United States - 20050630_ee2 ... | reverse complement strand
ACCGGTTGCCCCGTTCGTCAATCTCCCGCCGGAGGTGTGGCCGGACTTCCGGCGGTTACGTGAAATTGAAACCGCCCTCGCCGCCGGGCAGATGCCTCCGCCGCCGGATGCTGCTGCGGAGAACCGGTCAGTGCCCCGTGTCGTCCCGGCCCGGCTGCCGGAAGCCTACCCGCGGACGGACCTGCCCGGTAACACCGACCGGGCGGCCGGTGCGGAACCCCCGGTCCGTCACCCCTTTCCGGAGACTATCCGCCATGAGTGAACATCACCTTGCCGTTTCTCCATTGGTCTGCCAGGCCGCCCGGAATCTGCACACCGTGGAATGGCTGTCCGGAAACGATACCTGGCGTTCCGCCTGGTCCTGTCGCTGGTATTTCTGGCGCACCCGGCGGATGATGGCCCGGACGCCGGACGAGGCCGCGGCCTGGTTGCCAGCCCTGGCTTTCGCCGTCAGTTGTGAAAAAGATGACGATGTTCTGGCTGAACTTGCCCGGCAACCCCTTCCGGAACCGTTGCCGCCGGAAGCCCTCCCCTGGCGCGCGGCACTCATCCGGAGTTGGGAACAGCAGCGGGCTGCCACGTCCTGGGGGAAAACCGTTCGTCTGGCAGCCCTGGTGTGGTTGGACCGGCGGGCGGAACGGCTGCCCGAATGGCTGAGAGAAGCGCGCCGAGTCCCGGATTTGGTGTGGTACGACAGGCCTCTCTGCCTGGCCGCGCTGGCCGGCTGGCGGCCCCGGCCGGGCGACACCCCGCCCCATGGGGACAAGGCGAAGGCGGCCCAGGCATGGGTCCGATTCTGGGAAGAACGATACCGGACCTCCGGTTCGGGACTGGAAGGGTTGATCGCTACCGCCGCCCTGCTCCATCTGGCGGAAGCCGGCTGGCTTCCCTCCGGTCTCTCCCCGGAGCGGCTGCGGGCGGAGCTCCGCCAGCGGGTGAGGCAGTGCCTGATTTCTTATGATGACCGGCCAGTTCTCACGATGTTGCTGTCTTCCGTTCCGGCAGACGCTTCTGCGCCGGTACGGCTGAGGCAGGACATCAAAGCGTGGCTGGAACTGACCCGGGGGGACGTTGACTGGAAAAAAAGAGAAGCCGTCTGGGACTTGCTTGCCGCCTGGCAGCGGGAAGGCGTTCTGGAACGGTGTGGGGGGAGTCTGGCCCCGGACCTAGCCCGGGCGCTGGAGTGGGAAGATTACGGCGACGTTTTGATAGCCATGGCGGGGTATGTTCCAGGACTGGCGGAAGTCAGCGCCCACCCGGAGGCAGCGCGGGCGGTCGTTGCCCGCTGGGAAGCCCTCAGCCGGGAAACTTTTTTTGGGGGAGTCCGCCAGGCGGCCTGGGTGGCGCGCTGGAACCTGCGGCGGGCCGGGGCCCTGACCGCAGAGGAGCAGGGACGGTTTGGCGCTGATTACATGGATGCCATAAGGTCCGAGAAGGAACAGGCTGTATTGCTGGCGCTGGCCCAGATAACTCCACTGGGGACGTTCCCCCTGGCAATCTGGACCCGCCGGTTGTCAGACAGGAATAATGAATGCCGTCTGGCGGCGGGACTGGCCATTCACGGCTGGCTGGTGGACATGGCGAGTGGCGGGCAGCGCCGGCAGGTGCGGCAGGCCCTGCGCCGGGCCGGGCAGGAAGGTGCAGGCAATAGACCGGTTGCCCCGTTCGTCAATCTCCCGCCGGAGGTGCTGCCGGACTTCCGGCGGTTGCATGAGATTGAGACCGCCCTCGCGGCCGGGCAGATGCCTCCGCCTCCGGATGCCGCTGCGGAGAACCGGGCAACGCCCCGTGCCGTTCCGGCCCGGCTGCCGGAAGCCCACCCGCGGACGGGCCCGCCCGGCATCACCGACAGAACGACCGGCAGGACAGCCGATTCGGACCCCAAAGCCCGCCACCCCTTCCCGGAGGTTATCCGCCATGAGTGACCCCTCCCTTTTCGCTTCCCCACTGGTCTGCCAGGCCGCCCGGAATCTGCGCACCGTGGAATGGCTGTCCGAAAACAATACCTGGAGTTCCGATTCGTCCTATCGCTGGAATTTCTGGAGCACCCGGCAGATGATGGCCGTGACGCCGGATGAGGCGGCGGCCTGGTTGCCAGCCATGGCTTTCGCCATCAGCTGTGAAAGTGATGCCCCGTTTTTGTCTGAGCTCGCCCGGTGGCCCATCCCGGAGCGGTTGCCGCCGGAAGCCATCCCCTGGCGCGACAGACTCATCCGAAGCTCGGAACAGTATCGTCCTGCCACAGCCTGGAGGAAAACCATCCGTCTGGCGGCCCTGGTGCGGCTGGACCGGCGGGTGGAACGGTTGCCGGAGTGGCTGGCGGAAGCCCGCCGGGCCCTGGATTTGGTGTGGTACGACAGGCCTTCCCGCCTGGCCGCGCTGGCCGGCTGGCGGCCCCGGCCGGGCGACGGCCCGCCCCATGGGGACAAGGCGGAGGCAGCCCAGGCATGGGTCCGGTTCTGGGAAGAACGATACCGGACCTCCCGTTCGGAACCGGACGGTTTGATCGCTGCCGCCGCCCTGCTCCATCTGGCGGAAGCCGGCTGGCTTCCCTCCGGGCCTTCCCCGGAGCGGCTGCGGGAGGAGTTCCGCCAACGGGTGCAGCAGTGGCCGGTTTCTGATCTTGAGCGGTCAGTTCTCCCGATGTTGCTGGCTTCTGTTCCGGCAGACGCTTCCGCGCCGGAACGACGGCAGCAGGACATCATGGCGTGGCTGGAACTGACCCACAGGAACGTTCAATGGGAAAAAAGAGAAGCCGTCTGGAGGATGCTTGCCGCCTGGCAGCGGGAAGGCGTTCTGGAACGTTCGGGTAGGGGCCGGCTCCCGGAGCCGCCCCTACTTCTACCCCTGGCGCGGGCGCTGGAGTGGGAAGAGGACGGGGAAGTTTTGCTGGCCATGATGAGGTACGTTCCAGAGGCGGCGGAGGTCAGCGCCTACCCGGAGGCAGCGCGGGCGGTCGTGGCCCGCTGGGAAGCCCTCAGCCGGAATGGCAATTGGCTATTCCGTCGTGAGGCCTGGGGGGCGCGCTGGAATCTTATGAGGGCCGGAGTCCTGACCGTAGAGGAGCAGGCCCGGTTTGGCGCTGATTATGTGGAGGCCATCGGGGCGGAGAATGACCGGGATGTATTGCTGGCGCTGGCGCAGATAACTCCACCGGGGACATTTCCCCTGGCAATCTGGACCCGCCGGTTGTCAGACCAGGATGACCGATGCCGTCTGGCAGCCCGCCTGGCGATTCACGGCTGGTTGGTGGAGGTGGCGGGTGGCGGGCAGCGAATAGCGAGTAGCGGGCAGCGAGTAGCGAGTAATTCAGAAGCGAGTGGCGAGCAGCGAGTAGCGAGTCGTGAACTTCCACTCGCCACTCACCACTCGCCACTCGCCATCACCCGCCGGCAGGTGCGGCAGGTCCTGCGCCGGGCCGGGCAGGAAGACACAGACGCCGGGACGGTTACCCCGTTCGTCAATCTCCCGCCGGAGGTGCTGCCGGACTTCCGGCGGTTGCATGAGATTGAGACCGCCCTCGCGGCCGGGCAGATGCCTCCGCCTCCGGATGCCGCTGCGGAGAACCGGGCAACGCCCCGTGCCGTTCCGGCCCGGCTGCCGGAAGCCCACCCGCGGACGGGCCCGCCCGGCATCACCGACAGAACGACCGGCAGGACAGCCGATTCGGACCCCAAAGCCCGCCACCCCTTCCCGGAGGTTATCCGCCATGAGTGACCCCTCCCTTTTCGCTTCCCCACTGGTCTGCCAGGCCGCCCGGAATCTGCGCACCGTGGAATGGCTGTCCGAAAACAATACCTGGAGTTCCGATTCGTCCTATCGCTGGAATTTCTGGAGCACCCGGCAGATGATGGCCGTGACGCCGGATGAGGCGGCGGCCTGGTTGCCAGCCATGGCTTTCGCCATCAGCTGTGAAAGTGATGCCCCGTTTTTGTCTGAGCTCGCCCGGTGGCCCATCCCGGAGCGGTTGCCGCCGGAAGCCATCCCCTGGCGCGACAGACTCATCCGAAGCTCGGAACAGTATCGTCCTGCCACAGCCTGGAGGAAAACCATCCGTCTGGCGGCCCTGGTGCGGCTGGACCGGCGGGTGGAACGGTTGCCGGAGTGGCTGGCGGAAGCCCGCCGGGCCCTGGATTTGGTGTGGTACGACAGGCCTTCCCGCCTGGCCGCGCTGGCCGGCTGGCGGCCCCGGCCGGGCGACGGCCCGCCCCATGGGGACAAGGCGGAGGCAGCCCAGGCATGGGTCCGGTTCTGGGAAGAACGATACCGGACCTCCCGTTCGGAACCGGACGGTTTGATCGCTGCCGCCGCCCTGCTCCATCTGGCGGAAGCCGGCTGGCTTCCCTCCGGGCCTTCCCCGGAGCGGCTGCGGGAGGAGTTCCGCCAACGGGTGCAGCAGTGGCCGGTTTCTGATCTTGAGCGGTCAGTTCTCCCGATGTTGCTGGCTTCTGTTCCGGCAGACGCTTCCGCGCCGGAACGACGGCAGCAGGACATCATGGCGTGGCTGGAACTGACCCACAGGAACGTTCAATGGGAAAAAAGAGAAGCCGTCTGGAGGATGCTTGCCGCCTGGCAGCGGGAAGGCGTTCTGGAACGTTCGGGTAGGGGCCGGCTCCCGGAGCCGCCCCTACTTCTACCCCTGGCGCGGGCGCTGGAGTGGGAAGAGGACGGGGAAGTTTTGCTGGCCATGATGAGGTACGTTCCAGAGGCGGCGGAGGTCAGCGCCTACCCGGAGGCAGCGCGGGCGGTCGTGGCCCGCTGGGAAGCCCTCAGCCGGAATGGCAATTGGCTATTCCGTCGTGAGGCCTGGGGGGCGCGCTGGAATCTTATGAGGGCCGGAGTCCTGACCGTAGAGGAGCAGGCCCGGTTTGGCGCTGATTATGTGGAGGCCATCGGGGCGGAGAATGACCGGGATGTATTGCTGGCGCTGGCGCAGATAACTCCACCGGGGACATTTCCCCTGGCAATCTGGACCCGCCGGTTGTCAGACCAGGATGACCGATGCCGTCTGGCAGCCCGCCTGGCGATTCACGGCTGGTTGGTGGAGGTGGCGGGTGGCGGGCAGCGAATAGCGAGTAGCGGGCAGCGAGTAGCGAGTAATTCAGAAGCGAGTGGCGAGCAGCGAGTAGCGAGTCGTGAACTTCCACTCGCCACTCACCACTCGCCACTCGCCATCACCCGCCGGCAGATGCGGCAGGTCCTGCGCCGGGCCGGGCAGGAAGGTGCAGGCAATAGACCGGTTGCCCCGTTCGTCAATCTCCCGCCGGAGGTGCTGCCGGACTTCCGGCGGCTGCATGAAATTGAAACCGCCCTCGCCGCCGGGCAGATGCCTCCACCGCCAGATGCCGGTGCAGGCAACCGGGCCATCCCCCGTGCCGTCCCGGCCCGGCTGCCGGAATCCCACCCGCGGACGGGCCCGCCCGGCATCACCGACAGGACGACCGGCAGGACAGCCGGTTCCGAACCTCCAGCCCGCCACCCCTTCCCGGAGGTTATCCGCCATGAGTAACCCCTCCCTTTCCCCACTGGTCCGCCAGGCCGCCCGGAATCTGAACACCGTGGAATGGCTGTCCGAAAACGATACCTGGCGTTCCGCCTGGTTATGTCGCCGGGATTTCTGGCGCACCCGGCGGATGATGGCCCGGACACCGGACGAGGCGGCGGCCTGGCTGCCGGCCCTGGCTTTCGCCGTCAGTTGTGAAAAAGATGCCAATGTTCTGCCTGAGTTCGACTGGTGGCCCCTTCCGGATCCGTTGCCCCCGGAAGCCCTCCCCTGGCGCGACAGGCTCATCCGAAGCTGGGAACAGTGTCGTCCTGCCACGACCTGGGAGAAAACCATCCGTCTGGCCGCCCTGGTGCGGTTGGACCGGCGGGTGGAACGGCTGCCCGAATGGCTGACAGAAGCGCGCCGGGCCCTGGATTTGGGGTGGTGCGACAGACCTTCCCGCCTGGCCGCGCTGGCCGCGCTGGCCGGCTGGCGGCCCCGGCCGGGCGACGGCCCGCCCCACGGGGACAAGGCGGAGGCGGCCCAGGCATGGGTCCGGTTCTGGGAAAAACGATACCGGACCCCCGGTTCGGAACTGGACGGTTTAATCGCTGCCACCGCCCGGCTCCATCTGGCGGAAGCCGGCTGGCTTCCTTCCGGTCCTTCCCCGGAGCGGCTGCGGGAGGAGTTCCGCCAACGGGTGCAGCAGTGGCCGGTTTCTTATCGTGAGCGGTCAGTTCTCCCGATGTTGCTGGCTTCTGTTCCGGCAGACGCTTCCGCGCCGGAACGGCTGCGGCAGGACATCAAGGCGTGGCTGGAACTGACCCACAGGAACGTTCAATGGGAAAAAAGAGAAGCCGTCTGGGACATGCTTGCCGCCTGGCAGCGGGAAGGCGTTCTGGAACGCGGTGGAATTGGTCGTGGACAGCTTCAGGAACTGTCCCTGCTGCCGGCCCTGGCCCGGACGCTGGAGTGGGAACGGGACGACGACGTTTTGCGGGCCATGGCGGGATATGTTCCAGGCCTGACGGAAGTCAGGGCCCACCCGGAGGCGATGCGGGCGATCATTGCCCGCTGGGAAGCCCTCAGCCGGAATGATTATTTGGGAATTCCCCATGCCGCTTGGGTGGCGCGCTGGAACCTGCGGCGGGCTGGGGTCCTGACAGCCGAGGAGCAGGCCCGGTTTGACGCTGATTATGTGGAGGCCATCGGGGCGGAGAATGACCGAGATGTATTGCTGGCGCTGGCCCGGATAACTCCACCGGGGACATTTCCCCTGGCAATCTGGACACGCCGGTTGTCAGACCAGGATGACCGGTGCCGTCTGGCAGCACATCTGGCGATTCACGGCTGGCTGGTGGACATGGCGAGTGGCGGGCAGAGCCGGCAGGTGCGGCAGGTCCTGCGCCGGTTAGGGCAGGAAGGCACGGACGCCAGGACGGTTGCCCCGTTCGTCAATCTCCCGCCGGAGGTGCTGCCGGACTTCCGGCGGTTACGTGAAGTTGAAACCGCCCTCGCCGCCGGGCAGATGCCGCCGCCGGATGCCGGTAAGGGCAAACGGAAACGGATGGGACAACTTGCCACTCTGGCCCGGCTGCCGGAAGCCCACCCGCGGACGGACCCGACCGGCATCACCGACAGGACGACCGGCAGGACAGCCGGTTCGGACCCCCAAGCCCGCCACCCCTTCCCGGAGGTTATCCGCCATGAGTGACCCCTCCCTTTTCGTTTTCCCCCTGGTCCGCCAGGCCGCCCGGAATCTGCACACCGTGGAATGGCTATCCGAAAACAATATCTGGCGTCCCGACTGGTTCTGTCGCCAGTATTTCTGGAGCACCCGGCGGATGATGGCCATGACGCCGGACGAAGCCGCCGCCTGGCTGCCGGCCCTGGCTTTCGCCGTCAGTTGTGAAAAAGATGCCAATGTTCTGGCTGAACTTGCCCGGCAGCCCCTTCCGGAGCCGCTGCCCCGGGAAGCCCGCCCCTGGCGTGACGCGCTTATCCAAGCCTGGGAACAGTATCCGGCTGCCACAGCCTGGAGGAAAACCATCCGTCTGGCGGCCCTGGTGCGGCTGGACCGGCGGGTGGAACGGCTGCCCGAATGGCTGAGAGAAGCGCGCCGGGCCCTGGATTTGGAGCCGGAAGACCGGCACTTCCACCTGGCCGCGCTGGCCGGCTGGCGGCCCCGGCCGGGTGACGGGCCGCCCCATGGGAGCAAGGCGGAGGCGGCCCAGGCATGGGTCCGATTCTGGGAAAAACGATACCGGCCCCCCAGTTCAAAACTGGACGGTTTGATCGCTGCCACCGCCCTGCTCCATCTGGCGGAAGCCGGCTGGCTTCCCTCCGGGCCTTCCCCGGAGCGGCTGCGGGAGGAGTTCCGCCAACGGGTGCAGCAGTGGCCGGTTTCTTATTTTGAGCTGTCAGTTCTCCGGATGTTGCCGGCTTCTGTTCCGGCAGACGCTTCTGCGCTGGAACGGCGGCGGCAGGACATCAAGGCGTGGCTGGAACTGACCCACAGGAACGTTCAATGGGGAAAAAGAGAATTGGTCTGGGAGATGCTTGCCGCCTGGCAGCGGGAAAGCGTTCTGGAACATTCGGGTAGGGGGCGGCTCCCGGAGCCGCCCCGACTGCTGCCGGACCTGGCGTGCGCGCTGAAGTGGGAACGGGACAGCCACGTTTTGCGGGCCATGGCGGGGTATGTTCCAGACCTGGCGGAAGTCAGGGCCCACCCGAAGGCGGTGCGGGCGATCATTGCCCGGTGGGAAGCCCTCAGTCAGAGTGACAATTGGCTAATCCGCCAGGCGGCCTGGGTGGGGCGCTGGAACCTGCGGCGGGCCGGCGTCATGACAGCGAGGGAACAGGCCCGGTTTACCGCGAATTATGTGGACGCCATAAGGTCCGAGAAGGAACGGGCTGTATTGATGGCGCTGGTGCAGATACAGCCACCGGGGACATTTCCCCTGGCAACCTGGGCTGGCCGGTTGTCAGACCAGAATGACTGGCGCCGTCTGGCGGCACACCTGGCGATTCACGGCTGGCTGGTGGAGGTGGCGGGTGGCGGGCAGCGCCGGCAGGTGCGGCAGGCCCTGCGCCGGGCCGGGCAGGAAGGCACGGACGCCGGGATGGTTGCCCCATTCGTCAATCTCCCGCCGGAGGTGCTGCCTGACTTCCGGCGGTTGCATGAGATTGAGACCGCCCTCGCGGCCGGGCAGATGCCTCCGCGGCCAGATGCCGCTGCGGAGAACCGGTCAGCGCCCCGTGTCGTCCCGGCCCGGCTGCCGGAAGCCCACCCGCGGACGGTCCCGCCCGGCATCACTGACAGGACGGCCGGCAGGACAGCCGGTTCCGAACCTCCAGCCCGCCACCCCTTCCCGGAGGTTATCCGCCATGAGTAAACCCTCCCTTTTCGTTTCCCCCCTGGTCCGCCGGGCCGCCCGGAATCTGCACACCGTGGAATGGCTGTCCGAAAACAATACCTGGAGTTCCAATCCGTCCTATCGCTGGAGTTTCTGGCGCACCCGGCGGATGATGGCCGTGACGCCGGACGAAGCCGCGGCCTGGCTGTCGGCCCTGGCTTTCGCCGTCAGTTGTGAAAAAGATGCCTCTGTTCTGGATGAGTTTGCCCGGCAGCCCCTTCCGGAGCCGTTGCCCCCGGAAGCCATCCCCTGGCGCGACGCGCTTATCCAGGTCTGGGAACAGTATTCGGCTGCCACGACCTGGGAGAAAACCATCCGTCTGGCAGCCCTGGTGCGCCTGGACCGGCGGGCGGAACGGCTGCCCGAATGGCTGAGAGAAGCGCGCCGGGCCCTGGATTTGGTGTGGTGCGACAGGGATCTCCGCCTGGCTGCGCTGGCCGGCTGGCGGCCCCGGCTGGGCGACGCCCCGCCCCACGGGGACAAGGCGGAGGCGGCCCAGGCATGGGTCCGGTTCTGGGAGAAGTTATACCAGCATCCCGACTCGCAACCGGACGGTTTGTTCGCTGCCGCCGCCTTGCTCCATCTGGCGGAAGCCGGCTGGCTTCCCTCCGGGCCTTCCCCGGAGCGGCTGCAGGAGGAAGTACGCCGGCGGGTGCAGCAGTGGAAGACGACGTATCAGTACCGGTTGCTGTTCCAGATGGCGCTGGCTTCTGTTCCGGCAGGCTCTCCATCTCCAAAACAACAGGACATCATGGCGTGGCTGGAACTGACCCACGAGAACGTTCAATGGGAAAAAAGAGAAGTTGTCTGGGACATGCTTGCCGCCTGGCAGCGGGAAGGCGTTCTGGAACGGTGTGGGATTGGCAGGGAACAGCTTCAGGAACTGTCCCTGCTGCCGGACCTGGCCCGGGCGCTGGAGTGGGAGCAGAACGGCGAGGTTTTGCGGGCCATGGCGGGGTACATTCCAGGTGCGGTGGAGGTCAGCGCCCACCCGGAGGCGATGCGAGCGATCATTGCCCGCTGGGAAGCCCTCAGTCGGAATGATGATTGGCTAATCCGCCAGGCCGCCTGGGTGGCGCGCTGGAACTTTCTGCGGGCCGGGGTCCTGACCGTAGAGGAGCAGGGACGGTTTGGCGCTGACTATGTGAAGGCCATCGGGGCGGAGAATGACCGGGATGTATTGCTGGCGCTGGCCCAGATAACTCCACCGGGGACATTTCCCCTGGCAATCTGGACCCGCCGGTTGTCAGACCAGAATGACTGGTGCCCTCTGGCGGCACACCTGGCAATTCACGGCTGGCTGGTGGACATGGCGAGTGGCGGGCAGCGCCGGCAGGTGCGGCAGGTCCTGCGCCGGGCCGGGCAGGAAGGCACGGACGCCGGGACGGTTGCCCCGTTCGTCAATCCCCCGCCGGAGGTGTGGCCGGACTTCCGGCGGTTACGTGAAATTGAAACCGCCCTCGCCGCCGGACACCTGCCCCCGTCGCCGGATGCCGGTGCAGGCAACCGGCCCAGCCCACGTACCGTCCCGGCCCGGCTGCCGGAAGCCCACCCGCGGACAGGCCCGCCCGGCATCACCGACAGGACGACCGACAGGACAGCCGGTTCCGAACCTCCAGCCCGCCACCCCTTCCCCGAGGTTATCCGCCATGAGTGACCCCTCCCTTTCCGCTTCCCCACTGGCGCGCCAGGCGGCCCGGAATCTGCGCACCGTGGAATGGCTGTCCGAAAACAATACCTGGCGTTTCGCCTGGTTCTGTCGCCGGGATTTCTGGCGCACCCGGCGGATGATGGCCGTGACGCCGGACGAGGCCGCCGCATGGCTGCCGGCCCTGGCTTTCGCCGTCAGTTGTGAAAAAGATGCCTCTGTTCTGGATGAGTTTGCCCGGCAGCCCCTTCCGGAGCCCTT
>Ga0308393_1001481_pt1 | contig 10889 bp, 11 predicted proteins | sample Hotspr2Sampleee2_FD_202364 | JGI IMG/M metagenome (GOLD analysis project Ga0308393, IMG submission 202364) | Hot spring phototrophic mat microbial communities from Mushroom Spring, Yellowstone National Park, Wyoming, United States - 20050630_ee2 ... | reverse complement strand
AGGCAACGAGAAAGGTAGAGGCTCGAGGCAATCTCGTCGCCCGATCCCTCCCTGTGGCCTTGCCGTCTGGAACAGCCCCTCGCTCTAGCAAGGGAATGGGTGTTCCTGTTCCGCCTTAAGATCCTAAGATAGGAGTTGAACGTCCCTGCTGGACTGGGTGCCTTTCCTTTACAACTTGGAAAGGGGGGGCCCAGCCGCAGAGGCGGGGGCGACGGCCGTTACGTTTTGAGAGGAATCCATGTTGTTCATTTTTAACCTAGCGAAGCGTCTGCAGCGCATCCTCCTCGCTCTCGTAGTCGGGGTGGCTGCGGTAGCTTTCCTGTCCAACCCTGCTGCTGCTGAAACCTACACGGTCAAGATGGGCTCTGACAAGGCCCAGCTCATTTATGATCCCCCCACCCTCACCATCAATCAGGGAGATACTGTTCGGTGGGTCAACAACAAGGTCTATCCTCACAACGTTGTCTTTGACAAGGTACCTGGTGGCGATGCGGCCCTGGCAGCCAAGCTGTCCCACAAGGCCCTGCTCACTGCTCCCAACCAAGTGGTGGAATCGGCCTTTGTCGATGTCCCTCTGGGTGAGTACACCTACTACTGCACTCCCCACCGGGGGGCTGGCATGGTCGGCAAGATCATCGTCAAGGGCTAGGCTGGCGCTCCAATTCCACTTCTCTGGTTGCTTTTTAAGAGGGAGATTCCGGCTCTGGCTTGCTGGCATGGGATCCCTGCCCGTAGCATAGAAAGTAGCCCTCTCGAGAGTGGGAGGGCTTTTTCGCGAATAGACGTTAGACAGGTTCCCCATGACCACCAGTGTTAAAGGCTACCTGCTCCTGGCCGTTTCCTGCATCAGTGCCATTGCCGCTGTGGGTTCGATTTTCGAGTTGGCTTCCGGTGAGCCGGATTTTGGCGTCGGCCCCACCAGCATTATCTTGATCGTCGCTGCTCCCTTGGCGGTTTGGCTGTTTCAATCGGCAGTTGGGGCGGCACGAGCCAGCGGCGCTGCCGGCAAGGGGGGCAAGAAGCGAAAGTAGGCAGGTAGATACGGGAAAACTGGGGGGAAGGGGATGGAGTCAGCGGGTTTGCTGTAAAGAAACTTGTGATTCTATCTCGGCTTCTGCTGGCTGATGAAACTCCGGCAACAGCTTTCGTTCTTGCACCGTTCCAAGGGCTGCTTCTAGCTCTGCCGTGGCTAGAGTACAACTGGAGCCAGATCCGTTCAATACGGTCTCGGTCACCTGTCCTTTTTTGTCGATCCGATATTCCACCTTGATGTACTCGGGCATCTGCACTCCACTCGCTGCTGCTCAACAACTGACTTTCTCCTACCCATTGTAGTTCTCGCTTTTTCCCCGCTCGATCTGGCTGGGCCGTATGGCTTCTGCTCGTCCCCCGTTTCCTCCTGCCAAAAGGGATCCCGGTATCCAGCGGGATCTGAGTTTGGGAGTAGGGGCGCTGCTGGGCGTTGTCCTGATCGGCACCCTTTGGTACCACGGGGTGGAGCAATGGCCTTGGGTGGAAGCTTTTTACATGAGCGTTATCACCCTAACTACTGTGGGCTTCATGGAGGTGCAGCCGCTGGGGGATCGGGGGCGCTTGTTCACGGTGGCCTTGATCCTGATGGGGGTCTTGAGCATCGGGTTCATGGTGAACCGCTTTACAGAGGCCCTCATCCAGGGGCATTTTCAGGAAGGGATCCGGCAGCGGAAGTGGAAGAAACAGATGGAAGCGCTGAACAACCACTACATCGTCTGCGGTTTTGGGCGCATTGGGCGACAGGTGGCCCAGGAGTTTCAGGCAGAGGGGGTGCCCTTTTTGGTGATCGATCAATCGGCCGAGGCAATTCAGGTGGCCCAAGAGCTGGGATATGTCGCTCTCCAGGGAGACAGCACTCTCGATGCCACCTTGCTGGCGGCGCGGGTGCAGCAGGCCGAGGGGTTGATTGCCGCCCTCTCCAGCGATGCCGAAAACCTCTATGTGGTGCTGTCGGCCCGCACCCTCAACCCTCGTATCCGCACCATTGCCCGCGCCAACACGGAAGAGGCTTTGCAAAAGCTGCAGCGAGCGGGCGTTGCCCACGCCATCTCTCCCTTCATCACCGGTGGAAAACGGATGGCAGCGGCTGCCCTGCGCCCCCGCGTGGTGGACTTTGTGGATGGGATCCTGTCGGGTCGAGATCGCACTTTTTACTTGGAAGAGTACGAGCTGGCGGCGCAAGAATGCCCCTATGTTGGCCAGACCCTGGGGAAAGCCAATCTAAGGGCGCGATCCGGCGCGTTGGTGGTGGCAATTCGGCGAGCCGATGGCCAGCTGATTGGCGGCCCCAGCGGTGACACCCTGTTGCAACCGGGGGATCTGCTGCTGTGTATGGGCACGGCCGAGCAGTTGCGCCGCCTGGGCCAGTTGCTCTATCCCCGCCCCTAGATGGGCTGGACAAGTCGGCTAGATACGCCTGAGGATGCTGGGGCCGTGGGAGTCGGTGCCGCAGGTTTTCAAAAGTCCGTAGGTCTCTGCCAGCTTTTCCCCAATCGCCGCCTCCTCTGGGCTGGGAGCCCAAATGTCGGGGTTTTTGTAGGCGTAGTAGACCTCAAGGCCATCCAGGCCCAACTCCACGGCTGCCGGCACCAGCTCTTCCGCAGGCAGCCAGTAGCGAAAGGGATGGGCCAACACCGCCAGGCCGCCTGCTGCTTGAATGGCCCCAATGGCCTCAGCGGCGGGCAGGCCGGGAACTTGCTCCCCCTGGATGTAGGGATCCAAAACAGGATCCGCCGGATCGAAGCCGTAGCCAAGAATATGCACCTCGCAGCCCAGCAGGTTGGCTGTAATCTCGATCCCCGTCCATAGCAGGGGGTCCTCGGGGCGATCCAGATAGGCTTGCGCTTGCTCGTAGCCCTTCAGGGTGTGGTGATCGGTGATGGCCAGGCCCTTGAGGCCGTGCCGGCGCGCCTGCTCCGCCAAGTCTGCCGGATCCATGCGCCCATCGGAGCAGCAGGTGTGCAGGTGAAAGTTGTACTGCAGCGGGCAGGAGAGAGGGCCGATCCCCTGCAGCACCCGCCGCAGCTCCGCCGCCGAGGCAGTTTGACAGGGATCCCGTTGCAAACTAACCAGCATGTCAACCCTTGGGTTGGGAACAGATAGCTCTCCAGAGCAGTCGACTCTGGAATTTTATCTTTTGTTAAGAACGCTCACCCATTCTAGCCAGGGCAAGGGAGGGGCGCCAGGTGTCAAGAACTACAGAATGGGCAAGGGATCCCTAGGGGCTTGCCAAGATCTCCTCGGCCGCCTTGATGGCCGCTCCAGGAGGGAAGTCGCCATAACCCAGCGTGTGCAGGGTCGACTCCAGGGCAGCCAGCGTGGTGAGAATGTCGCGGTCGCTCACAAAGCCCAGATGGCCGATGCGGAAGATCTTGCCCTTGAGGTGGTCTTGACCGGCAGCAAGGGCGATGTCGAAGCGTTTCTTCAGGGTGCTGCGGAGGGTATCGGCGTTGATCCCTTCAGGCGCCAGCACAGCAGTTACCGAGGGGCTGGCTGCCGACTCCGGGTTGACCAAAAGCTTCAGCCCCAGGGCCTTGACGCCGGCGCGGGTGGCCTGGGCCAAACGGGCGTGGCGGCGGCAGATGGCTTCCAACCCTTCGGCCCGCATCAGGCGCAGGGTTACCTGCAGGGCATAAAACAGGTTCACCGCGGGCGTAAAGGGAGTGGTGCCCTGGCGCAGGGCTTTTTGGGCCAGTTTAAAGCTCCAGTAGTACTTGGGAAAGCGAGAGCGCTCGGCAGCAGCCATGGCCCGCGGGCTCACCGCCACAAACCCCAGCCCGGGCGGGATCATGTAGCCTTTCTGGGATCCGGAGGCCACCACGTCTAGGCCCCACTCGTCCATAGGCACCGGCATGGCCCCCAAACTGGTGACCGCATCCACAATCACCAGGGCTTCTCCGTGCTCGCGGGCAGCAGCCGCGATGGCCTGCACATCGTTGGCTACGCCGCTGGAGGTTTCCGAGTGGGTGAGGATGACCGCCTTGATGGTCTTCTCCCGGTCGGCGGCCAGCTTTTCTTGGAAGACTTCGACAGGATAGGGCACGCCCCAGGGGGTCTCTATCCGCTCGCACTGCAGGCCAAACTGCTCCGACATCTCGGCCCAGCGCTCGCCAAACTTGCCGTTGACCCCCACCAAGACCCGCTCCCCGGGGCTGAGGGTGTTGAGGATCCCGGCTTCCATGGCCCCGGTGCCGCTGCAGGCAAAGACAAACACATCGGAGGTGGTCTGGTGCAGCCAGCGCAACCCCTCCGTCACCTCTTCCAGAATGGCGCTGAACTCTTGGCTGCGGTGCTCGATGGGCCCCCGCGCCATGGCCAGCAGCGCACTCTCGGGAACGGGAGTGGGGCCGGGGATCATCAACATCAACTTGTCTTTCATGCGGGTCCCGCTGGGGATGTCAGGTTTGAGAGGTGGCGGCCAGATTCGAACTGGCGCATAGAGGTTTTGCAGACCTCTGCCTTACCACTTGGCTACGCCACCCTACTCCTCAATCGGACAAAACATTGTATCCGAAAATGGGATCCCGCTTCCACTTGCTGCAGCCAACGGCAACAGCGCTCGGGTTCGCTAGGCATCGACAATAGCTTGGTAGCCCCGTACTTGAGTGCGGGGCGAAAAAGCCCTTGAGCCACTTTAGTTGCTTCATAGTTAGTACAGAGCTTCTCCAGGAAAACAACCTACTGCGGTGCAAAACCCGCGCGGCAATAACTAACCTGGAGGAACTTAAGTCCGAAGTAAGCAGAACTTTGAGGTTATGCCTCAAAGGACTGTCTAGGGGCGTCTTGACAGCGCCTTCGCGAGTCCATCTTGGGCTGCGTAAGAATCCGCTGGGTGGGAGTGTCAACTTCTTCTTGTACCCTCAGCAGGCGGGATCCCAGCAGCCGCTGCAGCCAGGGGGCGAGAAACTCGCGATTGGCCAACTGCTGCTGGGGATCCTGGGTTTCCAGAGGAAAGGGGGCAAGGGCCCGCAGGGCGGCGGTGGTAACACAGAACATGGCCTTTTGGAAGCTGAGGCAGATTTTCACCCGCAGGTCATCTTCCCCGCGCGGCTGGCGGCGGTAGTGCTCCCGCAAATAGCCAGGCAGGTGGCGCATCATATCCTGCATCAAGAGAGTAGGGGGGATCCCGGCGCTCCCCACCGGCAGCGGATCGGCATACAAAGCGCCGTAGGCGAAGTCCGCCTGCTCGGCCGGGATCTGGTGGGCCTGGGCATTGTAGGAGACGGTGCCCATGAAGGGAAAGGAGCGGAAAAACACAGCTTCCACGTAGGGCAGGGCCGTATCGGGCAGGAAGGTCAGCCCCGCCGACAGGGGGATGATCTCGTAGCGGCGGCCCCAGATGCAGGGGGCGTAGGTGATGGGCTTGTTGGCAGCTGCCACCAACCCCTGCTGAATGTGGGCTACTACGTCGGGAAGCGTGAGCTGCGGTTCGCTCTCGCGGCGCTTGGCCAAGGCCAGGAAGATATCGCTCATCACCCGCCAGAACTGGCCCAGGCCGCTGTACATGGCCAGCATGCGCACCTGTTCCAGCGCAAAGTCGGGGCAGAGGAAGTTGAGGCCCTGCAGAAGGGGGTTGAAGCGGAACTTGGCCCGGATGGCCACCTTGGCCCGCTCGACAAATTCGGGAGTATCCAGATAGCGATCGAGGCCTCCCCCTCCATGCCAGAGCATGGCTTTCATGCAGTATTCGGCAAACTCGTAGTTGATGCGGTCATGCCAGAGGTAGCGCAGCCATTTGCCCAGGGTGATTTCGCCGTTGAAGTACTTAAAAACTGGGAAGAGCTCCAAAAATTGGTGGTCGGCTATGAAGATCAAATTCTGGGAGTAGGCATCCAGCACCTGGCCGTAGCTGTGGAGGATGCCGATGACCTCCAGCCGGTTGCTGGAAGAATCCGGCACAAGGGCTCCCCCTGCTTCTAGGCGTTGGACGATGGGAGCCAGTCGCCGTTGCTCTAGAGGATCTAAGCCAGCCAGAAAGAAACAGGAAGGAGCGGGAACAAGGGTGGCCGTCATGGGAGAAGGAGGGGTTGAGACAACAACAAAAACTCAGTCGTATCACTAAATCGTCACAACGAAGAGAACCCAGGCTCGAAAGCAGTGGTCGGCCCGCCTGCTTCGGCAAGATTGAGGGCCGCCGGCTTGGCCAAATGGGCGGCGGTGGACTCCACCCAGTGGGTTGCCCAGGCAGGCTGGAGGCCAAGCACCACCACCAGCGAGGCCAAAACTACAGCAGGCAGGCGTTCTCCCGTGGCGCGTCGTTGCATGGCAATGGCCACTTCCGAGAGGCGCCCGAAAAAGACGCGGTTCACCATCAGCAAAAAGTAGGCCGCCGTCAATCCCGTCCCCACCATGCACAGCAACGTCTGCAGGGGGAAGACGGGGAAGCTGCCCCGAAAGAGGGTGAACTCGGCAATAAAGCCCACCAGGCCGGGCGTGCCGCCGCTGGCCATCACCCCCAACACCATCAAGCTGCCAACAAGTGGCAGGCCGCGTTCCGGGTTGAGCAATCCCCGCAGCCGCTTGAGATCCCGCGTGCCGGTGTTGGCGTAGACAGCACCCACCAGCAAAAACAGCAGCGAGGAAATCAGCCCATGGCTCACCATCTGGAAGACGGATCCCACCAAGGAGAGGGGGGTGGCCGCCGCCGTGCCCAGGAGAATGTAGCCCATGTGGGCAATGGAGCTGTAGGCCACCAGCTTTTTCATGTCTTGCTGCACCAAGGCGTTCAGGGATCCATACAGCACATTGGCCACCGCCCAACTGGCCAGCCACGGCCCGGCTTGCTCCCAGGCATCGGGCAAAAGCTGCAGGCCAAAGCGCACCAGGCCATAGGTGCCCAACTTGAGCAAGAGCCCCGCCAAGAGCACAGAAATGGGGGTGGAAGCCTCCACGTGGGCGTCCGGCAGCCAGGTGTGGAAGGGCACCAAGGGGATCTTGATGGCCAGCCCCAGCAGGATGGGAATGAGGATGAGAATCTGGGGCAGCAGCGGCAAGGGGTGGGCCTGCAAAACGGTGTAGGTAAAACTGTGGGCGTCGCTCAGCCAACTGAGGCCGAAAAAGCCAATCAGCAGAAGCACCCCCGAGAGGGCGGTGTAGACCAAAAACTTGGTGGCGGCATAGGTGCGCCGCGGCCCGCCCCAGATGGCAATCAGCAGATAAAGGGGAATTAGCTCGACTTCGTAGAACAAGAAAAACAGCAGCAAGTTCTGGGCCAGAAAAGCCCCCACAATGGCGGCTGCTAGCAGCAACACCAAGCTGTAGTAGAGGCGGGGCCGCTCCACCGGGCCGCTGGCCCAGAGGGCAATCAATACCAGCAAGCCGGTCATCACCACTAGCGGCAGGGAGATCCCGTCCACCCCCAGCTCGTAAACCAGGCCCAACTGCGGGATCCAGGCCATCTGTTCGGCCATCTGGATCCCTTGCGCTTGGGGATCAAACTGCAGCAGCAGCCCCAAGCTCAGCCCCAACCAAGCCAGGCCGAAGCCCAAGGCCAAACTTCGGTGCAGGCCCTTCCCCGCTTGCTCGGGGATCAGCCCCACCAGCAGGCCACCCAATAGGGGGATCCCGATTAGAAGGCTGAGCATGGTTCCTCCCGTCTCAATAGGCCAATCCCACCAGGGGCGAGCGCAGCAGCCAAGCGGTAACCACCACGACCCCGATGACAATGAGCAACACGTAGAGCTGCATCCGCCCCGACAGGGTGTACTTGAGGGCTTCGCCGCTAAACCAAAAAGCCAGGCTCACTCCGTTCACCAGGCCATCCACCCCGTTGCGATCCAGCCACTCCAGTCCGCGGGAAAGGGCGCCGACCGGCTGCACCACCAAAGCCTGGTAGAGCTGCCCGGTGTAGAAATCCTGCGCCAACAGATCCTGCAGCTCCGGCCAGGGTAGGCGCAGCCGCCGCCGGCCCCCCCAGTACAGCCAAGCACCAACACCGGCCCCCAGCAAACCCGAGGCCGCCAGCAGAGCCGCCATCTGCTGCAGCTCTGGGATCCAACCGGGATAAAGCCCCCAGCGCCAAAACAGCCAGGGCATGAGCAGGTTCTGCACCGTCAGAATGACCATGGGCAGGGCCATCGGCCAGCCCACCTCAGGGGCACGGCGCGTCTTGGGCTGCGGGGATCCCAAGAAGACCAGGCCAAACACCCGCGCCAGGTTCAAAGCCGTCAGCCCATTCATCAGCAGCAACACCCCCAACAGGGCCGGCTGCAGGGCGCTGTACACCAGCGCCAGGCGGATTAGGATCCAAAAGCACCCCAGGGGCAACAGGGCCACCATCCCCAGGGATCCCACAGCAAAGGCGGCCACCGTAGCCGGCATGCGGCCCCCTAGGCCCCCCAGCTCCGTCAGATCTTGGGTAGAAGTGGTGTAGATGAGGGATCCCACCCCCATAAACAGCAGCGCCTTGGCCAGGCCGTGCAGCAGCAGCAGCTCCAGCGCCAAATCCGGCTGCCCCGTCCCCACCGCCCCAAACACCAGGCCCAGGTAGGCGCTGGTGGAATAGGAGAAGGTGCGCTTGAGATCGATTTGCGCCAAGGCCACCAGGGATCCCCCTACGGCTGTGATGGTGCCGATGGCCACCAGCACCCCATCCGTGAAAGGGGAGAGGGCCAAGACTGGCTGCAGCTTGATGAGGACAAAAGCTCCAGCGGCCACCACTGCCGAGTTGCGCAGGATCGAAGCCGGGTTGGGCGCCTCCATGGCCTCATCCAGCCACAGGTGCAGCGGGAACTGGGCGCACTTGCCCAGCGGCCCGGCAATCAAAGCCAACCCCATCAAGGCCGCCCAAGTTGGATCCAAGCTGGCCGTAGCCGCCCAATCGCGCAGGCCGGAAAAGGTCAAGGAGCCGGAGAAATTGGAAACCGCCACCACCCCCATCAACAGCAGCAGGTCTCCCACCCGTTTGGTGAGAAAAGCATCCCGCGCCGCCGTGACCACCAGCGGCTGGGCGTACCAAAAGCCCACCAATAAGTAGGTGGAAAGCGTGAGCATCTCCAGCAGCGCGTAGCTGAGAAACAGCGAATCGCTGAGGGCGATCCCCGTCATCCCCCCCTCAAAAAAGCCCATCAGGGCGGCAAAGCGGCCCAACCCCCAATCCTTGTCCAGGTACCCCAGGGCGTAGATCTGGGCCAGCAAGCTCAAGCCGCTTACCCAGACCACCGCCCCCAGCGTCAGAGGCGAGACCTCCAAAGCCAGGGACAAGTCCAAATCGGCCACCCGAAACCAGAGGTAGTTCAGGAGCTGGGGATCCCGACCCCAAACTTGTCGCAACAGCCAAAAGCTATGAGCAAGGGCCGCAAAGGTCAGCAGGATATTGAGGTAGGCTGCCGGACGTGGGCCACTGCGCTTGATCCAGCCAGCGGCCCAAGGAAGAGCCAGCGCTGTCCCTACCCAGCCATAAAAGGGGAGACACCAGGCGCTCTCTGGCCCAATTGCCCAGTCTTCAAAACCCGCCATCTGCTGCTTGCAACAAGTAGTTAAGCATTTTTTAATGAACAGCTACAGTCCAATATACAATATAATATTAGGAGTTTTCCAGCGGCAGCGTCTCTCCCCACTTGGACACAGCTTCTGCCTCTGCCTAGGCAAGCAGGCGGCGCCCTTAGATTCTTTGAGCTCCCGGTTCTTTTGGACAGAAAATGGCGGCGCTCCGAATACCTTGCCCAGACCCCGGCTGGGGCTATCGCGGATTGGCGCCAGGGGGAGTGAGACCCCTCACCGATTGATTCTCCTCTTTAGGCTGGGCAGCCCTCCTGACCACAGCCAGGACTATCGCCTGCAAGCCGAGGTGTGGCACGAGGTGGAAGCTTGGGGATCCCCCTGGTGGCTGCAGTTGGATCCCCGCCATCAGAACCTCTGGGGTACTCCCGCCACAGCGCAGCTTGGCGGGATGGAGGATAGGCGGTGAGACGAAGGGGTTCAATGCCCCTGAGTCTCACAATCTGGGCGTTGCCTGCTGCTCGACATACTTCTTCAACTCCTCAACGGTGACCCCACCACAAGAGGCAACAAAATAGGTCCCTGTCCAAAATACAGGCTTGCTGTAGAACCGTGCCACCTCTGTGGCGAACTCTTTGCGAATCAACCGGCTGGAGACTGTTTTCAGGTTGTTCACCAGCTTCGAGACCTGAACATCCGGCGGAAAACTCACCAACAGATGCACATAATCCGCCTCACCGTTGAACTCCACCAAGGAACAGCGCCACTTTTGGCAGGTCGCTCGAAATATATCTTCCAGCCTCTGCAACATTGGAGCAGTTATCACCCGACGACGGTACTTTGTCACCAGCACCAAGTGGATTTGTAGGCTGTAAACAGAACGATGGCCTATGTTGTAGCTCGTTGCGCTAAATGCTAGAACCGTCTCATGATTATCACCCACGAGTACCGGATCCTGCCCAGCGACGACCAAGCCGCTCTGATGACCGAGTGGCTGGAATTGTTGCGGCGGCAGTGGAACGACGCTCTGGGGCAGAGACTGGATTGGCTGACCGCAACCCGTTGCCCAATTGACCGTTGCAGTCTTGTCTCGTGCCCGTTGCCTGTGTCAGAAGCTCCGCTGGAGCCGAATTATTATCGGCAGGCGGGATCCCTCAAACAAATCAAGCAACTGTTCCCGGCCTACCGGGGCATTTACGCCGAGGTGCTGCAGCAAAACTTGATGCGGCTGGACAAGGCGTGGAAAGCGTGGCGGGAGCCGGATAGCACAGGCAAGCGGCGGGGGCGGCCTCGCTTCAAAAAAGCGGGGGAGTTGAGATCCTTCACATTCCCCCGCATCAATTGCCCCAAGGCGGGAGCGCATCTGGAAGGGGAGACTCTGCGGCTGAGCAAGATTGGCTCGATGCCTGTGGTGCTGC
>Ga0308393_1001472_pt1 | contig 10964 bp, 6 predicted proteins | sample Hotspr2Sampleee2_FD_202364 | JGI IMG/M metagenome (GOLD analysis project Ga0308393, IMG submission 202364) | Hot spring phototrophic mat microbial communities from Mushroom Spring, Yellowstone National Park, Wyoming, United States - 20050630_ee2 ... | reverse complement strand
AAAAAAAATAAGCAATGTTGATTTTGATTGTCAAGCATTATTCTTCGGAATGAAACATTCCGGGGGAACAAAAAAGAGAGGGTAAATGGGGGGCGGGATAATTCTGATCCATGGCTGACATCATGGTGGCATGTTTTAATCTGTTCATCCAAATTCCGGTTGTGTCAGAAAAGACTGCTGCTGCCGGCAGGGAAAGATGGGCTTGTCAACTGCCGGTTCCATCAGGTTTAATTGGAACAAACGGATTTGGAAGAAAGGAGAGTGTTATCATGCAATGTTTGATCGTTGGCAAGCCACTGTTTGGAAAAGAAAAGCCGTGGCCCGAAAATGTCCAACTCAGCTGGAACACCGGACGCTATGAACTTCTGGCCAGCTGGAAAGCTCCAACTCCGGCAGAGATTGAAGCCGTACGTAAGGACGCTCTTCGCCTGGTGGCCTGTCAGTATCGCCAGGTGCTGTTTTGGGGATGGAAATTCGGGAACCTGCCGTGGGGGGACAGTCCCTATAGCTGGCACTTACAGAGAGAAGTTGATCCTGACCTGATGTTACCGGAAGAAGATGGGAAACCCCGCTCCCTGTTGATCATCCTGATTGACAGCCGGAACAGTGTTGTACAGGCCTTGCGGTGGCTGAGTTTACCGACATTCTTTACGCGGGCTTGGGAGCAGGCGGTACGGAGGCAGGCGGCCCTGCCATGGCAACCGGAGATGTTTGATGCAGAATTGCAGATGATTTATGGACGTTATTCAACACGTCAATTAATCAAATCACTGTCTTTTGCCAGTTGCCGGGTAGGGGGTCAGGACCGCCCGGAAGGAAATGAAACTCCCTGGATGCACCTCAATTAAGACAGGTGTCTTCCGGGGTGAACAGTATTGTGTCACCTGCCGGTTTTTTTCTTCAGAAATGATTGTGATGGAAGGTCCCGGATTAATTTTTTGAACCTCCCCCGGCTGAAGCCGGAGGATTCTGGTTCTTGCTACTTGCGCGGCCGTTTCGCGTACCCAGTTCAGGGCTGGTTCATGCCGCCTGCCCGCTCGAGCATGAAGAACCAGCGAGCAGCACAGCCCATACCAATCCCGGATATTCAGCGCCGCATTGGCATCGGCGTGCGCCTTGTGTTCGCACCGCCTGCACATGCTTTTGACGTTGGTTGATCGCCCAGCGGTACCGCATCCACCGCCACGCCAGCAGCCAAGGCCGTGTAGCGCACAAAAGCTGAGTTCTGCCCCGCATCCGACTTGGTGTCTTTTCGCTGCCAGGCAGAAGCCCGAATGCCCGAGAGGTCCTCAAAGTGGATTCCTGCTTGGCCATGCTGGCCGGCTGGCAGCCCCGGCCGGGCGACGGCCCGCCCTATAGGGGTAAGAGGGGGACGGCCCAGGCATGGGTCCGATTCTGGAAAGAACGATACCGGACCCCCGGTTCGGAACTGGACGGTTTGATCGCTGCCGCCGCCCTGCTCCATCTGGCGGAAGCCGGCTGGCTTCCCTCCGGGCCTTCCCCGGAGCGGCTGCGGGAGGAGTTCCACCAGTGGATGCAGCAGTGGTCTGTCAGCACGTATCAGGACCTGCAGGTTCTCCGGATATTGCTGTCTTTCGTTCCAGCAGACGCTTCCGCGCCGGAACAACAGCAGCAGAACATCATGAAATGGCTGGAACTGACCCGCAGGAATGTTCCCCGGGAAAAAAGAGAAGCCGCCTGGGGCATGCTTGCTGCCTGGCAGAGGGAAGGCATCCTGGAACGTTCGAGTAGGGGGCGGCTCCCGGAGCCGCCCCGACTGCTGCCGGACCTGGCCCGGACGCTGGAGTGGGAACAAGACAGGGAGGTTTTGCAGGCCATGGTAGGGTACGTTCCGGGAGCGGCAGAGGTTCGCGCCCACCCGAAGGCAGTGCGGGACATCGTTGCCCGCTGGGAAGCGCTTGGTCGGAATGATGATTGGCGAATCCGCCAGGCGGCCTGGGTGGGACGCTGGAATCTTATGAGGGCCGGAGTCCTGACCGCAGAGGAGCAGGGACGGTTCGGCGCTGATTATGTGGAGGCCATGAAGTTCGAGCCTGAAGTGACTGCATTGCTGACGCTGGCGCAGATAACCCCACCGGGGATGTTCCCCCTGGCAACATGGGCTGGCCGGTTGTCAGACCAGAATAGACAATGCCGTCTGGCAGCACAGCTGGCGATTCACGACTGGCTGGTGGAGGTGATGGAAAGGGCGAGTGGCGAGTGGAAGTTCACTACTCGCTACTCGCTACTCGCTGCTCGCTACTCACTACTCGCTACTCACGACTCGCCACTCGTCGCCGGCAGGTGCGGCAGGTCCTGCGCCGGGCCGGGCAGGAAGTTACCGGAACAGTCGCCCCGTTCGTCAATCTCCCGCCGGAGGTGTGGCCTGACTTCAGGCGGCTGCACAAGATTGAAACCGCCCTCGCCGCCGGTCAGATGCCGCCGCCGGATGCCGGTATGGAGAACCGGCCGGCGCCGCGTACTGTCCTGGCCCGGCTGCCGGAAGCCCACCCGCGGACGGACCCGCCCGGCATTACCGAAAGGACGACCGGCAGGATAGCCGGTTCAGACCCCCAACCCGCCACCCCTTCCCGGAGGTTATCCGCCATGAGTGACCCCTCCCTTTTCGCTTCCCCACTGGTCCGCCAGGCCGCCCGGAATCTGCACACCGTGGAATGGCTGTCCGAAAACAATACCTGGCGTTCCGTCTGGTTATGTCGCCGGGATTTCTGGCGCACCTGGCGGATGATGGCCCGGACGCCGGACGAGGCCGCGGGGAGGGGCTGCCGGCCCTGGCTTTCGCCGTCAGTTGTGAAGAAGATGCCAATGTTCTGGATGAGTTCTCCCGGTGGCCCCTTCCGGAGCCCTTGCCCCCGGAAGCCCTCCCCTGGCGCGCGGCGCTCATCCGGAGTTGGGAACGGCAGCGGGCTGCCACATTCTGGGGGAAAACCGTTTGTCTGTCCGCTCTGGTGCGGCTGGACCGGCGGGCGGAACCGCTGCCCGAATGGCTGAGAGAAGCCCGCCGGGCCCTGGATTTGGCGCCGGAAAACCGGCATCTCCGCCTGGCCGCGCTGGCCGGCTGGCGGCCCCGGCCGGGCGACGGCCCGCCCCACGGGGACAAGGCGGAGGCGGCCCAGGCATGGGTCCGGTTCTGGGAAGAACGATACCGGACCCCCGGTTCGGAACTGAACGGTTGGATCGCTGCCGCCGCCCTGCTCCATCTGGCGGAAGCCGGCTGGCTTCCCTCCGGGCCTTCCCCGGAGCGGCTGCGGGAGGAGTTCCGCCAACGAGTGCAGCAGGTGCAGCCGTGGACGACTTCTTGTCTTGAGTGGTCAGTTCTCCGGATGTTGCCGGCTTCTGTTCCGGCAGACGCTTCCGCGCCGGAACAGCGGCAGCAGGACATCAGGGAATGGCTGAAACTGACCCACAGGAACGTTCAATGGGAAAAAAGAGAATTGGTCTGGGGCATGCTTGCCGCCTGGCAGCGGGAAGGCGTTCTGGAACGCGGTGGGATCAGTCTGCTCCCGGACCTGGCCCGGACGCTGGAGTGGGAATGGAAGAAGGACGTTTTGCGGGCCATGGCTGGGTATATTCCAAAAGCGGCAGAGGTGAGCGCCCACCCAAAGGCAGCGCGAGCGGTCGTGGCCCGCTGGGAAGCCTTCAGCCGGAATGGCAATTGGGAAATCCGCCAGGCGGCCTGGGTGGCGCGCTGGAACCTGCTGCGGGCTGGGGTCCTGACCGCAGAGGAGCAGGGACGGTTTGGCGCTGATTACGTGGATGCCGTGAAGTTCGAGCCTGAAACGACTGCATTGCTGATGCTCGCGCAGATAACCCCACCGGGGATGTTCCCCCTGGCAACATGGGCTGGCCGGTTGTCAGACCAGGGTGACGGGTACCGTCTGGCGGCACAGATGGCGATTCACGACTGGCTGGTGGAGGTGATGGAAAGGGCGAGTGGTGAATGGCGAGTGGCGAGTGGAAGATCACCACTCACTACTCGCTACTCACCACTCACTACTCGCTATTCACGACTCACTACTCGCTGCTCGCTACTCGCTGCTCGCCACTCACTACCCGCCATCACCCGCCGGCAGATGCGGCAGGTCCTGCGCCGGGCAGGGCAGGAAGGCACGGACGCCGGGACGGTTGCCCCGTTCGTCAATCTCCCGCCGGAGGTGTGGCCGGACTTCCGGCGGCTGCACAAGATTGAAACCGCCCTCGCCGCTGGACAACTGCCCCCGTCGCCGGATGACGCTGCAGGCAATCGCCCCATCCCCCGTGCCGTCCCGGCCCGGCTGCCGGAAGCCCACCCGCGGACGGACCCGCCCAGTATCACCGACAGGACGGCCGGCAGGACAGCCGGTTCCGAACCTCTAATCCGCCACCCCTTCCCGGAGGTTATCCGCCATGAGTGACCCATCCCTTTTCGTTTCCCCACTGGTCCGCCAGGCCGCCCGGAATCTGCTCGCCCTGGAATGGCTGTCCGAAAACGATACCTGGCGTTCCGACTGGTTATGTCGCTGGTATTTCTGGCGCACCCGGCGGATGATGGCCCGGACGCCGGACGAGGCGACGGCCTGGCTACCGGCCCTGGCTTTCGCCGTCAGTTGTGAAAAGGATCCTGATGTTCTGCCTGAGTTCGCCCGGTGGCCCCTTCCGGAGCCGTTGCCCCCGAAAGCCATCCCCTGGCGCGACAGACTCATCCAGGTCTGGGAACAGTATCCGGTTGCCACGACCTGGGAGAAAACCATCCGTCTGACGGCCCTGGTGCGGCTGGACCGGCGGGTGGAACGGCTGCCCGAATGGCTGAGAGAAGCGCGCCGGGCCCTGGATTTGGGGTGGTACGACAGACCTTCCCGCCTGGCCGCGCTGGCCGGCTGGCGGCCCCGGCCGGGCGACGCCCCGCCCCATGGGGACAAGGCGGAGGCGACCCAGGCATGGGTCCGGTTCTGGGAGAAACGATACCGGACCTCCCGTTCGGAACCGGACGGTTTGCTTGCTGCCACCGCCCTGCTCCATCTGACGGAAGCCGGCTGGCTTCCCTCCGGGCCTTCCCCGGAGCGGCTGCGGGAGGAGTTCCGCCAACGGGTGCAGCAGTGGCCTACGAGGACTTGGGAGGATGCGAAGATTCTCCGGATGTTGCTGGCTTCTGTTCCGGCAGACGCTTCCGCGCCGGAACGGCTGCGGCAGGACATCAAGGCGTGGCTGGAACTGACCAACGAGAACGTTCGATGGGAAAAAAGAGAAGCTGTCTGGGAGATGCTTGCCGCCTGGCAGCGGGAAAGCGTTCTGGAACGGTGTGGGATTGATAGGGAACAGCTTCAGGAACTGTCCCTGCTGCCGGACCTGGCCCGGACGCTGGAGTGCGAATGGCACAGCGGCACTCTGCTGGCCATGGCGGGGTACATTCCAGGTGCGGTGGAGGTCAGCGCCCACCCGGAGGCAGCACGGGCGGTCGTGGACCGCTGGGAAGCTCTCAGCCGGAATGGTTATTGGGAATTTCGCCGGGCGGCCTGGGTGGCGCGCTGGAACCTGCGGCGGGCCGGGGTCCTGACCGCAGAGGAGCAGGAACGGTTTGGCGCTGATTATGTGGAGGCCATCAGATCGGAGGATAACCGGGAATTGCTGGCGCTGGCGAAGATAACCCCACCGGGGACATTTCCCCTGGCAATCTGGACCCGCCGGTTGTCAGACCAGAATGACCGGCGCCGTCTGGCGGCACACCTGGCGATTCACGGCTGGCTGGTGGACATAGCGGGTGGCGGGCAGCGCCGGCAGGTGCGGCAGGTCCTGCGGCGGGCTGGGCAGGAAGGCACAGACGCCGGGACGGTTGCCCCGTCCGTCAATCTCCCGCCGGAGGTGTGGCCTGACTTCCGGCGGTTGCATGAGATTGAGACCGCCCTCGCGGCCGGGCAGATGCCTCCGCGGCCAGATGCCGCTGCGGAGAACCGGGTAACGCCCCGTGCCGTCCCGGCCCGGCTGCCGGAACCCCACCCGCGGACGGGCCCGCCCGGCATCACCGGCAGGACAGCCGGTTCGGACCCCCAAGCCCGCCACCCCTTCCCGGAGGTTATCCGCCATGAGTGACCCCTCCCTTTTCGTTTCCCCTCTGGTCCGCCAGGCCGCCCGGAATCTGCACACCGTGGAATGGCTGTCCGGAAACGATACCTGGCGTTCCGACTGGTTATGTCGCCGGAATTTCTGGCGCACCCGGCGGATGATGACCCGGACGCCGGACGAAGCGGTAGCCTGGCTGCCGGCCCTGGCTTTTGCCGTCAGTTGTGAAAAAGATGCCTCTGTTCTGCCTCAGTTCGCCCGGTGGCCCCTTCCGGAGCCGTTGCCCCCGGAAGCTCTCCCCTGGCGCGACAGACTCATCCAGGTTTGGGAACAGTATCCGGCTGCCACGACCCGGGAGAAAACCATCCGTCTGGTAGCCCTGGTGCGGCTGGACCGGCGGGCGGAACGGCTGCCCGAATGGCTGAAAGAAGCCCGCCGGGCCCCGGATTTGGGGTGGTACGACAGGCATCTCCGCCTGGCTGCGCTGGCCGGCTGGCGGCCCCGGCCGGGCGACGGGCCGCCCCACGGGGACAAGACGGGGACGGCCGAGGCATGGGTCCGGTTCTGGGAGGAGGCATACCGGACCCCCGGCTCGAGACTGGACGGTTTGATCGCTGCCGCCGCCCTGCTCCATCTGGCGGAAGCCGGCTGGCTTCCCTCCGGGCCTTCCCCGGAGCGGCTGCGGGAGGAGTTCCGCCAACGGGTGCAGCAGCAGTGGTCTGTCGGCACGTATCAGAACCGGGAGCTTCTCCGGGACATGCTTGCCACCTGGCAGCGGGAAGGCGTTCTGGAACGGTGTGGGATTGATAGGGAACAGCTTCAGGAACTGTCCCTGCTGCCGGACCTGGCCCGGACGCTGGAGTGGGAGCGGGACGGCGATGTTTTGCAGGCCATGGCGGGGTATGTTCCAGACCTGGCGGAAGTCAGGGCCCACCCGGAGGCGATGCGGGCGATCATTGCCCGGTGGGAAGCGCTCAGTCGGAATTATGATTGGGAAATCCGCCAAGCGGCCTGGGTGGCGCGCTGGAACTTTCTGCGGGCTGGGGTCCTGACCGCAGAGGAGCAGGGACGGTTTGCCGCGGATTATGTGGATGCCATAAGTTCCGAGGAGGAACGGGCTGTATTGCTGGCGCTGGTGCAGATACAGCCACCGGGGACATTTCCCCTGGCAACCTGGGCTGGCCGGTTGTCAGACCAGGATGACTGGTCCTGTCTGGCGGCACACCTGGCGATTCACGACTGGCTGGCGGGGGTGATGGAAGGGACGAGTAGCGAGCAGCGAGTAGCGAGTAGTGAACTCCCACTCGCCACTCGCCATTCGCCACTCGCCATCATCCGCCGGCAGATACGGCAGGCCATGCGCTGGGCCGGGCAGGAAGGTACGGACGCCGGGATGGTTGTCCCGTTCGTCAATCTCCCGCCGGAGGTGTGGCCTGACTTCCGGCGGCTGCATGAGATTGAAACCGCCCTCGCCGCCGGTCAGATGCCGCCGCCGGATGCCGGTATGGAGAACCGGCCGGCGCCGCGTACTGTCCTGGCCCGGCTGCCGGAAGCCCACCCGCAGACGGACCCACCCGGCATTACCGACAGGACGACCGGCAGGATAGCCGGTTCAGACCCCCAAACCCGCCACCCCTTCCCGGAGGTTATCCGCCATGAGTGACCCCTCCCTTTTCGTTTCCCCACTGGTCCGCCAGGCCGCCCGGAATCTGCGCACCGTGGAATGGCTGTCCGAAAACGATACCTGGCGTTTCGACTGGTTCTATCGCTGGAGTTTCTGGCGCACCCGGCGGATGATGGCCATGACGCCGGACGAGGCGGCGGCCTGGTTGCCGGCCCTGGCTTTCGCCGTCAGCCGTGAAAGGAATGCCTCTGTTCTGCTTGAGCTCGCCAGATATCCCATTCCAGACCCAATTCCACCAGAAGCCCGCCCCTGGCGCGACATACTCATCCGAAACTGGGAACAGCGCCCAGTTCCCACGGAGGAGGAAAAGTCCATCCGCCTGTTCGCGCTGATACGCTTGGACCGGCGGGTGGAACGGCTGACCGAATGGCTGAGAGAAGCGCACCGGGCCCCGGATTTGGGGGCGTACGACAGGCCTCTCCGCCTGGCCGCGCTGGCCGGCTGGCGGCCCCGGCCGGACGACGCCCCGCCCCACGGGGACAAGGCGGAGGCGGCCCAGGCATGGGTCCGGTTCTGGGAAAAACGATACCGGACCTCTCGTTCGGAACCGAACGGTTTGATCGCTGCCGCCGCTCTGCTCCATCTGGCGGAAGCCGGCTGGCTTCCCTCCGGTCCTTCCCCGGAGCGGCTGCGGGCGGAGCTCCGCCAACGGGTGCAGCAGTGGCCTATGAGCACTTGGGATGATGCGGAGATTCTCCGGATGTTGCTGGCTTCCGTTTCGGCAGACGCTTCCGCGCCGGAACGGCTGCGGCAGGACATCACTGACTGGCTGGAACTCATCCGGGAAAACGTCCACTGGGAAAAAAGAGAAGCCGTCTGGGAGATGCTTGCCGCCTGGCAGCGGGAAGGCGCTCTGGAACGTTGTGGGGGGAGTCTGGCCCCGGACCTGGCCCGGGCGCTGGAGTGGGAAGGTTACGGCAACGTTTTGATAGCCATGGCGGGGTATGTTCCAGGCCTGGCGGAAGTCAGGGCCCGCTCGGAGGCGATGCGGGCGGTCGTGGCCCGCTGGGAAGTCCTCAGCCGGAGTAGTTATTGGGAAACCCGTTTTGCCGCCTGGGTGGCGCGCTGGAACTTTCTGCGGGCTGGGGCCCTGACCGCAGAGGAGCAGGGACGGTTTAGCGCTGGTTATGTGGAGGCCATCGGGGCGGGGAAATCCCGGGATGTATTGCTGGCGCTGGTGCAGATACAGCCACCGGGGATGTTCCCCCTGGCAGCATGGGCTGGCCGGTTGTCAGACCAGGATGACCGATGCCGTCTGGCAGCCCGCCTGGCGATTCACGGCTGGCTGGTGGAGGTGGCGGGTGGCGGGCAGCGCCGGCAGATGCGGCAGGTCCTGCGCCGGGCCGGGCAGGAAGGCATGGACGCTGGAACAGTCGCCCCGTTTGTCAATCTCCCGCCGGAGGTGCTGCCGAACTTCCGGCGGTTACGTGAAATTGAAACCGCCCTCGCCGCCGGGCAGATGCCGCCTCCGCCGCCGGATGCCGGTATAGAGAACCAGCCGATGTCCCGTGCCGGCCTGGCCCGGCTGCCGGAAGCCCACCCGCGGACGGACCCGCCCGGCATCACCGGCAGGACGACCGGCAGGACAGCCGGTTCCGAACCTCCAACCCGCCACCCCTTCCCGGAGGTTGGCCGCCATGAGTAGCCCATCCCTTCTCGCTTCCCCACTGGCGCGCCAGGCCGCCCGGAATCTGCGCACCGTGGAATGGCTGTCCGAAAACGATACCTGGCGTTCCGACTGGTCCTATCGCTGGAATTTCTGGCGCACCCGGCGGATGATGGCCCGGACGCCGGACGAGGCCGCAGCCTGGCTGCCGGCCCTGGCTTTCGCCGTCAGCCGTGAAAAGGATCCTTATATTCTGGCTGAGTTCGCCCGGCAGCTCCTTCCGGAGCCGTTGCCCCCGGAAGCCCTTCCCTGGCGCGACAGACTCATCCAGGTCTGGGAACAGTATCCGGCTGCCACAGCCTGGAGGAAAACCATCCGTCTGGCAGCCCTGGTGCGGCTGGACCGGCGGGCGGAACGGCTGCCGGAATGGCTGACGGAAGCCCGCCGGGCCCTGGATTTGGCGCCGGAAAAACGGCATCTCCGCCTGGCCGCGCTGGCCGGTTGGCGGCCCCGGCCGGGCGACGCCCCGCCCCATAGGGGCAAGGCGGAGGCGGCCCAGGCATGGGTCCGGTTCTGGGAAGAACGATACCGGACCTCCCGTTCGGAACCGGACGGTTTGATCGCTGCCACAGCCCTGCTCCATCTGGCGGAAGCCGGCTGGCTTCCCTCCGGGCCTTCCCCGGAGCGGCTGCGGGCGGAGCTCCGCCAACGGGTGCAGCAGTGGCCTATGAGCACTTGGGAGGATGCGGAGATTCTCCGGATGTTGCTGGCTTCCGTTCCGGCAGACGCTTCCGCGCCGGAACGGCGGCAGCAGGACATCAAGACGTGGCTGGAACTGACTCGCCAGCATGTTGACTGGGAAAAAAGAGGGGCAGTCTGGGAAATGCTTGTGTCCTGGCAGCACGAAGGCATCATGGAACGTTCGAGTAGGGGGCGGCTCCCGGAGCTGCCCCTACTGGCCCCGGCCCTGGCCCGGGCGCTGGAGTGGGAACAGAATGGTGATGTTTTGCTGTCCATGGCGGGATGGGCTCCGGAGCAGGTGGAGGTTGCCGCCCACCCGAAGGCGGTGCGGGCGGTCGTTGCCCGCTGGGAAGACCTCAGCCGGAATGGCAATTGGCGAATCCGTCGTGAGGCCTGGGTGGGGCGCTGGAATCTTATGAGGGCCGGGGTCCTGACCGCAGAGGAGCAGTCCCGGTTTACTGCCGATTACATGGATGCCGTAAGGGCGGAGAAGGGTGGAAGTGTATGGCTATTGCTGGCGTTGGCGCAGATGCAGCCGTCGGGGTCTTTCCGCTGCGGGACTGGAGTTGCCGCCTGGCCGACAGGGACACCGGGTACCGTCTGGCGGCACACCTGGCGATTCACGACTGGCTGGTGGACATGGCGAGTGGTTCAGAAGCGAGTGGCGAGTGGCGAGTGGCGAGTGGAAGTTCACGACTCGCTACTCGCTGCTCACGACTCGCCATCACCCGCCGGCAGGTGCGGCAGGTCCTGCGCCGGGCCGGGCAGGAAGGTGCAGGCAATAGACCGGTTGCCCCGTTCGTCAATCTCCCGCCGGAGGTGTGGCCGGACTTCCGGCGGTTACGTGAAATTGAAACCGCCCTCGCCGCCGGGCAG
>Ga0308393_1001458_pt1 | contig 11016 bp, 3 predicted proteins | sample Hotspr2Sampleee2_FD_202364 | JGI IMG/M metagenome (GOLD analysis project Ga0308393, IMG submission 202364) | Hot spring phototrophic mat microbial communities from Mushroom Spring, Yellowstone National Park, Wyoming, United States - 20050630_ee2 ... | reverse complement strand
CACCCCCTCCACCACCACCTCCCCATACCCACGCACTCCCAAAATACCCTGCGGACAATGCCCTAAATAGTAGTTCCGCCCCCACACACTCGGCATCCCCTTCCGAATCCGCCCACCCTCCACACACCCTCCCACCAGCTCTATATCCACCCGCTCCCACGCCACCTTCCAAGCATCAGGCTTGCTCTCCTCCAACCACGGCGTCAAAGTATCCTCTTCTTCCTCTTCCTCTCCTTCTCCCTCCGCTCGATAAAAATACAACGTCAGCCCCCACCTCGTCACATATCCCCGCATCCCGGGCGCCTCAAAAGTAAAATACGCATCCCTCAGCGGCCGACCCTCCGGATCAGCTAACTGTCCGAGATTCTCTACAAAGGGATAGGGATCTGTCTGAAAGGTAGGGGCCTTATCCACCCGAGCATACCCAGTGCTCATCAGGGCCATTCCCAAAAGCCCTACGCCCAGTCTAAAGGCAAGCCTGCCAGATTTCAAGCGAGGTAGCATGAAGCAAAGTTATGTTTTTTTTTTAGATACTGTCAAGGGGGGGCGGGGAGGCCAAGGGTAGAGGCAGCGCATTCTCAGGAGCGCACCCGTCGCTTTGAAAAGGGTAGAGCGGCTACGGCATTCAGGGCAAAGGGCTCTCTCTGCCCCAAGCATTGGGACCCCTCTGATAAAGCGCCAGTCCCCCGTGCGCCCGCCAAAGTTACAACGAAGCCGGCTCTATACAGAAGGCCGTCAACCGCAAAAGGTACCGGGCTTCCCGCTCGGGGGGATACCACCGCCAGCCCCGAATCACAAACGCCACCTTCGGGGGCGTTCCGGCTTCTACCTTTCGCACTGCCTCTCCTACTTCGTCAGTGGAGGTCAAGCTTGGAGCGTGTCTTTTTTGGGGTGGAGGGAGGCGTCCGAGCCTCCCTCCAGCAGGCCCTTCCCTTAGGGCCCTACGTACACCCGTCGGCTCTCCCCGCTACCTTCCTGATACACCACATACAGGCCAGGACTCCACGGGCCCTCCAGCGCCCCTCCCTCACCCCCTACATACCATCGCCCCACGATCCGCCCATCCATCCCCATCACGCTATACCATCCGACCGCATCTACCCCCGCCACCCGTACCGCCCCCCCATCCCACCACGCCTTCCACCTCCCACGCCCATCACCAGCCCCCTCATCCGCACCCTCCTCCCACCGCAAAAGCGGACAATTGGCATAATTAAAGCGCAAAAGAACTACATCCCAAGAGCCATTATAAGTATTATCATGATACGCACCCCCACCGGGATTGGGCAGGTGGCTCGCAGGAAGAGAAATGCCCATAGCGCGACCTGCCACATAAAGATAGGTAGAATAAACCGCTACGCCCACTAGAATAGGCCCCTCAGAACCAGCTCCTCCATAAAAAGTTCGCCATATAGGCACTCCATTCAAGTCAAAGGTAAGGATAGCTAAATCCGAATTTCCCCCATGCGTACCCTGATAAAACCCACCAGGACAGGGAGAAGGATGATTACCTACAGGGAAATCGCTGGAATAAGTTGTGACTCCCACCGCAATAAAGCCCGCACCCGCTACAATAGCCCTGTAGCCAAAGCAGTCATCATCACCACTCCCCCCATAATAGGTACTCCACAAAAGACTCAGATTGCTCCCCGAAAACTTGGCTATAAATGCGTCCCTAATACCATTGAAAATATCGTCATAATACGCCCCCCCACCCGGGTCCAACAGCGGAAAGCCAGATGTGGACCTGGTATTCCCCACCACAAACACATTCCCACTCCCATCTACCGCTACACCGTAAGCCTCATCCTCACCACTCCCCCCAAAATACGTGCTCCACACCAAACTCAGATTGCTCCCCGAAAACTTGGCTATAAATGCGTCATAAGTACCACCATTGTGAGTGTCGTCATAATACGCCCCCCCATTAGCCAGCGGAAAGCCAAAAGTAGAACCGGTAGACCCCACCACAAACACATCCCCACTCCCATCTACCGCTACACTGTGAGCTTCATCCCAACCACTCCCCCCAAAATACGTGCTCCACACCAAACTCAGATTGCTCCCCGAAAACTTGGCTATAAATGCGTCCCTAACACCATTGAAAATATCGTAATAATACGCCCCCCCACCCGGCGGGTTCTCCAGCGGAAAGCCAGATGTGGACCAGGTCCACCCCACCACAAACACATTCCCACTCCCATCTACCGCTGCACCGTAAGCCCAATCATAACCGGACCCCCCGAAATACGTGCTCCACACCAGACTCAGATTGCTCCCCGAAAACTTGGCTATAAATACGTCAAAATCATCACCATTGTAAGTATCGTCATAATACGCCCCCCCACCCGGCGGGTTCTCCAGCGGAAAACCAAAAGTAGAACCGGTCATCCCCACCACAAACACATTCCCACTCCCATCTACCAATACATTGGAAGCATAATCTTGATCATTCCCCCCAAAATACGTGCTCCACACCAAACTCAGATTGCTCCCCGAAAACTTGGCTATAAATACGTCCCCACCACCACCGTAAGTGTCGTCATAATAATACGCCCCCCCAGGCGGGTCCTCCAGCGGAAAGCCAAAACCGGAATAGGTCAACCCCACCACAAACACATTCCCACTCCCATCTACCGATACATTCAAAAACACATCCCAACCACTCCCCCCGAAATACGTGCCCCACTGCAAAAACGGGTCTATCACCAGCGTCTTCTCACCCACCTCCGGAGCCCCAGATACCTCATATCCGACCTCCACTACCTTCACCTCCCCCTCCTGCCGCTCCGACAGCAGCCGATACTTCATCCCTACCCGCTCACTCCCATAATACCCCACCAGCCCCTCCTCTACAAACTCCCCATACTCCGTCCGCACCCGCAGCCGACCCTCGCTCACCTCCACACCTCCCCTCGACCATATCCGCAGCCGCACCCCATCCCACCGATACCCCCCCTGCACCACAAACTCCTGCTTCACACCTCCCACCCGCTCATCATACCGCAAAACCCAGTCCACCCCAGGCCACACCCGCTCCACCACCACCTCCCCATACCCATGCACCCCCAAAATACCCTGCGGACAATGCCCTAAATAGTAGTTCCGCCCCCACACACTCGGCATCCCCTTCCGAATCCGCCCCCTCTCCACACACCCACCCACCAGCTCCACATCCACCCGCTCCCACGCCACCTTCCCAGACTCACGCTCCCTCCCCTCCCTCATCACCCCTACCCAATGCCTATCCTCTCTCTCCACCTTATCCCGCTCTAAGCGGTAAAAAAACAACGTCAGCCCCCACTTCGTCACATATCCCCGCATCCCAGGCGCCTCAAAAGTAAAATACGCCTCCGTAAGCGGCCGACCCTCCGGATCAGCCAGCTGTCCGAGATTCTCTACAAAGGGATACGGATCTGTCTGAAAGGTAGGGGCCTTATCCACCCGAGCATACCCAGTACTCATCAGGGCCATTCCCAAAAGCCCTACGCTCACTCCAAAAGTGAGCCTGCCGGATTCTAAGCGCCTTAGCATGGGACAAAGTTATGTTTTTTTTTAGATACTGTCAAGGGGGGGCGGGGGGGCCAAGGGTATAACCAGCGCATTTTCAGGAGCGCACCCGTCGCTTTGAAAAGGGTAGAGCGGCTACGGCATTCAGGGCAAAGAGCTCTCTCTGCCCCAAGCATTGGGACCCCTCTGATAAAGGGTCAGTCTCCCGTGCGCCCGCCAGAGCTACAACGAAGCCGGCTCTATACAGAAGGCCGTCAACCGCAAAAGGTACCGGGCTTCCCGCTCGGGGGGATACCACCGCCAGCCCCGAATCACAAACGCCACCTTCGGGGGCGTTCCGGCTTCTACCTTTCGCACTGCCTCTCCTACTTCATTAGTGAAGGGCAAGCTTGGAGCGTGTCTTTTTTGGGAGTGGAGGGAGGCGTCCGAGCCTCCCTCCTGCAGGCCCCCCTCACGGACCTACGTACACCCGTCGGCTCTCCCCGCTACCTTCCCGATACACCACATACAGGCCAGAGCTCCACGGGCCCTCCAGCGCCCCTTCCTCGCCCCCTACATACCATCGCCCCACGATCCGCCCATCCATCCCTACCACACTATACCATCCGGCCGCATCTACCCCCGCCACCCGTACCGCCTTCCCATCCCACCACGCTTCCCAACCCCCACGCCCATCACCAGCCCCCTCATCCGCACCCTCCTCCCACCGCAAAGGCGGACAACCAGCATAATCAAAACGCAAAAGAACTGCATCGTAATCGCCTCCGTTATACGTATTATCATGATACGCACCACCACCAGGATTCGGAAGGTGGCTCGCAGGAAGAGGGCCAGGCGTGCTACCCACCACATACAGATAGGTAGAATAAACCGCTACGCCCGCCGGACTCTCCTCATGAGCAGACCCTCCGTAAAAAGTTCGCCACAGAGGCACGCCATTCAAGTCAAAGGTAAGAATGGCGAAATCCTCAACACCTCCATTCGTACCCTGATAAAACCTACCAGGACAGGGTAAAGTACCTACAGGGAAACTGCCGTCTGTGGTATAAGTCATGGCTACCACCGCAATAAAGCCCGCACCCACTACAATGCCCCTGTTGCCCCCTGAGTAATCATATCCACTCCCCCCATAATAGGTACTCCACAAAGGACTCAGATTGCCCCCCGAAAACTTAGCTATAAATGCGTCATAAGCACCACCATTGTAAGTATTGTCATAATACGCCCCCCCACCCGGATTAGCCAGCGGAAAGCCAAAAGTAGAACGGGTCTGCCCCACCACAAACACATTCCCACTCCCATCTATCGCTACACTTTGAGCCCGATCATCCTCATTCCCCCCGAAATACGTACTCCACACCAAACTCAGATTGTTCCCCAAAAACTTGGCTATAAATGCGTCAGAATTACCATCAAGAGTGCCATCATAATACGCCCCCCCAGGCGGATTAGCCAGCGGAAAGCCAGAGGACCAGGTCCACCCCACCACAAACACATTCCCACTCCCATCTACCGCTACACTGTAAGCCTGATCCAGAGCACTCCCCCCGAAGTACGTGCCCCACTGCAAAACCGGGTCTATCACTAGCGCCTTCTCACCCACCTCCGGAACCCCAGATACCGCATACCCGACCTCCACCACCTTCACCTCCCCCTCCCGTCGCTCCGACAGCAGCCGATACCTCACCCCTACCCGCTCACTCCCATAATACCCCACCAGCCCCTCCTCCACAATCTCCCCATACCCAGTCCGCACCCGCAACCGCCCACCACTCACCTCCGCACCTCCCCTCGACCATATCCGCAGCCGCACCTCATCCCACCGATACCCTCCCTGCACCACAAACTCCTGCTTCACCCCACCAGCCCGCTCATCATACCGCAAAACCCAGTCCACCCCAGGCCACACCCCCTCCACCACCACCTCCCCATACCCACGTACCCCCAAAATACCCTGCGGACAATGCCCTAAATAGTAGTTCTGCCCCCACACACTCGGCATCCCCTTCCGAATCCGCCCACCCTCCACACAGCCCCCCACCAGCTCTATATCCACCCGCTCCCACGCCATCTTCCAAGCATCAGGCTTGCTCTCCTCCAACCACGGCGCCAAAGTATCCCCTTCTTCCTCTTCCTCTCCTTCTCCCTCCGCTCGATAAAAAAACAACGTCAGCCCCCACCTCGTCACATATCCCCGCATCCCAGGCGCCTCAAAAGTAAAATACGCCTCCGTAAGCGGCCGACCCTCCGGATCAGCCAGCTGTCCGAGATTCTCTACAAAAGGATACGGATCTGTCTGGAAGGTAGGGGTCTTATCCACCCGAGCATACCCAGTGCTCATCAGGGCCATTCCCATAAGCCCTACGCTCACTCCAAAAGTGAGCCTGCCGGATTTCAAGCGCCGTAGCATGGGACAAAGTTATGTTTTTTTTTAGATACTGTCAAGAGGGGGCGGGGAGGCCAAGGGCAAAGGGCTCTCTCTGCCCCAAGCATTGGGACCCCTCTGATAAAGCGCCAGTCCCCCGTGCGCCCGCCAGAGCTACAACGAAGCCGGCTCTATACAGAAGGCCGTCAACCGCAAAAGGTACCGGGCCTCCCGCTCGGGGGGATACCACCGCCAGCCCCGAATCACAAACGCCACCTTCGGGGGCGTTCCGGCTTCTACCTTTCGCACTGCCTCTCCTACTTCGTCAGTGGAGGTCAAGCTTGGAGCGTGTCTTTTCTGGGGTGGAGGGAGGCGCCCCAGCCTCCCTCCCGCAGGCCCCTCCCTTACGGCCCTACGTACACCCGTCGGCTCTCCCCGCTACCTTCCTGATACACCACATACAGGCCGCGGCTCCACGGGCCCTCCAGCGCCCCTCCCTCGTCCCCTACATACCATCGCCCCACCACCCGCCCATCCATCCCCATCACGCTATACCATCCGGCCGCCTCTATCCCCGCCACCCGTACCGCACCCCCATCCCACCACGCCTCCCAACTCCCCCTCTCATCCGCCGCCGCCTCCAATCCCGTCGTAAGCTGACAATTGGCATAATCAAAACGCAAAAGAACTGCATCGTAGACTCCATTAAAAGTATAATCATAGTGCGCCCCCCCACCGGGATCCGGACAGTGGCTCGCAGGAAGAGAGCCGTAAGTGCTACCCACCACATACAGATAGGTAGAATAAACCGCTACGCTCACCCAACCGAACTCACCACCAGGCCCTCCATAAAAAGTTCGCCATATAGGCACCCCATTCAAATCAAAGGTGAGAATGGCTAAATCCCTATCCCCCCCATGCGTACCCTGATAAAACCCACCAGGACAGGGTGAAGAATGATTACCTACAGGGAAACTGCCGTCTGTAGTATAAGTCATGGCTCCCACCGCAATAAAGCCCGCACCCACTACAATGCCCCTGTCGCCCTGTGGGGAATCATAACCACTCCCCCCATAATAGGTACTCCACAAAAGACTCAGATTGCTGCCCGAAAACTTGGCTATAAAAACGTCAAAATTATCATCAGTATTGTCAAAATACGCCCCCCCACCCGGGTCCGCCAGCGGAAAGTCATCAGAAGATGTCAACCCCACCACAAACACATTCCCACTCCCATCTACCGCTACACTGTAAGCCAAGTCACTATTAATCCCCCCGAAATACGTGCTCCACACCAAACTCAGATTGCTCCCCGAAAACTTGGCTATAAATGCGTCCCAAATACCACCATTGTAAGTGTCGTCAAAATGCGCCCCCCCACCCGGATTAACCAGCGGAAAGCCAGATGTGGACTCGGACTCGGTCCGCCCCACCACAAACACATTCCCACTCCCATCTACCGCTACACTGTAAGCCAAGTCACTATTAATCCCCCCGAAATACGTGCTCCACACCAAACTCAGATTGCTCCCCAAAAACTTGGCTATAAATGCGTCATTGGATATAAGTGGGACATTAGGATCACCAAGAGTGCCATCATAATACTCCCCCCCACCCGGATTAGCCAGCGGAAAGCCAAAAGTGGACCACGTCTCCCCCACCACAAACACATTCCCACTCCCATCTACCGCTACACTGGTAGCGAAGTCACTAGCATTCCCCCCGAAGTACGTGCTCCACACCAAACTCAGATTGCTCCCCGAAAACTTGGCTATAAATGCGTCACCACCATCGTAAGTGTTGTCAAAATACGCCCCCCCACCCGGGTCCGCCAGCGGAAAACCAAAAGTAGAAACGGTATACCCCACCACAAACACATTACCACTCTTATCTACCGCTACACTGTAAGCCACGTCACTATTATTCCCTCCGAAGTACGTGCTCCACACCAAACTCAGATTGCTCCCCGAAAACTTGGCTATAAATGCGTCATCACCATCGTAAGTGTTGTCAAAATACGCCCCCCCACCCGGATTAGCCAGCGGAAAGTCAGAGGAGGAGGTCCTCCCCACCACAAACACATTACCACTCCCATCTACCGCTACGCTGCGAGCATCTTCCCAACCACTCCCCCCGAAATACGTGCCCCACTGCAAAACCGGGTCTATCACCAGCGTCTTCTCACCCACCTCCGGGACCCCAGCTACCGCATACCCAACCTCAACCACCTTCACCTCCCCCTCCTGCCGCTCCGACAGCAGCCGATACCTCACCCCTACCCGCTCACTCCCATAATACCCCACCAGCCCCTCCTCCACAAACTCCCCATACTCCGTCCGCACCCGCAGCCGCCCCTCACTCACCTCCGCACCTCCCCTCGACCATATCCGCAGCCGCACCTCATCCCAACGATACCCCCCCTGCACCACAAACTCCTGCTTCACACCGCCTACCCGCTCATCATACCGCAAAACCCAGTCCACCCCAGGCCACACCCCCTCCACCACCACCTCCCCATACCCACGCACCCCCAATATACCCTGCGGACAATGCCCTAAGTAGTAGTTCTGCCCCCACACACTCGGCATCCCCTTCCGAATCCGACCCCTCTCCACACACCCCCCCACCAGCTCCACATCCACCCGCTCCCACGCCACCTTCACAGAGTCTGGCTCCCTCACTTCCCTCAAATGCCTATCTCCCGCTCTCTCCACCTTATCCCGCTCTAAGCGGTAAAAAAACAACGTCAGCCCCCACCTCGTCACATATCCCCGCATCCCAGGCGCCTCAAAAGTAAAGTACGCATCCGTAAGCGGCCGACCCTCCGGATCAGCCAGCTGTCCGAGATTCTCTACAAAAGGATACGGATCCGTCTGAAAGGTAAGGGCCTTATCCACCCGAGCATACCCAAGGCTCATCAGGGCTATCCCCAAAAGCCCTACGCCTACGCCAAAAGTAAGCCTGCCTGATTTCAAACGCCGTAGCATGGGACAAAGTTATGTTTTTTTTTAGATACTGTCAAGGGGGGCGGGGAGGCCAAGGGTAAAAGAAATAGCCTTGCACTTAGAGCACCCTGACGCCGTTCAGAGTAGGATAGCTTTTCTCAGCTCTGAGGAGAGGGGTGGAGGTCGGGCTTGGAACGTGTCTTTTCTGGGGTGGAGGGAAGCGTCCGAGCCTCCCTCCTGCAGGCCCCTCCCTCACGGCCCTACGTACACCCGTCGGCTCTCCCCGCTACCTTCCTGATACACCACATACAGGCCGCGGCTCCACGGGCCCTCCAGCGCCCCTCCCTCGTCCCCTACATACCATCGCCCCACCACCCGCCCATCCATCCCCATCACGCTATACCATCCGGGGGCCTCTATCCCCGCCACCCGTACCGCCCCTCCATCCCACCACGCCTCCCACCTCCCACGCCCATCACCAGCCCCCTCATCCGCCGCCGCCTCCCACCGTAAAAGCGGACAATTGGCATAGTCAAAACGCAAAAGAACTGCATCGAGAGGGCCTCCGTTATAAGTATTGTCATAATATGCTGCAGGCCCAACAAGATTGGGCAGGTGGCTTGCAGGAAGAGGGTTACTAGTCGCCCTACCCACCACATACAGATAGGTAGAATGAACCGCTACGCTCACCCAACCGTACTCCTCACCAGGCCCTCCATAAAAAGTTCGCCACCGAGGCACGCCATTCAAGTCAAAGGTAAGAATGGCGAAATCCCAAAAACCCCCATGCGTACCCTGATAAAACCCACCAGGACAGGGAGAAGGATGATTACCTACAGGGAAATCGCTGGAATGAGTTGTGACTCCCACCGCAATAAAGCCCGCACCCGCTACAATAGCCCTGTAGCCAAAGGAGTTATCACGAACACTCCCCCCATAATAGGTACTCCACACCAGACTCAGATTGCTCCCCGAAAACTTGGCTATAAATGCGTCATAAGGACCACCATTGTAAGTATTGTCATAATACGCCCCCCCACCCGGGTTCTCCAGCGGAAAGCCAGATGTGGAACTGGTATACCCCACCACAAACACATCCCCACTCCCATCTACCGCTACACCGTAACCCCAATCATACCCATTCCCCCCGAAATACGTGCTCCACACCAAACTCAGATTGCTCCCCGAAAACTTGGCTATAAAAGTGTCATAAAAACCACCATTGTGAGTATTGTCATAATACGCCCCCCCACCCGGATTCTCCAGCGGAAAACCATGAGGAGAATCGGTATACCCCACCACAAACACATTCCCACTCCCATCTACCGCTACACTGAGAGCCTCATCATAACCATTCCCCCCGAAATACGTGCTCCACACCAAACTCAGATTGCTCCCCGAAAACTTGGCTATAAATGCGTCAGAAGTACCACCAATGTGAGTGTCGTCAAAATACGCCCCCCCACCCGGGTCCTCCAGCGGAAAGCCAGATGTGGAATAGGTCCTCCCCACCACAAACACATTCCCACTCCCATCTACCGCTACACTGAAAGCCTCATCCCAATTACTCCCCCCGAAATACGTGCTCCACAAAAGACTCAGATTGCTCCCCGAAAACTTGGCTATAAATGCGTCAAAAGCACCACCATCGACAGTATCGTCAAAATACGCCCCCCCACCCGGATTCTCCAGCGGAAAACCAGATGTGGAATAGGTCCTCCCCACCACAAACACATTCCCACTCCCATCTACCGCTACATTGAAAGCCTCTTCCCACCCATTCCCCCCAAAATACGTGCTCCACAAAAGACTCAGATTGCTCCCCGAAAACTTGGCTATAAATGCGTCGTAAGTACCACCATTGTGAGAGTTGTCATGATACGCCCCCCCACCCGGATTAGGCAGCGGAAAGCCAGACGTGGAATTGGTCCACCCCACCACAAACATATTCCCACTCCCATCTACCGCTACACTGAAAGGCTCATCCCAACCACTCCCCCCGAAATACGTGCCCCATTGCAAAACCGGGTCTATCACCAGGGTCTTCTCACCCACCCCCGGAACCCCAGCTACCGCATACCCAACCTCCACCACCTTCACCTCCCCCTCCCGTCGCTCCGACAGCAGCCGATACCTCACCCCTACCCGCTCACTCCCATAATACCCCACCAGCCCCTCCTCTACAAACTCCCCATA
>Ga0308393_1001454_pt1 | contig 11050 bp, 7 predicted proteins | sample Hotspr2Sampleee2_FD_202364 | JGI IMG/M metagenome (GOLD analysis project Ga0308393, IMG submission 202364) | Hot spring phototrophic mat microbial communities from Mushroom Spring, Yellowstone National Park, Wyoming, United States - 20050630_ee2 ... | reverse complement strand
ATTTGTACAGGCGTAGAAGGTCCGGCTTGTTTGATAGATTTTCCTGTATGGTCTGTCATGGCTTTTACACGTCCATACAAAGCTCCTACCAGAATTATATCACCTACTTTGAGTGTTCCTGTTTGTACGAGCAAGTTGGCAACGTAGCCCCGTCCCTTATCCAAAGAGGCTTCAATAACAGCACCAGAGGCATTTTTATTTGGATTTGCCTTCAAATCTAAGATTTCAGCTTCTAAAAGGACTTTTTCGAGTAGTTCGTTGATACCTTGCCCACTCTTTGAAGAAATTTCTTGACATTGGTATTTACCTCCCCACTCTTCTACCAGTATATTTTCTTTGGCTAATTGCTCTCTTATTTTATCGGGGTTGGCGGTAGGTTTATCAATTTTTGAGATAGCTATCACGATTGGCACGCCTGCGAGTTGTGCGTGGTTGATAGCTTCTTTGGTTTGTGGCATCACGTTGTCGTCGGCGGCTACTACAATAATGGCTATGTCAGTTAGTTTTGCACCTCTGGCACGCATAGCCGTAAAGGCTTCGTGTCCGGGGGTATCTAAGAAAGTAATTTTTTTACCATTTTCTGTGGTTACGCTGTATGCTCCGATGTGTTGTGTGATACCTCCCGATTCTTTGGCAACTACATTGGTACGGCGGATATAGTCGAGCAAAGAGGTTTTGCCGTGGTCTACGTGTCCCATTACGGTTACGATAGGCGGTCTGGGGACTAAATCTTTTTCATCGTCAGCTTCTTCGGTTATGCCTGCATCAATTTCTTCTTCGGCTGAGATAAATTCAACGGTGTAGCCAAATTCATCGGCAATAATAGTGATAGCTTCGGCATCAAGGCGTTGGTTAATAGAGACGAACATACCAAGAGCCAAGCATTTAGAAATTACTTCATTGATAGAAACGTTCATCAAATTGGCTAAATCACTTGCCGAAATAAACTCTGTAACGCGTAGATGGTTGCTTTGTTCTGCTACATCTGTTTCATTTTCACGCTCTCTTTTGAGCACTTTCTTGATAGATTTCTTCTTTGGCGTTCCTATACGGGCTAAAGTAGCCTTGATTTGTTCTTGGATTTCTTTGCCTGTGGGTTCTTCTTTTTCAACACGCCTTTTTTTGTTTTGGAGGCTTGTGTTGGTATCTACGCCTATTTTGTTATCTTTCTTTACTTCTTGACTTATTTCTTTGGCATCTGCGGGCTTTCCCTTGCGGATACGCTTTCTCTTTTTCTTTTTTTCTCCTTTTGTATCAGATGAGGCTACGGGTTTTCCTTTTTTGCGAGAGGAGTCGAGAGGCAGTTCTATTTTGTCTAATATAGTTAGCCCTTTGAGGGTTTCGCCTTTTGCCTTGATAACCTCAATAGGCTCTTCTTTTGGAATTTCGGTAACTGCTTTTTGTTGTATGTTTGTTTTTGCAATGGGGGTTTCCTCGTTTTTATCTTTATTTTCTTGTTTGTTTTTTATCTGTTCATTATTTTTTTGTATTTCTTGGTTCTTGTCTTCTTTTTTACCTTCTTGTTTTACTTCTTTGTTGGTTTTATTGTCTTTTTTGAGTAATTCTTTTTTATTTTTTTGTCCGTTATCTTGTTTTTTATCTTTTTTTAATGCCTCTTTTTTGTTGTTGGTTTTCTTTTTATGGGTATCTAAATCTATTTTCCCAACAATACTCAAACCGATTTTTTTCTCATTAGCTTCTTTGGGCGTTTCTTCTTTTTTTATCTCCTCTGTATTTTCTGGTAATTTTTCTTCTTTAAATTCTTTGTTAATTTCATTTTTAGGGAGTTCATTTTTTTCGTGTTTTGTAGGCTCAGCTGTTTTCTCTTCAATTTTTTGTCTATTTTCTTCTTTATCTTTTTGCAGCGTTAATATTTCTTTTTGTTCCTCTGTGTCTTTCTTTTTTTCGGTAGCAGTTTTATGATGAACTTTTGTTTCTAAAGTTTTTACTACATAAGTTTTGTGTTCAGCTTCCTTTTTTTCAAGGAAAGAAGCTCTGAACTCTTTTTCTAAGACTTCAATTTGTTGGATAGTAAGTTTGGAGTTGGGATTATTGTCTATGGGAAAACCTTTAGCCGTAAGGGTTTCAACTATTTTGTTTGTCGCTACATTAAATTGCCTTGCAGCTTGGTTTAATCGCATTGTTTTTTCTTCTGACATAGAGTAGTTTTTCGTAATATGCTTGATGTTTGATGTAAAACGAAATAGAACAAACTAAATTGGCTTTGTAAAATTCTATGAATAGCTTTTATTGTGTCGCTGTAACTTATCTTTTTTGCGTGAAGTAAGGACTTTTAAAGTTTTGGTTTGCAAATATAGCAAAATTATTTGTAAGAATTGAAATTACAAATAAAAAGTTTTTTAAGCACAAAAATCTTCGGGGAAGGGGCTTGATTAGCCCCCTGAGGTTTTTAGTTTTCTTCTTCGTCTTCTGCTTCAAATTCTCTTTGTATAATGTCTAAGATTTCGTCTATTTGTTCTTCTTCTAAGTCGGTACGGCGGACAAGGTCTTCGCGGCTCAATGCCAAAACACTTTTGGCGGTATCTAAGCCTATTTTGCGTAGCTCCTCTATCATCCAAGGCTCGATTTCGTCTTCAAACTCTCTCAGGTCTATATCTTCTTCTAATTCCGACTCATCAATATCTCTCCATACGTCTATTTCTTTGCCTATCAATTTGCCTGCTAATTTGATGTTTAAACCATTTTTACCAATCGCTAAGGAAACTTGTTCGGGCTTGAGATAGACCGACACTCTGCCGTTTTCTTCAATCTTGATAGAAGAAATTTTAGCAGGACTTAAAGCTCGTTGAATGTAAAGTTCTAAGTTATCGGTATAATTGATTACGTCAATGTTTTCGTTATTTAACTCGCGTACAATGGAATGAATACGCGAGCCTTTCATACCTACGCAAGCACCTACGGGGTCGATGCGGTCGTCATACGACTCAACAGCCACTTTGGCTCTTTCGCCTGGTTCTCTTACAATTTTTTTGATGATGATTTGCCCTTCAAAAATTTCGGGTACTTCTTGCTCAAAAAGTCTTTCCAAAAATTTCGGTGAAGTTCTGGAAAGAATAATTCTTGGCGTGCCGTTTATCAGTTCAACTTTTTCGATGACAGCTTTTACGGGTTCGCCTTTACGGAAGCGGTCTTTGGGGATTTGCTGATTTTTGGGCAGGAGCAGTTCGTTACCTTCTTGGTCGGTTACGATTACATCTTTACCTACAATCTGATACACCTCACCTACGATGATTTCGCCTACGCTATTTTTGTATTTTTCGTAAAGATTTGATTTTTCCAAGTCTTTGATTTTCTGAATGAGCGTCTGTCTGCCTGTTTGTACTACTCTACGCCCAAATTTAGCAATATCGATGGGTTCGGCAAATTCCTCGCCTATTTCAAAATCGGGCTGAAATTTCCGAGCTTCGGTAATGCTTATCAGATTAGGATTGGTTTTCAGTCCTTCGTGGTCATCAGGTACGATTTCTCTGTAATGAAAAATCTCTAAATCGCCGTTTGAGTTGATAATTACCTCAAAATTGTTGTCTGTGCCATATTGTTTTCTAATCATTGTCTTAAAAACATCTTCCAAGACAGAAATCATCGTGGGGCGGTCAATGCCTTTGGATTTGGCAAATTCCATAAACGACTCGGTAAGTTCTTTGTTATTGACCATAAGTTGATCGGTTTAATTTGTTAGAAATCAGATTTATTTGAATGAAACCAGCACTTTGGCGGTTTCAATGTTTGCAAAATCTATATTTATTTGCGAAGTAGTAGCTTTTTTTCCTTTTCCTTGCGTTTGTTCTATGACAATATGATTTTCGCTAACTTCTATCAATTTTCCTTCATAGCCTGTTTGATTTTTATCTTTAATTTGTAAGGTTCTGCCTATGTGTTGTGGGTACTGCCGAGGCAATTTAAGCGGATTATCTACGCCTGGCGAGGAAACCTCCAAAGTATAAGGCGAGTCGAAGAAATTATGTTCTTCCAAATAATTTCCCAAAGCCCTATTGATTTTGGCACAAACCTCGATGCTTACGCCACGGTCGCCGTCAAGAAATATCGTTACTTTTTTCTTTTCTTTGAGTTGTTTGATTTGAATATCAACCACAAAATATTCTTTTTCCAAAATGCTTTCTACAAATTGCCTTATGTTTTCGTGTAATTCCATAATGAAGCGGCAAAAAGTTTATTTTTTTATTTCTGTGCATTGAGCGTAGCCGAAATGCACAATCAGCACAAAGTCAAAAATAAAAGGGGACACAAGCCCCCTTTGGTGTTTCCCAAATGTTGTTGCAAAGAAAATATTTATTTTGGAAAAATGCAAGAAAATTGTGTTCAATTTTGTTTAACTTACGTGTCGTTAAGAGCGTAGTTTTGTTGTTGCCAACGTTCTAAACGTTTGTTCATGATAGCAAACCAAAGAGGCGGAAACAGAGCCGTGATAATCATAGTGGGATAGCCTGCGGGCAGTTGGGGGCTATCTTCGAAATGACGCAAAACCTGATACGGTCTATGGGCGTAGGCGTGGTGGTCGGAGTGGCGTTGGAGTTGGAACAAAAAGAAATTGCTAATCAGGTGGCTGGCGTTCCAAGAATGTAGATGCTCAACGCGTTCGTATTTGCCGTTGGGCAATTTGCGACGCATAATGCCGTAATGCTCAATGTAATTGACAGCTTCAAGTAAAGAAAATGATAAAACACTTTGGCTAAGAAAAAAAATAGGTACTTGCCAAATCAATTCGCCTCGTAACACGCTAAAAAATACCGTTAATGAACTCATCACAGCCAAAGGCTGAAACAGACAAGCCCACATTTCGTTTTCTATGCTCCAAACCGATTTACCTTTGCGTTCCAAAAGTTTTTTTTCTAAGTGCCAAGCACTTCTGATGCTACCTACAACACTTTGCCACCAAAACGCATAAAAACTCTGATTTTTACGGCTGGTAGCAGGGTCTAAGGGAGTAGCCACATGGACGTGATGCCCGCGATTGTGTTCTATGAAAAAATGCCGATAAAATACAGTACTGAGAATGGCTTTTGCTAAAAATTGTTCAAATCGCTTGTTTTTGTGTCCTAATTCGTGAGCTACTGTAATGCCAATGCCTCCGAGAACGGTCATTGCACTTAGCAAAAAACCAATATACTCGCTAAGGCTAAGCCTCTGAAAAGCAACGACATAACAACTCCACACCAAAAGTCCTATTTGTACGAAAGCCCACACATACAAAACGCCTCGGTAATACCACTCGTCAAGAACTTGTTTTTCTTCTTCTTTTGTAAAATTGTGCTTATCAAGCCCGACCAAAAAATCAATTAGCGGCACAAGCCCAAAGGCAAACACCACAGCCGAATACTGCCAAAAACCTCCCTGATAGTTGCCCCAAACCCATAAAATAGGTAAAATAAACGGAAACAGATAGCCAAGTTTTTTGAGCGATTTTACTGCCATAAATTATGAGTATCTAACGAAAATCTCTACAAAAATAATGAATTTGTCTTGTATTGTATACTCAAAAGTAATTGGTTTTTTTTCATATCCAAAAAAAAGTATCATTTTGCAGTATGAAACTCTCCGCTACTGACTATAGCTTGCTTAGAGAACTTCAGCAAAACGAAAAACACAAACGTAATTACGTAAAAATAACCGTTTTGCTGCTGCTGCACTTGGGTAAAAGTGCAGAAGAGATAGGCTTGTGCTTGGGTATAAGTGCGGCTATTGTTTCCAATTACGAGAAAAAGTATGAGCAGTTAGGTTTAGATAGCTACTTGGAAGACATAATGCCCGTTATTACAAAAATAAGCAGAGACAAGGCATGCCTTTGTCTGTACTACAAGAGCAGTTGCAGGGTAGCAAGATAAAGCAACTATTTCTCTCTGCGTATTCACCAAATTTGAACCTGATAGAGCGTTTATGGAAGTTTATGCGAAAAAAGGTAATCGATACACATTTTTATCGAACTTTTGAGGAGTTTAGGCAGAAGATATGGGCATTTTTTGAACATATCGAGCCATACAAGCAAGAATTAGAAACGCTAATTTCTTGCAATTTTCATATTCCCAAGACGCAAACCACTTTGTATTGAGTATATTTTGTTTTTTTCTATAAAAAACTTGACAAATAATTTTATTATATTTATTTTTATTGCTAAATTGTTTAACCTTTTAAAATATGAAAAATATTTTATTTTACTCAGTTACTTTGCTCTTTGGAGCGAATTTGCTTGCTCAAAACGTGGGTATTGGAACCAATACGCCAAACGCATCAGCAAAATTAGATGTAGTTGATGCTAACCGTGGGGTATTGATACCGCGTGTAGGTTTGACATCAACAATAGTTACATCTCCTGTTACAAACCCTGCAAATAGTTTGTTAGTATTTAATACAAATACTACAGGAGATGTAACACCTGGTTACTATTATTGGGATTCAGACTTGAATCGTTGGGTACGTTTATTAACTACTCAATCGAATGATTGGAAGTTAGACGGTAACAACAACGGTGTTCTCAGAACCATCGGTACCAATGACAACTTTGATTTCCCCATAATAACCAATGGAACGGAAAAGATGCGAATAACTGCTGGAGGCAACGTCGGCATCGGGACGACGGCACCGGGAGCGAAGTTAGATGTTGCAGGAAGAGTTGCATTATCTGGATTAGAAAGTCCAGGATATGGAGGAGCATCAGCAGGAGTAGCAATTATAGGAACTCCAAATTCTGGAGGAGGACTTTTATTCAGACCAGCTGGTTTAAATAGTGCTAGTGGCGAGGTTTTATTCAGAAGTGGTGCTTCATATTTTAGCGGCAACGTCGGCATCGGGACGACGGCACCGAGTCATAAATTATCCGTCAGTATGGCAAATAATGCCGTTGCCTCCTGGGCCTCGACTATTGTTAAAGATGGGATCGCAGTTGGTTATGGAACTGATGCTACCGCAACATATCTTTTTAATCAGGGAGGATCAGGTATCCACGGAATAAATGCGTATGATTATGCTGCCGCTCAATACATTCCGCTTTATGTTGGATGGGGTGGGAATAATGTTTATATAGCAAAAGACGGTGGCAACGTCGGCATCGGGACGACGACACCGGGGGCGAAGTTAGATGTTGCAGGAAGAGTTGCATTATCTGGATTAGAAAGTCCAGGATATGGAGGAGCATCGGCAGGAGTAGCAATTTTAGGAACTCCAAATTCTGGAGGAGGACTTTTATTCAGACCAGCTGGTTTAGATAGTAATAGTGGCGAGGTTTTATTCAGAAGTGGTGCTTCATATTTTAGCGGCGACGTCGGCATCGGGACGACGACGCCAACAGAGAAATTGCATGTTCAGGACGGTTCTATACTAATTAATCAGACACCTTCAAGTCCTGTTGATGCACCCTTTTTGAAATTTAATGGTGCACCATTTCATAATATGTTGGGTCTTAGGTATTATAACCCAGATAATCCAACCAATAAATATGTATGGTGGGTACCAAGAGATAATTCTCTTATGTCCATAGAAGGCGGAACTACTGATGGACAAGGCGGAACATCGTATTTCCGAATCACTGAAACCGGCAACGTCGGCATCGGGACGACGGCACCTTCACAAAAATTAGAAGTGTGTGGCGATGCAAAGGTGGTTGGGCAGATTATTGCCAACTCAAGCAACTTAACAGCAGGAGTTAGTTGTTCATCAGACATTCGCTACAAAAAAGATATTACTCCATTAACCAATGCACTTAATAATGTAATGCAGTTACGGGGAGTAAACTATTTTTGGAAAACAAAAGAATTTCCTGAAAAGCAGTTCCCAGACACCAAACAAATCGGCTTTATTGCTCAAGAATTAGAAAAAGTGTATCCCGAAGTAGTATTTACCGATAAGGATGGATACAAGTCGGTGGATTATTCCCGCCTTACTCCAATACTTGTAGAAGCCATTAAAGACCAACAAAAAATCATCCAACAATTACAAGAAGAAAACTTTAAAATTAAACAAGCCAATCTCCAATTACAAGAAGAAAACAATCAAATGAAAGCCGAAATGAAACTGCTTAATGAGAAGGTGGATAATTTAATAAATTCTTTGTCTAATGATAAGAAATTAGTTACCACTGAATAAAATTAAACAAAGTACTTTTTTGAGTGGGATGCTCTTAGGGCATCCCTTTTTATTTTGCATAAATTTATACTCAAAAGTAATTGTTTTTTTTCATATCCAAAAAAAAGTATCATTTTGCAGTATGAAACTCTCCGATACTGACTATAGCTTGCTTAGAGAACTTCAGCAAAACGAAAAACACAAACGTAATTACGTAAAAATAACCGTTTTGCTGATGCTGCACTTGGGTAAAAGTGCAGAAGAGATAGGCTTGTGCTTGGGTATAAGTGCGGCTACTGTTTCCAATTACGAGAAAAAGTATGAGCAGTTAGGTTTAGATAGCTACTTGGAAGACATAATGCCCGTTATTACAAAAATAAGCAGAGACAAGGCATGCCTTGTCTGTACTACCTGATAGAGCGTTTATGGAAGTTTATGCGAAAAAAGGTAATCGATACACATTTTTATCGGACTTTTGAGGAGTTTAGGCAGAAAATATGGGCATTTTTTGAATATATCGAGCAATACAAGCAAGAATTAGAAACGCTAATTTCTTGGAACTTTCATATTCCCAAGACGCAAACCACTTTGTATTGAGTATAAAATATTCGGTTTAGTCAAAAAACTTTTACGAAAGTTTTAAAAAATAGCTATATTTTTGCCTAAAAAAAGCTTGAAACTTTGGAAACATACAGGAAAATTGATATTTATCTTTTTTTGGGGAATAATTTTTCCAAAAAACAATTTGCTCTATGCCCAAGAACGATGCCAGAGAGTTGGCATTTTACAAAAATTCACCGATACGCTCACGATTGTTCCTAATTCTTTTCGTTTTCAAAGTGCCGATACTACGCTGAAAATTATCTTTGATTTCAACAAAAACCAAATTTCGTGGCAGAGCCGCCAAACCTACACCGAAAAAGATAGCATTTGGCTTTGCTATCAGGTTCTGCCTTTTTCTCTACAAAAACCTATACGCCAACGAGAAAGCCTCGATACACTTACATTTTTTATTACACCCCTTGTGCCGATACAACAGCAAATCGCCAAACGTGAGGAAATTTTCAGTACCGATAGCATTCAGAAAACAGGGGCAATTTATCGCGGCATTGCCGTAGGCAATCAGCAGGGGGCGGTAGTCAATTCGGCTCTTAATTTACAATTAGAAGGCAAATTAAGTCCCGAAATTAGCATCAGAGCCTTACTCACCGACCAACAAGTACCCTTTCAGCCCGAAGGTAACACCCAACAAATCCAACAATTAGACCGAGTGCTGATAGAACTGCAAAGCCAAACCAGCACCCTGCAAGCAGGCGATATTGTGATGCAAAATAAAAATTCGGAATTTCTGCGTTTCTACAAAAACGTACAAGGTGTACAAATCACAACGAAGCAAAGCTACAAAGATAGCTCAAAATCGGTTTCGGCTTTTGGCGTAGCTCTTGCGAAGGGGCGTTTTGCAAGCACTGCCGTTGTGCCTATCGAGGGCGTGCAAGGTCCGTATCGTTTGCGTGGAGCAAACAACGAACGTTTTATCGTTATCATTGCCAATACCGAAAAAGTGTATGTAGATAACCGCCTGCTTCGCCGTGGCTTCGATGCCGATTACGTGATAGACTACAATTTAGCTGAAATTACTTTCAACCCAAACATTCTCATCACACAATACACCCGCATTCGCATCGACTACGAATACACCGAACGCAATTACAGCCGTACCAACCTACACGCCTCGCATTTTCAGGAGTACAAAAATTTTACACTTTTCGGACAATTTTATTCCGAAACCGATAATCCTCGTAACCCTTTGGCTATCAGTCTTTCCGAAGAGCAAAAATTACAACTTTCGCAGATTGGTGATAACCTCAACGCCGCCTTCGTCCAAACTGCCGACTCGGTTGGCTTTTCGCAGGAAGCCATTTTGTATGCACAAAAAGATACCCTTACGATAAATGGCTTGTATGAAAATATTTTCGTGTATTCTCGCAATCCGCAGGAGGCTTTTTGGCAAGTGGTTTTTACGGAAGTAGGAGAGGGAAGAGGCAACTATCGTCTCAAACAAACTTTGCAAAATGGGCGAATTTTTGAATGGGTTGAGCCGCTTGCAGGTGTGCCACAAGGCAATTTTGAGCCTATCAGCCTTGTACCTTTGCCTCAAAAACGCCAAATGGCAACCTTCGGAGCAATTTGGAAAGCTACTGAATTTGAACAAATTGCCGTAGAAACCGCCTTTTCACAAAAAGATTTAAACCGATTTTCAAAAATTGATGACGACGACAACAACGGTTTTGCCTTCAAAGCTACTTTCAGCCAAAAAAATCGCTATCAGTGGGGCAAATACCAATGGCAAAATACGGCAAGTTATGAATTCGACAATCCCACGTTTCAGCCGATTGATAGGTTCAGAAACGTAGAATTTAATCGCGATTGGAACTTAAATTTAGATACACTCGCCCAAACGCCTGCCGCTACCGAACATATCTTGCTGATAGGCAGTCAGTTGCAAAAAGATGCCCAAAATTTTTTCCGAACGCAACACACCTACCGCCATCGAGTAGGTGCTACCGAAGGCTGGCAAAATAGCTTGGCTCTTGCACAACAAAATCAGAAATGGAGTATAAAAACTGATGTTTTTTTACTAAACGCTGTTCAAAAAAATAGTCAAAAAGCTGAATGGCAACGCTTTATGGGAGAGATAGCCTACAAGGCTCGTTGGCTTGTGCAAGGGTACGCTTTCCAATCCGACAAGAACACGCTTCGTAATCGTACCCGCGATTCTATCACTTTTTCAGCAATGAATTTTGACGAACACAAAGTTTTTTTCAAATCCAAAGATAGCTTGCAAACTCGCTTTTCGGCAGAGTATAGCTACCGCACCGATTACCAACCCGTAGCAGGTAAGCTACAAAAAAGAACATTGGCTCAAACAGTGCAAACTTCTTTGCAAACCAAA
>Ga0308393_1001453_pt1 | contig 11053 bp, 14 predicted proteins | sample Hotspr2Sampleee2_FD_202364 | JGI IMG/M metagenome (GOLD analysis project Ga0308393, IMG submission 202364) | Hot spring phototrophic mat microbial communities from Mushroom Spring, Yellowstone National Park, Wyoming, United States - 20050630_ee2 ... | reverse complement strand
TGGTCAGTCCGGTCATGGAGCGTAATTTCTCCGGATTTTCGATAATGGATCGATACTTACACATCGTTTTTCTCCATTTTCAGATTGTACAAAAATAGTATATCACTAAATCTTGATGATGTCTTATGTTCTGTTTCAGTGCTCTTCAGCGAGCCGAAAATTCCTCAACTTTGGTGGTGGAGAATGCTACTACCGCGCTTGTAACAGTTTCAGTGCTCTTCAGCGAGCCGAAAATTCCTCAACTCGGCTTCCGATCTCTTCGTCAACGTGTTCTACTTCGTTTCAGTGCTCTTCAGCGAGCCGAAAATTCCTCAACCAACAAGGTCAAGCGCGCTGAGGGCGCCACAATCCGTTTCAGTGCTCTTCAGCGAGCCGAAAATTCCTCAACCCTGGGCGGACAAGCGCTTGTGGTTCGTCCAGGCGGTTTCAGTGCTCTTCAGCGAGCCGAAAATTCCTCAACCAGGCACGACGCAGTGCACCAGCCAGTGTATGCGCCTGTTTCAGTGCTCTTCAGCGAGCCGAAAATTCCTCAACCGCCGCGGTAAAGCAGCTTGCCCGCGCGCCCAAATCCGTTTCAGTGCTCTTCAGCGAGCCGAAAATTCCTCAACTTTCACGTAACATCATGTCTACCAGAAAGGGGGACAGTTTCAGTGCTCTTCAGCGAGCCGAAAATTCCTCAACGCCGCCCAGAAATGCGTTATACATCCGGTCAGCGTACGTTTCAGTGCTCTTCAGCGAGCCGAAAATTCCTCAACGCCCAAATCCCGGCTCCCTGCGCACAAACAGACAGAGTTTCAGTGCTCTTCAGCGAGCCGAAAATTCCTCAACCTGGATCACAATGACTGTGCGAGATTGGCGGAATCGTTTCAGTGCTCTTCAGCGAGCCGAAAATTCCTCAACAGTTGCGCAGCAAGCGCCTGCTGCACGATAGACGCATGTTTCAGTGCTCTTCAGCGAGCCGAAAATTCCTCAACAGGGAAGCACTCAAGGCGTTGCAAGCCACATTCGGGCGTTTCAGTGCTCTTCAGCGAGCCGAAAATTCCTCAACGGAAGATTGAGACTATTCCAGAACAAGAACTTGAGAACGTTTCAGTGCTCTTCAGCGAGCCGAAAATTCCTCAACTTGTCAACTATCTGCGCGCGGTCAAGTACGCGCCTGGTTTCAGTGCTCTTCAGCGAGCCGAAAATTCCTCAACGGCGTATCTCGTTGAGCGTTGGGTGCGCGGTAAGAGGGTTTCAGTGCTCTTCAGCGAGCCGAAAATTCCTCAACTGTACGCCCGCACGCCCGCCGTCGCCGCCTCCGTTGGTTTCAGTGCTCTTCAGCGAGCCGAAAATTCCTCAACGCCGCAAGCGCTGGAGGATACGCTGGTCAATCTGTTCGTTTCAGTGCTCTTCAGCGAGCCGAAAATTCCTCAACGGTGGGTTGTTCGCGCCGCTGCCGGACGTGCTTGAGTTTCAGTGCTCTTCAGCGAGCCGAAAATTCCTCAACTATGTGTTATGATCGTGCTGCTACCGCCGGTGTAACAGTTTCAGTGCTCTTCAGCGAGCCGAAAATTCCTCAACCACGTTCGCTATCGTGCGTGACGCACTCAACGATGTCGGTTTCAGTGCTCTTCAGCGAGCCGAAAATTCCTCAACCTTGCCGTCCAGGACGTAGATTACTGCGCTGCGGCCGTTTCAGTGCTCTTCAGCGAGCCGAAAATTCCTCAACCAAGACGAAACGCATCTTCAAACGTGTTTACAACAGTTTCAGTGCTCTTCAGCGAGCCGAAAATTCCTCAACATAGCCATACGGCGCGCAAATGACCAATGCCAAGCGAGTTTCAGTGCTCTTCAGCGAGCCGAAAATTCCTCAACGCGCCGGGATACCGCACATCGTTCGTTCGTCAATCGCAGTTTCAGTGCTCTTCAGCGAGCCGAAAATTCCTCAACTATGATCCTGTCAAGTCGTTCCAGTATCTCCTGCATGTTTCAGTGCTCTTCAGCGAGCCGAAAATTCCTCAACAGATCGCGCGCTGGAATGTCGTAATGATTGACGTAAGTTTCAGTGCTCTTCAGCGAGCCGAAAATTCCTCAACGCGACGGGCCGACGTAGTGCCAGTAGCGTCCAGCCGTTTCAGTGCTCTTCAGCGAGCCGAAAATTCCTCAACCGACGCCTCACATACTCCTCCAATGAGAGCGCACGCGTTTCAGTGCTCTTCAGCGAGCCGAAAATTCCTCAACTATGCACGATCTCCAGCAAGCGTATGAGGTGCTCCACGTTTCAGTGCTCTTCAGCGAGCCGAAAATTCCTCAACCGAACGGGCGCGATGTGGACGATCTCAACCCAACCGCTGTTTCAGTGCTCTTCAGCGAGCCGAAAATTCCTCAACTATGGTAGCCCATCACCAGCACGGTTCGAGCTTGGCGTTTCAGTGCTCTTCAGCGAGCCGAAAATTCCTCAACACTGGTGATCGTTGATGAAGCGGCGTTCGTCAAAAGTTTCAGTGCTCTTCAGCGAGCCGAAAATTCCTCAACCCGCGCCCACGCCGCGATCTGGCGTACAAAAACGCGGTTTCAGTGCTCTTCAGCGAGCCGAAAATTCCTCAACCCGGCGCGGGCGCGCGGTGCTGGCGGGAACGCCGAAGTTTCAGTGCTCTTCAGCGAGCCGAAAATTCCTCAACCTGGTTGCGGGATCGCCGTCACCGGCGCAACCAAAAAGCGTTTCAGTGCTCTTCAGCGAGCCGAAAATTCCTCAACTCAAAAGCGCCAAACCGCGTGTTTGGACAGTACCGGTTTCAGTGCTCTTCAGCGAGCCGAAAATTCCTCAACCGACGGTCGCTTCAAAGCCGCTGTTGGTTGACACGTGTTTCAGTGCTCTTCAGCGAGCCGAAAATTCCTCAACCAGACCGCGCCGGGCGCGGCGCTGAAGGCGGTCGAGAGGTTTCAGTGCTCTTCAGCGAGCCGAAAATTCCTCAACCTCCCGCCGGAGGGTACGGCGACGAGGGACAACAGGTTTCAGTGCTCTTCAGCGAGCCGAAAATTCCTCAACTCAGCGACAACCTCAAGCGCGCGGCGGATTGGGCAAGGTTTCAGTGCTCTTCAGCGAGCCGAAAATTCCTCAACAGTACGACTCGAACCGGAAACAGAACTACTGCACAGTTTCAGTGCTCTTCAGCGAGCCGAAAATTCCTCAACGCGCTGGAGATGACCGATGAGGGCGTGATTATCCGCGTTTCAGTGCTCTTCAGCGAGCCGAAAATTCCTCAACCATAGTATACCACACACCCGACAGGTTGTCAAATCTGTTTCAGTGCTCTTCAGCGAGCCGAAAATTCCTCAACGGACGGTCGCGCGGGTACGATCTGATCGTTGTTGATGAGGTTTCAGTGCTCTTCAGCGAGCCGAAAATTCCTCAACGGAACTGGAAAAAGCGGAAGCGATCCAGAGACTCACGTTTCAGTGCTCTTCAGCGAGCCGAAAATTCCTCAACTGTGGTAGGATATGAGCGTAATCGATTTCGCTGAAGTTTCAGTGCTCTTCAGCGAGCCGAAAATTCCTCAACCTCATCCCGCAGCGCACGGTGCCGTTAGACGAGTAAAGTTTCAGTGCTCTTCAGCGAGCCGAAAATTCCTCAACCCGCGTCGGTCGGGCGCTGGGCGAACATCCAGACGGTGTTTCAGTGCTCTTCAGCGAGCCGAAAATTCCTCAACGCGATCTGGCGATCCAGCGCAATTGCCGCCTCGTTGGTTTCAGTGCTCTTCAGCGAGCCGAAAATTCCTCAACCGAATTCCTCTGCGCGCTCTAGTTGCGCGTCCGTCATCTGTTTCAGTGCTCTTCAGCGAGCCGAAAATTCCTCAACAAGGGAAGGTTCACGTGATGCCCTCCTACGTCTCTCCAGAGTTTCAGTGCTCTTCAGCGAGCCGAAAATTCCTCAACCCCAACTCGATGCTGTGCTGCTCAGCGTCGTAGCGGTTTCAGTGCTCTTCAGCGAGCCGAAAATTCCTCAACTCAACGACGCCCCGCGCGGCGGGAAGACCTCGGCGGTTTCAGTGCTCTTCAGCGAGCCGAAAATTCCTCAACCGCGTATTATCGAGTTCCACCGCCAGCGGCGCGATCGTTTCAGTGCTCTTCAGCGAGCCGAAAATTCCTCAACGAATCGCGGCGCGCGTTTGTTGGTGACGATAGCCGTAGTTTCAGTGCTCTTCAGCGAGCCGAAAATTCCTCAACGCATCTACTGGCGCGGATGCTCACTGAAGCCGCGCGTTTCAGTGCTCTTCAGCGAGCCGAAAATTCCTCAACCCACGAGTACCGCGCCGATCCGTCGATGGGCGGTGCCGGTTTCAGTGCTCTTCAGCGAGCCGAAAATTCCTCAACTCTGGAATGCAGTGTTCGGCGCGATCGGCGCGGCGAGTTTCAGTGCTCTTCAGCGAGCCGAAAATTCCTCAACCTGCTCGATCATCGCAGTTGCGCGCACGAGCAGAGTTTCAGTGCTCTTCAGCGAGCCGAAAATTCCTCAACCGTTGCGGAACACCGCGCCGCCGTCGTCGAGGAACTGTTTCAGTGCTCTTCAGCGAGCCGAAAATTCCTCAACCGAAGCGCAAACGCCAGAACCGCCAGGCGCGCGCCGTTTCAGTGCTCTTCAGCGAGCCGAAAATTCCTCAACCGACGCGGCGACGCTGCTCAACCGCGAACTGACCCGTTTCAGTGCTCTTCAGCGAGCCGAAAATTCCTCAACCCAGACCGTCCCGAACTCGCGAAACCCGCCCCACGCGTTTCAGTGCTCTTCAGCGAGCCGAAAATTCCTCAACAGATTCTGATGCCGCCGCTCCGCGCGCAGCGCCGCGGTTTCAGTGCTCTTCAGCGAGCCGAAAATTCCTCAACCATCGACGATCACCAGCACGCTCTGATCGGCGTTCGGTTTCAGTGCTCTTCAGCGAGCCGAAAATTCCTCAACTTTGGCGCTTTGGAAATATCGACAGTCTGCGTCGTTTCGGTTTCAGTGCTCTTCAGCGAGCCGAAAATTCCTCAACCGAAGAGGGAAACGAGTAGCGCGGGCGACGGCGCTGTTTCAGTGCTCTTCAGCGAGCCGAAAATTCCTCAACCGTACCCAATCATCACCGCCAGCGCCGATTGCACTTGTTTCAGTGCTCTTCAGCGAGCCGAAAATTCCTCAACGCTGGTTTACGCTGCCGAAGTCTACCGCGTCGAATAGTTTCAGTGCTCTTCAGCGAGCCGAAAATTCCTCAACTGGGTGATGCCGGCGTTGGAGGCGGAGCGTCTGAGGAGTTTCAGTGCTCTTCAGCGAGCCGAAAATTCCTCAACTCGTTCGCGCCGGATCGAACCCGCCGCGTTCGCGTAGTTTCAGTGCTCTTCAGCGAGCCGAAAATTCCTCAACTCACTCAAGCCTGAAAGCGCAATGACGCGCCGCTCATAGTTTCAGTGCTCTTCAGCGAGCCGAAAATTCCTCAACCTGGCACCCCCAGTGCCCCTGGCGCGTAGGGGGTACGTTTCAGTGCTCTTCAGCGAGCCGAAAATTCCTCAACTAGGATGAAGTTGCGGAGTGTGGCATCAGTTCTCTTCGTTTCAGTGCTCTTCAGCGAGCCGAAAATTCCTCAACCAGGCGCCCGCTCCGCACCGATGCTGCACCGCCGAAGTTTCAGTGCTCTTCAGCGAGCCGAAAATTCCTCAACCCCATCCATCAGATCGCCGACGAGCGATCCCTCCCGTTTCAGTGCTCTTCAGCGAGCCGAAAATTCCTCAACGTTCTATGAGTGACGGAACGGCGCGCAATGGGCGCGATGTTTCAGTGCTCTTCAGCGAGCCGAAAATTCCTCAACGTTGCGGGTTCCGGGCCGCATGAAGTTGCGCTCCGGTTTCAGTGCTCTTCAGCGAGCCGAAAATTCCTCAACCCGCCACCGTCGCCGTCACATGACGATTACACACGAGTTTCAGTGCTCTTCAGCGAGCCGAAAATTCCTCAACACTGATCAGGGCGGCGCGCATCCGCTCCAACGGGCGGGCGTTTCAGTGCTCTTCAGCGAGCCGAAAATTCCTCAACTGGTTGTTGTCTATCTATCAATCGTGCACTGATCAGGGGTTTCAGTGCTCTTCAGCGAGCCGAAAATTCCTCAACCGTTTCCGACGACACGCACATCAAGCACAAGTGGAGGTTTCAGTGCTCTTCAGCGAGCCGAAAATTCCTCAACCCGCCGTATCCGGGCATTCACGTTGACTTTGGACTGAGTTTCAGTGCTCTTCAGCGAGCCGAAAATTCCTCAACACCAGCAGTACGACGCCGGTCTGCGCGTCGGTCAGCGGTTTCAGTGCTCTTCAGCGAGCCGAAAATTCCTCAACAAGCGTGCGCCGCAACCGAGACGGCTGGTTGTGCTTTGGTTTCAGTGCTCTTCAGCGAGCCGAAAATTCCTCAACACCAAAAGCCCTTGACAGAAGGGAACTTGTGTGCTAGTTTCAGTGCTCTTCAGCGAGCCGAAAATTCCTCAACTGGACGATCGCCAGCGCCATGCGGTCTGTCTCGCAGGTTTCAGTGCTCTTCAGCGAGCCGAAAATTCCTCAACGTTGCGACGCACCTCCCCGAACCCGATTGGCATCGGCTGTTTCAGTGCTCTTCAGCGAGCCGAAAATTCCTCAACTGTCGTCCACACCGGCAACGGGCTGATGCCGATGTGTTTCAGTGCTCTTCAGCGAGCCGAAAATTCCTCAACGAAACGGTGGTGCAGATGCTGGCGCGAGCACTGGAGGTTTCAGTGCTCTTCAGCGAGCCGAAAATTCCTCAACTTTCCAACGGTAAAAGCGGGCGAGAGCGACCGGAACTCAAGTTTCAGTGCTCTTCAGCGAGCCGAAAATTCCTCAACGGTTATATCGTACGGCGGCGGCGTGCAAAGCACCGCGCGTTTCAGTGCTCTTCAGCGAGCCGAAAATTCCTCAACTGGCGTTCAACACCATTTTTGGCAGTGACGCGATCCGCGGTTTCAGTGCTCTTCAGCGAGCCGAAAATTCCTCAACGTCCGGCGCGTACTGGCGGTAAAACAGTTCGGCGCGGTGTTTCAGTGCTCTTCAGCGAGCCGAAAATTCCTCAACCGAAACGCGATTTCGACCGAAAACGGTTGCGGGTCGTAGGTTTCAGTGCTCTTCAGCGAGCCGAAAATTCCTCAACTCTCCGCGTTGCCCTCGACGTTCAGGCGGAACCCTACCCGTTTCAGTGCTCTTCAGCGAGCCGAAAATTCCTCAACTGGCGCTGGAGGGGTATATTGCCGCGGCGGTCGCTTGGTTTCAGTGCTCTTCAGCGAGCCGAAAATTCCTCAACCGTCCATAGACCGTCACGCGCTTCTGCCAGTGCGACCGTTTCAGTGCTCTTCAGCGAGCCGAAAATTCCTCAACTGAAACCGGCTCGGTCGTCATCTATTTCATAGAGCGCCGGTTTCAGTGCTCTTCAGCGAGCCGAAAATTCCTCAACTCTGACGCTCCTTCCGACGCTCATCGAGTTGGCGAGTTTCAGTGCTCTTCAGCGAGCCGAAAATTCCTCAACTCTTATCTGGACGACGTGGACCTACAGCAGTGTACGAGTTTCAGTGCTCTTCAGCGAGCCGAAAATTCCTCAACAGGCGCTGCCGTCCATCCCGGAGCTGCGCTGGATTGTGTTTCAGTGCTCTTCAGCGAGCCGAAAATTCCTCAACTCCAGACTGTGTACTTCTCCATTTCGTGTGCCTCCTGTTTCAGTGCTCTTCAGCGAGCCGAAAATTCCTCAACCAGCGGCGTGGAGAGCGCGGCGCGCAGTTTGGCGCAGGGTTTCAGTGCTCTTCAGCGAGCCGAAAATTCCTCAACGCGGCTGGTCTACGAACGCGGCGCGGGGAAAATACGGTTTCAGTGCTCTTCAGCGAGCCGAAAATTCCTCAACTCCGCCAACGCGCGCCGCAGCAGCGCCCGCGCCGCGGTTTCAGTGCTCTTCAGCGAGCCGAAAATTCCTCAACCAAAGCGATTGCGACAACCCTACCGCGATCTGGCGAGTTTCAGTGCTCTTCAGCGAGCCGAAAATTCCTCAACCGCCGGTCTCGACGTAAGAACAGCGCTGCGGCTGGCGTTTCAGTGCTCTTCAGCGAGCCGAAAATTCCTCAACATACTCAACCGCGTAGTCGCGCGTCTCGCGGTCGTAGGTTTCAGTGCTCTTCAGCGAGCCGAAAATTCCTCAACGGAACGCTTTGTACGCCGGTACGCACATCTCCCGCGTTTCAGTGCTCTTCAGCGAGCCGAAAATTCCTCAACGCCTGTCCCATCTCGTTGTAACCCGACGCGCCCGCTTGTTTCAGTGCTCTTCAGCGAGCCGAAAATTCCTCAACCCGATCTGGCTCAACCACGCGCAGCCGGTGAAAACGGCGTTTCAGTGCTCTTCAGCGAGCCGAAAATTCCTCAACGCCATAGCGAAGAAACACACCGCTGCGACGCCCGCGTTTCAGTGCTCTTCAGCGAGCCGAAAATTCCTCAACGCGCGGCGTATCTGCTGCGCGACCCCGCTGCTCCGCTGTTTCAGTGCTCTTCAGCGAGCCGAAAATTCCTCAACCGCTGTTGCTCAAAAAGATTTTCGACGCAATCGGCGACGGTTTCAGTGCTCTTCAGCGAGCCGAAAATTCCTCAACGTGACCTTCCCGCTCTTGCTTGGGTGCGTCAACCGCGGTTTCAGTGCTCTTCAGCGAGCCGAAAATTCCTCAACGCCCGCGCTTTGCTGACGAGTGCGATCAGCAAGCGCTGTTTCAGTGCTCTTCAGCGAGCCGAAAATTCCTCAACCGAGGATGACGCCCGCCGCAATAACCCAAGCGATGGTTTCAGTGCTCTTCAGCGAGCCGAAAATTCCTCAACGACGAACGCCCGGTGCTCTTTTATTTTCTCGAAAATGTTTCAGTGCTCTTCAGCGAGCCGAAAATTCCTCAATCGATCGCTACAATCAGGGCGGGCGGGCGGGGCTACGTTTCAGTGCTCTTCAGCGAGCCGAAAATTCCTCAATCCAAACCGTAGCCAACGTCTGCGCGGCACTCTCGAGCTCGTTTCAGTGCTCTTCAGCGAGCCGAAAATTCCTCAATACAATGCGACGCAAACTGCCAAGATACGAACTTTGTTTCAGTGCTCTTCAGCGAGCCGAAAATTCCTCAACATAAAACCGCCGAAAGCGGCATAAAGCCGCAATCTATGTTTCAGTGCTCTTCAGCGAGCCGAAAATTCCTCAACGTGGATATAGGCGTGCGTCGTCTCCCCCTCCCACCGTTTCAGTGCTCTTCAGCGAGCCGAAAATTCCTCAACGTTGTTGATGCGAACAACCAAGATGCGCCCGGCATTGTTTCAGTGCTCTTCAGCGAGCCGAAAATTCCTCAAGCGTCGTCTGCGTCGAGATCGAGCAGCGCAGCGGCGGTGTTTCAGTGCTCTTCAGCGAGCCGAAAATTCCTCATCCACATCGGGCTGTACGGCACGAGCGGCTGCGGGAGTTTCAGTGCTCTTCAGCGAGCCGAAAATTCCTCAACCTGTTGCTTCGTCAACACAGCATCGCAGCGCGGGCAGCGTTTCAGTGCTCTTCAGCGAGCCGAAAATTCCTCACACGACGGCGGTTGTGTTGCTGCTGATGGTGCGGATCGAAGTTTCAGTGCTCTTCAGCGAGCCGAAAATTCCTCATATCCGCAGTGATGTTCGCGTCGAAAAACCGCAAGAGGTTTCAGTGCTCTTCAGCGAGCCGAAAATTCCTCAATAATCCTCGCCTTCCGCAATGACGACCTCGCGCGTAGTTTCAGTGCTCTTCAGCGAGCCGAAAATTCCTCACAAGCCGCATCGTTGCGATCAGCCCGGCGACTACCACGTAGTTTCAGTGCTCTTCAGCGAGCCGAAAATTCCTCCCCGAAGCGCGCGGTTCGTGCATCTGCGCGCCGGGGTAGTTTCAGTGCTCTTCAGCGAGCCGAAAATTCCTCATCGAGTGTTGTGACGCTGCTGAACAAACAGAAACCCCGGTAGTTTCAGTGCTCTTCAGCGAGCCGAAAATTCCTCATTCCACTTTCCGCTGATTTATTATATATCCTAAACCTTGTAGTTTCAGTGCTCTTCAGCGAGCCGAAAATTCCTCACCTACCATTCCACCAGAGAGACCACTTGCCTACCGGTAGTTTCAGTGCTCTTCAGCGAGCCGAAAATTCCTCATCCTCTTTGTGAGACGCAATACTAGTTTTGGACGGGAGTTTCAGTGCTCTTCAGCGAGCCGAAAATTCCTCACGCCATTGCTTGCGCCATAATGACCGCGTTCCCGCCCGTTTCAGTGCTCTTCAGCGAGCCGAAAATTCCTCACGGAATAGAGTTGGCGTATCTGTCGCTGGCGTTCGCGTTTCAGTGCTCTTCAGCGAGCCGAAAATTCCTCAACTCCAGACCGCGCTTGCAGCAGTGCAGCAAGCGATAGTTTCAGTGCTCTTCAGCGAGCCGAAAATTCCTCTGCAGCATATGCTCTACAGCATCAGCACTGTGCTGATAGTTTCAGTGCTCTTCAGCGAGCCGAAAATTCCTCAAATGAACCAGTCGGAACTCGCCGCCGAAATCGCCGCGGTTTCAGTGCTCTTCAGCGAGCCGAAAATTCCTCTCAAGATACTGACAGATACCGCGCTTACTGTGCTGCGGCGGTTTCAGTGCTCTTCAGCGAGCCGAAAATTCCTCACGACAACCAAAGACGCGACGGAAATGATGATCAAAGCGGTTTCAGTGCTCTTCAGCGAGCCGAAAATTCCTCATCTACGCTACCACATCCCGGCGCTCAACGAGAACGGTTTCAGTGCTCTTCAGCGAGCCGAAAATTCCTCACCTGAGCCACCTTGCGCGCCCCGCCCGCCCGCACAGGTTTCAGTGCTCTTCAGCGAGCCGAAAATTCCTCAACGGGGTTGTGTGCGCGCGCGCCCTGGCGGTTCCCTGGTTTCAGTGCTCTTCAGCGAGCCGAAAATTCCTCAACCGACCCTCGCACCTGCGTCCATCCATATTTCCGACCGCGATGATCACGCTTCGTCATTCCTGAGCCTTCCTGGTGCGTCGCCATGAC
>Ga0308393_1001447_pt1 | contig 11084 bp, 9 predicted proteins | sample Hotspr2Sampleee2_FD_202364 | JGI IMG/M metagenome (GOLD analysis project Ga0308393, IMG submission 202364) | Hot spring phototrophic mat microbial communities from Mushroom Spring, Yellowstone National Park, Wyoming, United States - 20050630_ee2 ... | reverse complement strand
ATGCCTAATTTTTTCATTTGGTAGCGAAGCACGTGGCGTTCAATGCCTAAAAGTTTTGCGGCTCGAAGTTGATTGCCATCGGTTTTTTGAAGCGCGTCCAAAATGTATTGGCGTTCAAGATTATTCAGATATTCGCTCAAACAAAAGCCGGGTTGAGACACAGGCAACGGCTCTGACGGTGGCGTAACGGCGGGTTGAGCCGTAGCGGCGGACGATGGCGAAGCAGGTGCAGGTTTTTTTGAAACGCCAAGCGACAAGTGTTGCGGCTGAATTTTCTCTCCGTTTGGCGTGATAATGACAGCGCGCTCAATCACATTTTTAAGTTCTCTGACATTGCCCTTCCAAGAATAAGCAAGCATTGTCGAGAGTGCCTCTTCGGAAAACTCCAATCGCTTGCGCATCGATTGGCAAAAATTTTTGAGAAAGAAATCTGCCAGTTGCAAAATATCTTCGGGACGCTCACGAAGCGGCGGCAGTGTAATCGGGACAACTTGCAAGCGGTAGTATAAATCTTCACGAAACTTGCCTTCTTCTATTGCAAGCGCAAGGTCTTTATTGGTAGCGGCGATAATGCGTACGTCGCTTTTCATATCGCGCAAGCCGCCCACACGCCGAAAGGTTTTGGTTTCAATCAGTTTCAAGACTTTGGCTTGTGTGGCAAGCGGCATATCGCCGATTTCATCAAGAAAGAGCGTGCCGCCGTCGGCGTATTCAAACAGCCCGATTTTCTTGCTTCGTGCGTCGGTAAATGCGCCCGGCTCGTAGCCAAAAAGTTCGGCTTCAAGCAAGTTTTCAGGAATGGCGGCGCAGTTGATGTCGACAAACGGCTTCGACTTGCGCGCCGAACTGTGATGAATAAACTTTGCGATATGCTCTTTTCCTACACCGCTCTCGCCCAAAATGAGAACAGTCGTATCGTTAGTCTGTGCAACTTGTGCGGCAAGTTCATAGACCTTTGTCATTTTCGGAGAAGGGCAGAGAATAAACTCGGATTCGCTATATCGCCGCAACGTCTCTTTGCTTAAAATTCGGATTTGATTCCGAAGCGAAATTTTTTCAGCCACTTTTGAAACCGCAAGTTTCAAGGCATCAACTTCAAAGGGTTTGAGAATGTAATCGGCGGCACCATTGCGTATGGCTTCAAAAGCCGTCTTGACATCATTCAGCCCTGTAACCATCAAGACCTGCACGCCTTCATCAATCTCGCGCAATTTTTTAAGAACGTTTATGCCGTTCATGTCGGGCAAGTGATAATCGAGCAAGACAATGTCGGGAAAGGACTTACGAGCAATTTCCAACGCACTCGCACCGTCAAATGCTGTTTCAATCTGATACTTTTCGTCTGCAAGGGTTTCCACAATGAATTCCGAAACGAAAGGTTCATCATCAACGACTAAAACAGTCAGCATATTTAAACTCCTTTCAAATGTGAAGTTGTTCGCCGTGAGCAAACGCCCAATTTTCCCACTGCGTCTCTTTGAAAACAACCATAACATCACGAGAGGAAAGTGAGGCGCACTGTTCGAGATTGGAAATCAACTGTTTCAACAGTTCTTTTTTGACCTTCACGCTCCGACCAACCGAAAGCAAAATCTCAACGATAATAAACTTCTCGCTTCGCGCTTCGGAAAGCGAGGGATAAGTAAGGTCGTAAATGAAATCATCGGCGTTGAGCTCAATAAAGCGTTGAAATCGGTCTTGTTGAGGGATACCCGATTGGACAAGCGCGTCGTGAATCGCATCAGCAATCACGCGTTTTTCTTGCGCCGTTCTGCCTTTGTGTAAGGTGATAGTAACGAGTGGCATTGGTGTTCATTTTTGTTGTGCCCTTGGGCAGAGTCGAACTGCCGACGCAGAGTTTAGGAAACTCTTGCTCTATCCATCTGAGCTACAAGGGCAAATGCTTGTTTAGTTATGAGGCAATAAGGTCGCATTGACAAATAAATGTGTCGACGTGGCTGTATCGTGCTGCACCACTTTTGTCATTCCGAGCGAAGCGAGGAATCCATACCAATCACGAACTTGCACTGTGAGCGTGCGTACAATTTTAATTTTGCCATCACGACCTACAACTTGATTCAAATTTACAATCTTTTAATGGATTACAAGAAGCAAGCGCGGCGTGCGTATTATCCTAAATTCATCGCTCTGATTTTAGGGCTTCAATCATGATTGAAACGGCTTCGTCAATCGTGAGTTCAAAAATGCCGGCTTCGCCTGCAAAGAAGGCTTGTTTCCAAATTGAATATGCGTCGAGTTCGTGTTCTGAAACGTCTTGATAAGCAATGAAAGTTGCGCCTGATTGCTTTACGCCGGATTCCATAATTGGCAAGTGCGGAATGAAGACTTTGGCATCGGGCAAGTAGGCGGCGTTGGGCGGAAAAAGATTGCGCAAGGAATAAATCGCAAAGTGATAAACAGGCTGTGGAACGGGCAAATCGTCAAGCGTATCCACGCGCAAGACCTTCGCCATTCCGAATGAGCCATCTTTGCAAACGAAAGAGAGAATATCGCCGGGCTTGAACATCACTCGTCAATTCGGCTAAGTTCCAAGAAACTGCGATAGCGGTCGTCAATTTCCAAGAGGCTCAAATTGAGTAAGCCTTCGGTGCCGAATTTTTCAACGCAGAAACTTGCCATTGCACTTCCGTAGAGAACGGCTTTGCGAAGCGTGAGGTCGCTAATGTGATTGACTTTGGCGAGATAGGCAGTAAAGCCACCAGCGAAGGTATCGCCTGCGCCTGTCGGGTCGACAATCGTTTCAAGCGGATAGGCGGGCGCAGAGAAAACCGAGTTATCCGTGAAAAGCAATGCGCCGTGTTCGCCTTTTTTAATAACAAGAATTTTTGGACCCATCGCACGAATAATGCGAGCGGCTTTGACAAGGTTTGGACTTTGTGAAAGCAAACGCGCCTCGCTGTCGTTGATGATAAGCACATCAACGAGTTTCAGGGTTTCTTTCAGTTCAGGCAATTTTTTTTCAATCCAGTAGTTCATCGTGTCGCAAACCGTCAGTTTCGGCGATTTGATTTGCAGAAGCACATTACGCTGAATGTCGGGGTCTAAATTGCCAAGACAAACATATTTGGCTTCTTTGAACGCATCAGGAAGAATGGGGTTGAAGTCGCCAAGCACATTTAACTGCGTTTCAAGTGTGTCGCGATGGTTCATGTCGTAGTGATAGCGTCCGTGCCAGCGAAAGGTCTTTCCGCCTTTAACGACTTGCAATCCTGAAAGGTCAATATTTTTCTCGCGCAGAATGTTCAAGTTTTCATCGCCGAAATCTTCGCCGACTGCGCCCACAAGCATCGGTCTATCAATGAAGTAACTTGCGGTAATGCTGATGAAGGTTGCCGCACCACCCAAAACATTGTGGCGCGTTTCAAACGGTGTTTCCAGATGGTCAATGGCGACCGAGCCAATCGTCAGAAAAGACATAGTGAATTGATGAAGAATTAAAGAGTTAGAGTTCAAACCATGCGCTTTCGCCTCCGCCGAGCCGAACTGTCAGCACGTCATTCCCAATGCGATACATTTCTCCTGAAATTAACTCTTTGAGTTCAGGCTTCGTGCTTTGAAGTGGCACGGAAACTTCGGTCGTGTTGAGCGGGTGTGCATTCGCCAAGAACAGCAACTTTTTGCCGTAACCACTGCGCACAATGCCGAGCACAGGGCTGTTCGGAATATCCAAAATCGTTATCGTATCAGGCGATGGGTCGGTAATGAGTTTTTCATATTTCTTGCGAACCGCTAAGGTTTGCTGAATGAATGGAATGATGGGTGCAGTGCCGTTTCCGCCCGTCCAGTTGTAACTTTCTTCGCTGAACAAGCCGAGTTTATCTGACGGAAATTGATGAAGTTCAGCAGGCGAAAAGCCAATGCCCGTATTGACAGGATACCACTCGCAGAGTTCCATGCCTGAATGAATGAACGGAATCGTGGGATAAGCACATGCAACTGCAAAAATGAACTTGGAATAATTCGCGCCTGCCTCGCCGCCCCCGAATCGTGATGCGTTGCGCGGCGTGTTGTGATTTTCTGCCGAACCAAAAAACGGAATCGGCACGCCTTGTTTCGCAAAAAAGGTTAAGAACTTTTTGAGTTCATCAAATTGATGACCAACGAAGATGAGACTGCCCATCACGGCGTTGTAGCCTTCGGCAACGCTTTTTGTGGTGATGTCGAAGTTTTCGTCCCAGAAGGCGAAGTCAGGGTTTTTTTCGCGAGCCGTGCGCACCATTTCTTTTTTCAAGTCAGAGGGAAGCGCGTGTCCCATATCAATCATCACGCCGTCAATGCCGAAAGCATCTTGATAGTGCGGAATGATACCGATAATTTTTTTCCAAAGCGGCTTGTTAGCGAATTTCGGTTGCGCCAATTCCGCCGAATACATACGAATCGTGTTGTAAGCGATGTAGTTGAAGGCGGGGTGGTCATACATTTTGAGATAGGTTACATCGCTCCATGGGGGTTGTGTGTCGTCGGGGGGCCAATCGGCGAATGCACCTGGTATGCGGCACTCGCGTCCGTCTTTGGTTTTGCCGATATAGCGACCGCCGATGAGTTCAACACTTTCAGGCGTCTCGGTGAAGAACGAGCGATAGAGCGCACTTGGCGGCGGCAAGTTGCTGAAATCACCTGCGCTGACTTTGGCATTGATAACTGCAAGTTCTTCACGAGAAAAAATCGGATTGCCATATACCAATCCGCTCCGATGTTGTGGGCTTCGGTCGTGCAAGCGATTATCAATCCAATAAAACCATTCGGGGTGTTCTTTAACCCAATCGCCATCTTTGGCAGAAGTGCGGAACACGAATTCCAACACCACGCGCAAGCCCAAGTGATGCGCCGCTTCAACAAAGGCGGCAAACTCGGTTTCAACATCAAGATTCAACGCAGGTTCAGAAAGCCGTTCATCAAGTTTGTATGGATTTTTAATCGCGTAAGGTGAGCCAAGCGAGCCTTTATTGCCATCTTTGCCAATAGACGTAATCGGAAGCAAATGCACAACTGTTGCGCCCAGCGACTTGATGTAGGGCAGAAGCGCAATACATTTGAGAAATGTGCCTGTTTCGCGCAAGGCTTCATCGGGCAAGACATCAATCTGTTTGTTCTGATTGTGGTCAAACGCAGTGGTCAGGCGCGGAAAAAGATTGTAAATCACCGCCGAGCGCGACCACTCGCCATGTTCGGTTGGCACAAGTTCCGCTTTTGGCAAATCAAGAATCGAATCAATCACGTCGGTATAAAATGCCTTCGGAGAAACCTCAATCGCCGTTAAAGTTTCTGATGTTGGATTTTTCCAAAGCGATGGAATGAAATACGGCTTGTGATAAGTCAGCGATTGAAGCGCGGCACGAACTTTTGATAACGACATTGAGGAAACAACTGATGTTGAAAGTTGATTGAACGGCGAAGCACATTAGGGCAAGACATTGACATACGAAACAACGCTAAACAAACTGATGCAAAGATAGAAAGTTCTAATTGGATTTTGTATAGTCTTTGCGTGTTCCCGGAACGATAATGCCATTTTTGAAATCGGCTTCCCATTGGAGAGTGCCGTTGGCGTCATAGAATTTGCAATGTCCGTCGAGCATGCTGTCTTTGTAGTATTCTTCGGCTTTGAGCACGCCATTTTCGTAGTAGCTCAGGGTTCGCCCTTGTTGTTTGCCGTCTTTGAAGTAGGCAATGCGGCGCAAGTTGCCGTTTTTGTAATAGAGCCGCACGGTATCATCGGGCAAACCGTTTTTGAAGAAGACTTCGGAGCGAAGCGAGCCATCGCGGTAGTACTCCTTGACCAATCCCTCATGGCGATTGAGCTCCCAAAACGAATACGCGCCCAACATACCAATCAAAATGGCTGAACCAAGAAAGAAGAAAATGGATTTTCGGTGCATCGTTGAAAAATCTTGTGCAAAGTTGGATATTGAACGCCAAGCAAGAGAAGCATGTTCTTCAATCGTCATATAATTTAATCAACAAACATCAATGATTGCAGTCGGCTCAAAAGCACCCGAATTTTCACTTCTTGACCAACACGGAAAAACAGTGTCGCTCTCTGACTTCAAAGGCAAGAAAGTCTTGCTTGTATTTTATCCTGGCGACAACACGCCCGTCTGCACGGCGCAACTCTGTTCGTATCGCGATAACTTTTCTGCCTTTGAGCAAGCAGGTATTCAAGTTCTCGGCATTAGCACTGATAAGCCCGACTCGAAGAAAAAGTTTGCGGAGAAATATCAATTCCCGTTTCCGATTTTGAGCGACAAGGATAAAACCGTTTCCAAGCAATACGATGCGCTAAGTTTCTTTGGGGTTTCGCAACGCGCTTACGTCTTGATTGATGAAACAGGAACAGTGAAGTATGCGCATAGCGAACTCTTGCCTGTGGTATATCGCACGGTTGAAGAGTTATTATCCCAAGTTCAAACGCTTTCAAAATGAGGCGCGTGCTGTTGTTTCTTTTGCTGATGCCGTCAGGACTTTTGGCACAAGATAGTATCATCGTATCGCTGGAATCGCGCCTGAACATAACGCCTGATGCGCAGAAAGATGAAGTTCGGCATGAGTTAGCGAGACAGTATTTTTTTTATTCGTTCAAATATCCTGATAGCACCGAGTTCCGACAAGCAACGCTTGCCAAAGGACTATCGATTGCGCAGGAGAGTCGAGATACGCTTCTTGTGGCGGCGCATCACCTTGAACTCACGCACTTTCTACCGAATGATTCCGCAGTAAAGGTGCTGAACTTCTACAAGCCCATATTAGATAGCATCTTAAAGCGAGATTTTTCAAACACGCTTGCCTCACTCGTGTATGCTTCGATGAGTATTGAAATTTTGAAACTTGGTGGGTTCAAGAAATTTCTTGCAAAACTTTTTTACGGCGCGCTTCCCGAAGTCGATTACGACCGTGCCTTGTTGCATTTACTTCAAGTCAAATTAGAAGGCGAATTTTTAGCGGTAACTTATTACCGATTAGCTGAGTGTTACTTTGCTCTGCACAACCATCGCGACGCACTTGGCTCACTCAATGCCTGCCTGAAAGCCGAAGAACGCTATCCCTACCTTGATGCCTACTTCAAACGCGAAGCCAAAGCGCGTTTAGAGCGATACCAACGAGAGCGGCGATAAACTCATCTTGCAAAAAGCATGGTGCATTTTTTCCACAATCGGTGAAAATTGTGCATCAATCCAAAGCAAAAGGTTAGTGCTATGCAGATTTTTCTAAATCATTAAGGCTTTGGCACATGGTTTGCCTTTACAAACGAATTAAGTTAGTTTAGGGCGATACTGTTCAACTCTGTGAGCGGGCAAGTTTATCGGCGCGCTTTAACTCCAAACGTTTTCAACTATGATTGATTACAAAAAAATTAAAAAGTCGCTCAAAAGAGCCTTGAAATCTATTGAGCAAATGGAATTGCTTGAAGAATTGATGAAGGCACAACAAACAGGACAGTTGCCGCCACATCTTTCGCCGCGTATGTTGGCATCGGAGTTTTCAATCGCAACGCAACAATTTATACAGCAACTTCAACTGCCTGTTTCTAGTGAGCCTTCGCCGCCGGCATCTGCACCAAGCAATGGAGAGCCGCCACCGATGGGCTACGAAGAATGGCTGAAAAAACTGCAAATGCGACAAGGCGGACAGCCGATTGCACCTGCACCATCTGCTCCTTCTGCTCTCTCGTCAGGTGCAGGTGTTGATGAGGCAATTCGTCAAAGCGAAGCACGCTTGCGCACAATTATTGATGCAACACCACTCGGCATTTGTATCACCAATGCTGATTACATTTTTGAGTATGTCAATAAAGCCTACGCCGATATTTATGGCTACCATCCATCAGAAATGCTTGGCAAACCGTTCACGATGATTGTTGAGCAGGACAAAGTGGATTTTTGGAGAGACTTGCACGATAAGTATTTGGCAGGCTACAAAGAAATTCGCGGGGAATGGAACACGGTACATAAGTCAGGCAAAAAGTTGACCATTCTTGCTGATGCGGCACGAATCGTTGGAGCAGACGGCAAGCCGAAAAAAGTAACCTTCGTGATGGACGTAACGGAACTTTCCAAACTGCGCGAAGAATCGCGCCTCAACGAAATGCAAATGATGCAGACCGAAAAAATGTCATCACTCGGTCAAATGGTCGCAGGGCTTGCGCACGAAATGAACACGCCGCTCGGATTTGTCAAAAACAACATCGAGATGCTCGAAGCCAAAAACAAGGAGACAAAAGAACTCATCGCGCTCTATGAAAAACTGCGCTCTCAAATCATGTATGGCAGTCCTAACGATGTTGCTCTGCTTCTCTCGCAGATTGATACGGTCTCGCAAAAGGTCAAGAACCGTGTTTGGCAAGAATCTGATAGCCTGTTCCGCAGTTCTGTCGAAGGCATCAACCGAATTCAAGATTTGATTCTCAACCTCAAAAACTTTTCGCGCTTAGACGAAGCCGATTTCAAGCCAACCGACATCAACGAAAACATCGAGTCGACGCTCAAAATCGCAGGGCATTTGTTCAAAGGCGGCATTCAAGTTATCAAAGAGTTCTCGCCTCTGCCGCCCGTGCAAGCCTTCCCGGCTCAGATGAATCAAGTCTTCTTGAACCTCATTACCAACGCGGTTCATGCCGTCGATGAGCGCACAGGCAGAATTACCATCAAAACCATGCATCAAGGCAATTCTGTCGTGATTAAAGTGATTGATAATGGCAAAGGCATACCGCCGGAAAACTTGAAGAAAATTTTTGACCCGTTCTTCACAACGAAGCCTGTTGGACAAGGCACAGGGCTTGGGCTTTCCATCGCATACAAAATCATTGAAAAGCATGGCGGAAAAATCGAAGTGCAAAGTCAAGTTGGACGCGGAACGGAGTTCACCATCACATTGCCTGTTTCAGGTTCGGCGCAACTTTCAACGACAAAGCAAGGGGTCAGTTCACCCTTTGCTGATTCGCCGTTTGCAGAATAAACAGGCATGGTAGTGTTCTACAAAAGCAGATTGAAGAGCATTCAGTCCGCTGAATGACTAACCTAAATCATCAAATTAACGCAAGATGTCAAGCCAAGCACAGTTGCTATTTGTTGATGATGAACCGCTTATTCTGAAATCACTTAGTCTCTTATTTAGTGAGTCATATACCGTTTTTACGGCGGGGAGTGGCACAGAAGGATTAGACATACTCAAACGACACACGATTGATGTCATTATCAGCGACCAGCGCATGCCGCACATGTCGGGCGTAGACTTTTTGAGACTCGCCAAAGAAATTTCGCCAAACAGTATTCGAATTTTGATGACAGGCTACGCGGATTTGCAAGCGGTCGTTGACTCGGTCAATGTCGGCGAAATTTTCCGATATGTCAATAAGCCATGGAACACCGAAAAACTCAAAGAAACTATCCGATTTGCTTGCACAGTTGTTGAGCAACGTCGTGCTATGGCGAAATTACATACCACTGCAATTCCTGCGCTAAAAACCCCATCAGCAGAGGGTGTATCAGAATTTGAACTACTGTTTGTTGATAGCAATCCAAGACATTTGGAACAATTCAAAGACTTTTTTGAGCCGAAGTATAGAACGCACATTTCTACCCACGCAAGCGAGGCATTGAGCATCATTCCAAAACACAATATCGCAGTCGTTGTTGCTGATTCGGCACTCGGAGAAATTGACGGTGCAGATTTTCTCATTGCCATCAAAGAGAAATATCCAAACATCGTAACCGTTTTAATGACGAGCTCGCAAGATGCCAAGCAAGCGATTCGAATGATAAACGAAGGACAAGTATATCGCTATCTTGTTAAGCCGTTCCCACGTGAGTCGCTCCGCCTGACGATTGAATCGGCAATTATTCACTTCAAACTCTTGCGCCAAAATCCATCAGCAAACTTAAAAGCAATGGAAAAATCATTTTTCCGAAATCCTGAATCTTCGGCACGTTCAATCGAAGAACTGCTGATTCAGTTGCGAAATAACATCAGCATAAAGTCAATCTATTAGACTTACTACATCATTAAAGGCTTGATTGAGGTAACCTTGACTGCAAAGCCTTACTCTTAACCTCACCCTGTTTCGGCTTCGCCAAAACGTCCCTCCCCTTTCGTAAGAAGGGGGACGTCGCACCGCGACAGGGTGAGGTTACATTTTCCTCGCCTTGCACACGAGTAACGCTCGGTTGCGCAGGTTCGTGTAAATGCTTGCCTATTCTTCCTTTGAAAGTGTCTTCAAGTGGTTCAAATTACCTTTTTGAACTGATTTTGAATGTAGTAAGTCTATTAAAACAAAAGGGCGAGTCAAATGCTCGCCCCAATTTCAAACTCATCACTTCAAACCCTCAACCAACGACTTTCAACTTCTAACCTCTAACCTTCAACCTCTTACTTCACCAACATCATCTTTTTCGTTTCAACGAAAGAGCCGGCTTGCAAGCGATAGAAATAGATGCCGCTGGCAAGATGAGACGCATTGAAATTCACGCTGTATGTGCCCGCAGGTTGAGTGGCATTGACAAGTGAGGCAACTTTTCGCCCCAGCACATCAAAGACTTCTAACTTCACATCGCTGAATGTAGGAAGTTGATAAGTAATCGTTGTCGCAGGGTTGAATGGGTTCGGATAATTTTGGGCAAGTTTGAACGAACTTGGCTTTTCGGAACTGACATTTGGAGCAACAGACAAAGGCGCGGCAGGCTGATACTTAACAATCATGCCGTTGGCACCGCACGCCCAACCATGACGCGCATTAGCAAAAATAAGGAAGTTTAAGCCCGTGATATTTGGAGGAATCGCTTCGGTTTCCCAAGTATTGCCACCGTTGGTCGATTTGAGAATGCTGTTTGCTGTAGTTACATACAGTTCATTCGTGTTAGGACGAGCAGCGATTGCCGTTGGAATGGTCGAGAGACCAGGCGTGGGATTGACAAAGGTAACGCCGCCATCGGTTGAGCGGCGAACGGTCGGCGCAGCTTGTTGCATCATCACGAACACATCGTTGGCATTAAACGCCGCAAGGTTGATGTTGAAGCCTGTGCCTTGTGGAAGGGTTGTGAATGACCACGAGTTTCCGCCATCGGTGGTGC
>Ga0308393_1001441_pt1 | contig 11120 bp, 9 predicted proteins | sample Hotspr2Sampleee2_FD_202364 | JGI IMG/M metagenome (GOLD analysis project Ga0308393, IMG submission 202364) | Hot spring phototrophic mat microbial communities from Mushroom Spring, Yellowstone National Park, Wyoming, United States - 20050630_ee2 ... | reverse complement strand
TCTTTCGAGCGCAAGCCTTGCTTTAGCCTGGCTTCCTCTTCTTCGGTTAGGTCTCGGACAAATATCGGCTTTTTCATACCCCAAATGATACCATATTCCTATCTACTTTCTTGCATCAGCAATTGGCAAATTTGCCCAGCGAGCTGGGGAGCGCGGCTCGCTCGAGGCGCGCAGTGCCATCGAGCAGTATGGGCGTTATCATGCCATGCTGACAAATGACTTCTTGAAGGAAGTCTTGCCATTTGGCGATGAGGTGCGCCTGGCGGCTGCCAATCATCATCTTCCCCAAACGCATCTGGACTGGGTAGTCAAAGTTGCCGACATCCTTGCCGCCGGCGAGCGCGCTGATCCTCCTCAGGGGGAGGATAGCTCTGAGGCTCAACCACGCCAGTTGCTCTCCATTTTCTGCGTGGTCAATGCCGATAATGTATGCTGGAAGGATCAGAAGGACAAATGGCGATTTCTGCCCCTCAAATCTCTGGCGCTTCAGGAAACTGTGATCTTTGCCGGCGATGCGCTGGACGACAAGGCTGTTTGGGGCATTTACAAGAACCAATGGGACAAATTCAAAACGGAGGTGCAGGCGCTCAAGCAGCTCGACGATCTGGAAACCTATCTGGAAGCCGTGCTCGCCTTGTTGCAACGTTTCGGCTGGTGTATCCCGGCCGCCTATTATCGTTCCCGTCCGGATATCTCGCTCTACGATCACAGCCGCATGACCGCAGCGTTAGCAACCTGCCTGGCTGAGCTCGATGAAACCACCCTGCGCCAAATTGCTGAAGACCCTGCCAACAGTCAACTAGAGGTTGCCTTGCTGCTCGGTGGTGACATCTCTGGCGTACAGGACTTTATCTACACCATTCCCTCGAAAGGGGCAGCAAAGATGCTGCGCGGCCGGTCCTTATATTTGCAATTGCTAACCGAAGCAGTCCTGCGCTTCGTTTTGCGCCGCCTCGATTTACCTTATACCAATGTCATCTATGCCGGCGGCGGACACTTTTTCCTTCTTGCGCCGCTCAGCGCCAGAGACAAAATCACCCAGATTCAAGCTGAAGTGGGCAACCTCCTCATTGGACAGCATGGGACACAATTGCATCTGGTTATGGGACACGTTGCCATCCCAGCCAGTGGCTTTCAGATTGGGAAACTGAGTCTTCACTGGCAAGCCATGCAGGATCAATTAACCCTTGCCAAGAATCGGCGGTATGCCGAGCTCGGCGGGAATCTCCATCCCTTCGTTTTTGAAGTCGCTCCTTACGGCGGCAACCCTGACGAAGCCTGCTCCGTCTGCGGCGACGATAGCCGCGGGGCCATGGATTGGGACGAATGGGAAGGGCAACAAAAAATTTGTCCACTTTGTCGCTCTTTTGCGGAAACGCTCGGCAAAGTCCTGCCTGAAGCCCGCTTCCTTGCCCTCAAATTTAGCGAACCACCCCCAATTGGCGCAAGCAAAGCCAACACTGCGCTGGATATTCTGGCTTTGTTTGGGATGCAAATCCAGTTTTTGAAACAGGCAAACGAAGCAGTAGGAGCTGAGGGTAAACAGAACGTTGTTCTATGGGCGTTGGATGATCCCCAACAGGGAATTTGGCCGTCCGTGCCCAAACCGACGCCGCGTTACCTACGATATACCGCCAACCGCGTCCCACCGTTCACCTTCGATGAATTGCAGAAGAAAACCGAAAGCGGCTTCGAGCGCCTGGGGGTCTTGCGCATGGATGTGGATAACCTCGGCAGATTGTTCAAAGAAGGTTTGGGGGAGTCCTTCTCACTCTCCCGCATGGCGACCTTGAGTTTTCAAATCAGTTTGTTCTTTGAGGGGTGGCTCAAGCGCATTGTAGAGCATGCGCAGTGGCACGACCTAGTCTATACCGTTTACTCGGGTGGCGATGACCTGTTCCTGATTGCTCCCTGGGATAAAGTGCCCTCTCTGGCGCAAAAAATTGTCGCCGATTTCGCTGCCTATACTGCTCACCCAGGTTTGCACATCTCCGGCGGACTGGCCTTCATCGACGGAAAATATCCCATCTATCAGGCTGCCGAAGACGCTGCCGAGGCTGAGGAGCTTGCCAAAACGAGCGGCAAAAACGCTTTTGGCTTTCTGGGTCGAGCCTGGCGCTGGGATGAATTCCAGATGTTAAGCCATCAAAAAGATGAACTGAAAGCGTTGGTGCAGGGCGGCGATGAAAGTGAGCAGAGCGGACCGAAGAGCCTGTTGCAAACCTTGCGCAGCCTGGCATTGATGGAAGAAGAAGCTATTGCACAAAGCGGGCGTCCCGTTTGGGGGCGCTGGCAATGGTTAGGAGCGTATCAACTGGTGCGCATGGCCAGCCGCTATGATAACAAGCGCGACCTGAAAGACAAAATTACGAAATTACATCAGCAATTGGGCGATTTCCGCAATCTGAGCACTTGGGGCGCGGCTGCACGCTGGGCGCAACTGGAGACGAGGAAACGGAAAGATGGGTGAGCATTCCCAGCATTTTGAATCCAAACTATTCAGTCAATGGCTTGTAGGGTGGAAAGAAGACCCGCGTATTGATTTTAAGGCGCAAATCATTCGCCTCGTCGACGAACGGGGTCAGCGGGATGACAAAAAGAAATTTGAGCTCGCAAAAGATTTGATCGCCTTTGCAAATATCGCCCGGCGTATCGGACAACCTTGCTGGATAGCATTTGGAATAGAGGAGGGCAAAAAGCTAAGCGATGTTAGAGGACAATATCCTCAACGCAAGCCAGATTGGCATAATCCAAATAAATCTCTGGCCGAATTACAAGCCGATGAAGTAGAAATGCCATACCGAAACGTTGCTCGAGATTGGGTAGAGCCAGAACCGAATATCCAACTAGAGTATGGAGAGATTGATGGTTTTTTCGTTTCATATCTGCAAATCAACCCAGAATACCCAGAAAAACCCTATTGTCTAAAGCGAGACTATGGGAAATACAAGAAGGGAACCGTTTTTGTTCGAAGAGGTTCAGCAACGGTCGAAGTGACGCCTGCTGAGGCAAAGAATCTTCTTCCGGCTAGGAAGGTTGCCTACCTGACTCGTGAAGATTGGAAGGAAGTTGTCGAGCGAGCGCGCATCAACAGCGAACAGTTTTATAATTTGGCGATAACTTTTCCATTACTTGACTTAGAAGGTAATTCTGTTCTCGAAACAATTTTGGAGCGGTTACAAAAAGGTAAAAAAATAACGGTTTTGGTAGGAAATGCTGGACAAGGTAAAACAACGATCATTAATGCTCTGGCATGGGAGTTAGCTGATAAGTTTCGGCCCGAAGGTCTTCGCAGATATTATGCTGAAACAGATATTTTCAAAGACTCACTATCTGTTGTTGAAGACCTTGAAGTTGTGCCGACAGTGCCCTTACCAATTAAGATGGAGTTGCGAAAGGCGCTTAGAGACCTAAGTACTTTCGAAGTCGAATTGTTGAAATCCATGCTGGGCACCATACCACATGACAGGGAACTCCAGCATTATTGGCGCATTCCCGGTTCTCACTGGATCTTATTGTTAGATGGGGTGGATGAAATTCATGAGTGGGAGTTTTTTGCGGAACATCTACAAAACTGGCTTGAGCGTTTGCCGGATAACGTACAAGTTGTGATCTCCTCTCGTCCTTATGCTATAGCGTCAATATCAGATGAAGTACACCTAGCACCTTTGGATAAAAATCAAGCACTTTCTCTCATAAAAACTAAGCTTTTTGATAAATTCCCTGAAATAGCCCAGGAAAGTTATCAAGAAATCCATGATTACTTATGCGCCGAAGAAAAGGTTTTTGACCTCTTGCATACACCTCGCTGCGTCGATGGTTTCCTTGGATTTTGGCTAGAAAACTACATCCCTACAACTATAGATAGCGATTACCCCTTACCGATAACAAAGAGCAGTGTTACGAACCCAAGCTCGATCTTTCTAGACAATGAAGCTTCAGAGCCTAGAGTCGAGATTCAAGGAATTAATCCGCAAGATCTTTTCGGGGAGGAATCCGTAGACAGATTCGTTAGTGACCAAAATCCCGATACATTGGTTCAAGACGAAGGCTCGAATCAAAATGAGAAGGATGAAACAGTTCCTTCCATAGCAGTTGTGCTAACTCATATTACTGAGTATGTGTATCGAGAAGAAGAAAATCGCCAATTAGGACGCTGGGGAAAGAGAGTGAGGGATAGAGTGGATGAAGCTCTCGAGGAGTTACAAAGAACAGCGTGGAATAAAGATTGGGACACCGATATGTTCACCGTAAGGCAAATGAATCCAAAGGCTCGCAGCTTGAACGAATACATCGGCTTCATCAAAAAAAGCGAACAAAGGTCCAAATATCGCTATATCTCAATCTTTTTTCAATCTTTTTGTGCTGCGTGGTTTGCGGCAGATTTCTTACAAGGACAAGAGGAGAAAATTAAGAGACATCTATTTAGGCGTAGAGAGATTTCTTCAACCAAGCAAGTACTAAAGCTGCTAAACCAGCTACTTCAAGCAAATAATAGATCACAGATTTCTATAAATCTAGGAGGCTCTTTATGAATATAAAAACCATCATGACCAACGACCCAACGGGTCAGCAATTGATTGAATTTGCCAGCCAGACCGCCCAACAACTGGTCAGAGATCAGCTTACTCGCGGTCAGGTGCGCAATATCTTCACCGAAGTGCGCAAAATCGAAGCCCTTTGGGAAGCCGAAAGTGTCAAAAAACCTGAGGAGCAAAATTACACCAAAGCCCTGCGCCGCCTGGTGATGCTCAAGCCCAAAATGGACTACCAGACTGCCCGCATTCCTCAGGTGCAGCGATTGAAAGACGTGCTAAGCCAGGCCATTGATGAAGTTGTAAAGGGTCAATCACCCGCTGAACAAACCGAACGCTTCAAACGCTTCATGAACCTGTTTGAAGCCATTCTCGCCTATCACCGCGCCCTGGGTGGACGCAATTAATTTTTCTAAGGAGGACTCGATGGATGCTAAAATTAAACTCTATGGACGCGTGTTTATCACCGCAAAAATCAAAGCCCTCACCGGCCTGCACATCGGCGGTTCAAACACCGATTTGGAAATCGGCGGGTTGGATAAAGCGGTCATTCGCAACCCGCTGACCAAACGACCATATATCCCGGGCTCCAGTTTGCGGGGCAAAATGCGCTCGCAAATGGAAAAGCTGCTTGGTTTGCCCCAGAATCGCCCCATCGGACAGGTAACCATTCACACTTGCAAAACCCAGGCAGAATTTGAGAAAAACGGTGGCTGTCCGGTTTGCACGGTTTTTGGCGTGCCGGCTGAAATGGATTACAAAAACCACACCCGCCTGGTTGTACGGGATGCAGAACTGACAGACGAGAGCGCTCAGGCGTTGATCGATGCCCGCACCGATTTGCTCTTTGGCGAACTCAAAACCGAAGTTGCTATCGACCGCGTCACCTCAGCCGCCACCCCCCGCACCCTGGAACGCGTGCCGGCCGGGGCGGAATTCGGCCCCACCGAACTGGTCTTTGGAATCTATCAGAAAGCAGACATTGCGCGGCTGGAAGTGGTCACCGACGCCCTGCAACTGGTGGAAGATGACTATCTCGGTGGCTCTGGTTCACGAGGCAGCGGTAAAGTGAAATTTGAAGACATCCATCTCTATGTTCGTAATGGCGACGATTACAGTCAGCGCACCGAGTACAGCAAATCCTTTAAAACCCTCCAGGACTTAACTGCCGAATTCAGCGCTATTAAGCAATGGCTGGAAGCCAACATTCAATTCTAAGAGGCTTAAGATGAACCTCGAAATCTGGAGTCTGTATGGCTCAGCATTCCACTTTGGCGAGCAGGGACTGGGTCAAGAAAAAACCCGCGCCTGTTGGTCTTCCGACAGCCTGTTTGCCGCCCTGATTGCGCGCCTGGCGGCGCTCAAAGGGGCAGCGGGGGTTGAGAACTGGATGAAGCCCTTTCTGGAAAACAGGACGCCCTTCCTGCTTACCTCGCTCTTCCCGTTTGCTGGAGAAGTCTATTTCTTTCCCGTACCGCTGGCCGCCGCATTGCCAGATGGACGGCCCATGCCTGAAAATGTTCAGGCAAAAGACCTGAAGAAGGTGCAATTCGTCTCCGAACGCCTCTATCGCCTGTTACTTAGCGGCAGCTCTTTGCTGGATATTCTGCCCCAGCGGCAGGAATTGCACGGTGGCCGAGTCTGGTTGACTGCCGAAGAGCAGAAAGCCCTGCCCCCACCGCCCCGCAAAGGCGAACCGCTTAAAATCTGGCACATCGAAAAACGGCCTCGCGTTACCATCGATCGGGTTGCCAATACCAGCAATCTCTTTCATACCGGCGCAGTGCATTTTGCGCCTGGCTGCGGATTGTGGTTTGGCGTTCAATGGATGGAGGCCGCTACCGATCGGCAGTTATTTGAACAGTTGCTTTACGACTTGGGCGAAGCCGGCTTGGGAGCAGAACGAAGTGTTGGATACGGCAAAGGCATTTTCCACAAAAGAGGTGTTCTGGACTTACCCGACCCCAAAACCATGTGGACATCGCTCAGCCGCTACCTGCCCCGTCAGGCAGAGATGGGTGTTTTCGATTCACGGCGCGCTGCCTGGCGAGTGCAAACGGTCGGGGGTTGGCTTGATTCGCCCCTGAAAAGCGGCCAGCGTCGCCGGGCGATCAATCTGGTGCAGGAAGGCGCAACCTTGCAAATGCCCGCAGGTATTCAACCGCCCTTTGGGCAGATCGTTGACGTCCGACCGCGCTATCGAACCGGCGAAGAATACCCGGTGCCCCATGCAGTCTATCGCTCCGGGCTTACCGTGGCAGTCGGTTATGGAGGTGACAAGTGACAACCTATAAACTGAAGTTACGCACTCTTTCCCCGGTTCATATCGGCAGCGGCGAGGAGTGGCGATTGGGCTTCGACTTTATCCTTGCTGGTAACCAGACCTGGATTTTAGATACGGATGCTGTCTTGCAAGTCAAAGGACAGGCTCTCACACCCAACCACAACGGTCACTATCCTCTGCCGGGCAGTCTGCTGACCACAGCAGACTTGCAAAATGCCGCTCTCTTCCGCTATGTCCTGCGCGGCCAACCGCCTTCTCAAAAAGCGGATGCGCGCCTGAAACCCTTTATCAAAGACCCCTTCGACCGCCCCTATATTCCCGGCTCTTCCCTCAAAGGCGCCTTGCGCACTGCCCTGGCATGGACGGCCTGGAATGAATTGGGATTAAGCCCTTTGAGGCGAGGCGACATCGGGCGCAACCGAAACTGGGCAGGCAAACTGCTGGAAAACAAAATTTTCGGGCGCGATCCCAACCATGACCTGTTACGCGCCCTGCACGTCTCAGACCTGTTTGGACCGCAAAAAGCGAGCGCGGGGCTGGCGGCGATCAAAGCCCAGGTTCTCACCCAACGGGCAGCCCAATCGCCCGTTGGACTGGAAGCCCTGCTCAGCGATGTTGAGTTTCAAGGCTCATTGACTATTGACGAAACGCTCTTCACACCGATGGCTGCCAGACTGGGCTTTGCTGAACGCAAAAAATGGCTGGATGAACTCCTAATTCGGGCTCAAAAACACACCCAAGCCCGCCTTCAGCAATTGGCAGACTGGTTCAACAATGTCCGACCACCAGCACCAGGCGTAGAAAAGATTGCCTCTTTTTATCATCAACTGCTCCAGGTTCCTCTCACCCCCCGGCAGGCTTTGCTGCAAATCGGTTGGGGCAGCGGCTGGGATGGCAAAACGTTCTGGACTCACCTCCAAAAGGACAAACAGCTTTTTGAAGGGCTTGTGCGAGAGTTCAGAATGGACATCGCCGGCAGGCGCAGCAATCGCAAGCCTGGCGATCCGTTCCCATCCTCCCGCCGCGTGGTGATGAGCGGCCAGAAAGACAGTGCACAGCCCATCGCCCCCCTCGGCTGGGTGTTGGTGGAGATAACCGATCAATAATACGATGGAGCAAGCAAAATGAAACTATTGACCTTTCTCGGCACAGGAAACTACTGTGAAACCGAATATACTTGGGATAAGCAGTCAAAGGTTACTTGCTATGCTATGGTAGCATCTGCCTCTTTTTTAGAAGCAGATGAAATCGTCATCTTTGTCACCGAAAAAGCAAAGGAAAGCCATGAACAACCCTTGCGTCAGGCTCTGCTCGCCAGCCAGCCAGAAGCCAAGATAGAGTTTGTCTCCATCAAAGAGGGCAAAACCGAGAGTGAATTATGGGAAATTTTCTCTCGGGTAGCTGAAAGTGTACAGCCTGAGGATACAGTGGCTTTTGATGTGACCCATGGGCTCCGTTCCTTTCCCCTAATTGGTCTTTTGGCAGCGGCTTTTTTACGCAGCGGCTTTGATATCAACCTCAAAGCAGTTCTTTACGGGGCATATGATGTACGCAACCAGGAAGTGACCCCGAACCAGACACCCATGTTCGATCTAACTCCCCTGTTAACTTTGCTACAATGGGCTGTAGCTGCCGATCGATTCAATCGCAGCGGCGACTCACGTGACTTTGCCTCTCTCCTGAAACAGCAACACAAATCGCTGGCAATTCAATTGCAAAATGATCATCATCGTCTCAACCAGTACAAACCGATCCAAAAGCTGGCAGATGGGCTGTCTGAAATCTCTCATTCACTAGCTCTGATCCGGCCTGCTCTTGCCATGCAACAAATTGACAGTTTGGAATCTCAAATTAAGATTGCCTTGCCGCTCCTTGATCAAAACGAGCAAATGCGTCCATTCCGCATGTTGCTGGAGACCACCCAGAAAACCTATCAACCCCTGGCGTTAGCCAATCCTGAAGCAAACCCTCAGCAAAATCTGGAAACTCAGCGCAGGCTTATTCAGTGGTATGCCGAACGGGAACATTGGGTACAGGCTGTTTCTCTTGCTCGTGAGTGGCTGGTCAGTTGGGTTATGTTTCATCTGAACAAGTGTAACTTTACCGATGAAAATGACCGTAAAGAGATTGAAAAAAAGATTAACAAAGAAGCTGATGATCTCATTAAAGCCAAAAAACATAAAAAGGATTTCAAACCTGGCGAGTTGCGAGAGTTACCTCATCTTGAAGAAGTACTTGGGCTATGGAAAGCCCTGGTTGATGTTCGCAACGATATCGATCACGCCGGGATGCGACCAAACCCAAATTCGCCATCTAGCTTGATTAGCAGCATTGAGAAACATATTGGCGCGATCATGTCGCTTCCATTGTAAGTCCCACAATGGTTACACGGAGCCCTCAAATGTCGCCACCCCTGCTCCTCCTCTCTCTGGTCGGTGAACAGCCTATCCCTAACCTGCTTCCTCTGTGGCAATTCACCACGTATGACGAGGTGCAATTCGTCGCTTCGCCCACCACGCGCCAGATCGCTAGACAGCTCAAGGCTGTCTTGCAGCAAGACCCCGCATTAAACCATCTCAAGGCGCTCAAAACCATCGAAGTGGGCGCTTATGAGATCGGCAACGCCCGCGCTCAGATCGCCAACGCCCTAGTCAGGCATCAGGCGCAGGGTAAAACCGTCCATCTCAACCTGACCGGCGGCACCAAGCTGATGAGTCTGGCGGCCCTGCAAGCCGCCTACGGTTCCGGCGCAACCTTGATGTACGTTTCCACTGAAGAAAAGCAGATGATCTGGCTGGCTTCGGATGGCAGCGAACAACGGCGCGAACCAATTTGCGTCAAGATCAGCGTCGAACAGTATTTGGTCGCCCATGGTTTGCAGGTTGAGCCCTTCTCGGCTTCAGCCACCAATCGGCCGCCAAAGGAAGGCGATGAACTGGAAAATTATGTCTTTACCCAGCTAAAGCAGAGCAACCTGTTTGACGATGTGCGCCGCAACCTGATCATTCGCAAGACAAAGGACAGATTGCTCGTTCAAAATGAACTGGATGTAATGGTCACGCGCAACGGACGGCTGGCAGTGATTTCCTGCCGCACCAGCAACGTTGAAAGCCAGAACGGGCGCGAGTCTTACCGCCGCGCCATTTACGAACTTTCAGCAATCTCGCGCCGCGAAGCCGCCGGCATCTACTGCGGCAAAGTCCTGGTCAGCAACCAGACCGAGCTACCCCAAGCGATTCGAGACCGCGCCCGCGAATCCGGCGTCAGGCTCGTCTATGGAGGCGAAATTGAACAACTTCACGATCATGTCCTCCATGCTGTCGGCGGATAGCCTCCGCCAATCTTCTCTCTCGCAAAGGTTTGCTGAACACACCATCTTGGAAGAGCATCCTGTTCAAAACGAGGTAACCCGATGATCTTGTTAAATTTTTCGCACCCGCTCAGCGCTGAGCAGCTTGAGAGCATCCGTTCCCTGAGCGGCGAGGATATCGAACAGCAGATCGATTTTGCAGTGCACTTCGATAACGAACAGCCCTTCCTGCCCCAATTGCAGGAGCTGGTCGGCAAAATCCCGCTCACCGCCCAGGAAATGCAGTTAAAGCGCATCCTTGTCAACCCTCCATCATTGAACTATATCACCGCCTTATTGCTGGCAGAATTGCACGGGCGCATGGGATACTTTCCGCCGATCCTTCGCCTGCGCCCGGTAGCAAACAGTCTGCCGCCGCGCTACGAAGTGGCTGAAATTCTCAATTTGCAAGCGGTGCGCGACGCGGCGCGGAAACAACGCTACGGAGAAACCCCGTGATCGAACTGCTCTCGCTGGTGCTTGCCCTCAAACCCCTGCCGGCCGGTGCCGCCAACCCGGTCGCCTGGTGGGGCCGCGCCGCCCATGCCCTGCTCCTGCGCGCCGTGGCGCAAAGCAACTCCGAGCTGGCAACTGAGCTGCACGATGCCAGCGCCTTACGCCCCTTCAGTGTCTCCAACCTGTTGGGGCGCTTTGCACCCGGCGGTGAGTTGCAGGCTGAGCAGGTCTATGCCCTGCGCCTGACCGCCTATCGCCCCGATGTCTGCCAGGCCTTGTTATCTGCCTGTCAGCCTGGCGGAATGCTGAGCGAAGGCAGCCGGGTCGAACTGGATTACCAGCTCTTTGAGGTGCGTTCGGCGGCCGAATTGCCGCCCAACTTCAGCGAGTGGGCTGCTCAAACCAGCTATGCCGAGCTTGCCTCTCCCTACCTGCTGGCTTCCCAACCGCCCTCCCGCCACCTCTGCTTGCAGTTTGCCAGCCCAACTACCTTCAA
>Ga0308393_1001429_pt1 | contig 11203 bp, 9 predicted proteins | sample Hotspr2Sampleee2_FD_202364 | JGI IMG/M metagenome (GOLD analysis project Ga0308393, IMG submission 202364) | Hot spring phototrophic mat microbial communities from Mushroom Spring, Yellowstone National Park, Wyoming, United States - 20050630_ee2 ... | reverse complement strand
AAGGAATCTCGGTAAAGACCAGCATGGCCCGCCCGTTTTTCTCTTCGTGGCGCACCCGGGCCCGCACCTTGAGGCTTCCGCGCCCACTGGCATAGGCCTCCTTGATGCCCCGGCGGGAAAGCTTGGCACCCGTAGGAAAGTCGGGGCCGGGCAGCACCTTCATGACCTCCTCGAGGGAGATCTCGGGGTTATCAATCATCTGTACCAGCGCATCCACCACCTCGCTCAGGTTATGGGGGGGGAGGCTGGTGGCCATACCAACGGCAATACCGGCGGAGCCGTTGACCAGGAGGTTGGGCAGGGCTGCCGGAAGCACCTCGGGCTGCTCCTGGGTGCCGTCGTAGTTGGGCACGAAGGGTACGGTTTCTTTGTCGAGGTCTTGTAGGAGCTCGAGGCCGATGGGGGAGAGCCGGGCCTCGGTGTAACGCTGGGCGGCTGGGGGGTCGCCGTCCACCGAGCCGAAGTTACCCTGCCCATCAATCAGGGGATAGCGCAGGTTCCAGGGCTGGGCCAGGCGTACCAGGGTGTCGTAGATGGCCGCATCGCCATGGGGGTGGAACTTACCCATGACCTCACCTACAATCTTGGCGCACTTCACATGTTTGCGACTCGGCAAAACCCCGTCCTGATAGGCGCCATACAGGATGCGCCGCTGCACCGGCTTGAGGCCGTCGCGCACATCAGGTAGGGCCCGGTCGACAATGACCGACATGGCATAGTTGATGAAGCTTTGTTTGAGTTCGTCGGTGATTTCAATGGGAAGGACTTGGGACATTCAATGACTCCTGTTTTGCTTTCAGCACAAAAAAAGCGCACGTGAACGCGCTTTATGTCCGACACTCTATTATACTCCAACTCGGGCAATTATGTCAAAAACAGAAAATGTGCTGGGTTAGGCAAATGGTTGACGTAGCTGAAAGTATCTGTTTTAGTTAGGCCAAAGCGCTGTTTCGGAGGGTGGCTTTGCTCTGACCACAGCGGATAAGGGTGGCGGGACTGTACTTGCTCCCGTTCTGGAGCCAAGCACACCTGCTGGTCGCGTGGAAGCGCGGTGAAGGCTACTTTATACTCAAAGTAAACGTAGCGCTTCGCGCGAATGCCGGATGGGGCTTTACACTTGCCGACCTGAGGCTGGTGTTTGCGAGAAACGCAAGCAACGCGGAGGAGTTCATGCCCTACATCCTTGCCCTCGACCAGGGAACCACCAGTAGCCGGGCCATTGTCTTCGACCTGGCAGGCCAACCCAAAGCCGTAGCTCAGCAGGAGTTCATGCAGCACTTTCCCCAGCCAGGCTGGGTCGAGCACGACCCCCTGGAAATCTGGCAAACCCAGCTTCAGGTGGCCCGCGAGGCCATCCAGCATGCTGGTATCCAGCCTGGTGAGATCGTGGCCATTGGGATCACCAACCAGCGCGAGACCATCGTGCTGTGGGAGCGGGCCACCGGCAAGCCAGTGCACCGGGCTATTGTCTGGCAGGACCGCCGCACTGCGGCTATCTGCGACGAGCTGCGTAAAGGGGGCTACGAAGGTATATTCCAGCAGAAAACCGGGCTCTTGCTGGATGCCTATTTTTCCGGCACCAAGGTGAAGTGGCTTTTGGAAAATGCGCCGGGGCTGCGGGAGCGGGCCGGGAAGGGTGAGCTGTGCTTTGGTACCATTGATAGCTGGCTGATCTACAACCTGACCGGGGGCCAGGTACACGCCACCGATGTTTCCAATGCCTCACGCACCCTGCTTTTCAACCTGCACACCTTGTGCTGGGACGAGCACCTGCTGGGCATCCTGGGGATTCCCAAGGCGCTGCTGCCAGAAGTGCGTCCCTCGGCGGGGCTATTTGGCGAGACGGTGCCCGAGTTGCTGGGGGCGTCCATCCCCATTGCGGGGGTGGCGGGCGACCAGCAGGCGGCTTTGTTTGGCCAGGCCTGCTTTACCCCCGGCATGGCCAAAAACACCTACGGCACCGGCTGCTTCATGCTGATGCACACCGGGCGGGCGCAGGTGGCCTCAAAGAACGGCCTTTTAACCACGGTGGCCTGGCAACTGGAAGGAGAGCCGCCCGAGTACGCCCTGGAAGGCTCGGTGTTTGTGGCGGGGGCGGTGGTGCAGTGGCTGCGCGACGGCCTGGGCATCCTTCAAAACTCCAGCGAGGTGGAGGGCCTGGCCCGCCAGGTGAGCAGCACCGATGGGGTCTACCTGGTGCCGGCTTTTGTGGGCCTGGGCGCGCCCTACTGGGACCCCTACGCCCGCGGCACCATCGTGGGCCTGACCCGGGGCACTAGCAAGGCCCATCTGGCCCGGGCGGCTTTGGAGGCCATCGCCTACCAGAGCAAAGATGTGCTCGAGGCCATGGAGGCCGACTCGAGGCTGAGCCTCTCCGAACTGCGGGTGGATGGTGGGGCCAGCACCAACGACCTCTTGATGCAGTTCCAGGCCGATATCCTGGGTACCCCGGTGGTGCGTCCCCAGGTGACTGAAACCACCGCCCTAGGGGCCGCCTACCTGGCCGGGGTGGGGGTGGGGATGCTCACCCGCGAGCAGATTGCCGAACGCTGGGCGGTGCAAGCGCGCTTTACGCCGGCTATGCCCCCGGAGGAGCGCACCCGGCTGTATGGCGGCTGGAAGAAAGCCGTGGAACGGGCCAGGGGTTGGGTGGAGGTGTAGCCTAGCCTTCGCACCCACGTTACACCGAGGTGCTAGGATTAGGACAGGGGGTGAGCCTATGGATATCAAAGAACTGGTCAGCAGGGCTCGTGAAGCTGCGGAAAATGCACTCAGGCAGGCCGAAGCTAAATTTGACGAAGTAAAGGCCAACCTTGATAAGGACGGCGATGGGATACCGGATCAGCTCGAAAGCCTCCTAAACCAAGCCAAGCAAGCTGCCGACCAAGCTAAAGCCAAGTTCGAGGAACTCAAAGTCAGCCTAGATAAGGACGGCGACGGCGTTCCCGACCAGCTCAAGTACCTGAGCGAGCAAGCCAGGCAAGCCGCTGAGCAAGCCAGGGCCAAGGCTGAGGAGCTGGCCAGGGCCGCCCAGGAGCGCTTAGGTAAGAAGAGCTAGACCTATAAAGAGGGCCAGACCAGCACCTTCTGCCCGACCCGCAGGTTGTGGAAGAAAAGCGCGTCGGAGGACAGCAGCAGTTGTGGGCCTGCGTTACTCATGGCGGCGACGGGCATCTGTAGGGTGCGATCTTCTGCCCGCACCTCAATTTGAGTGAAGGGGCCAAAGTGGCTGCGCCAGGCCCGTAAAAGCTGGGTATCCACGCGGGCCTCGAGCGCGCCCTCGAGCCGGGTGACTACCAGCTGCACAGTGTGGGGTGTACGGCTCCTGACCTGCACCAGACCCAGCCGGGCCAGGTGGCTCACACAAAGCTTCACCGCCCTGCTGGAAAGACCACTCGCGGCTGCAAGCTCCCAAAGGCTGATGGGCTTATTTATGTGCCGCAGCAGCTCGAGTTCCTGGGAGGAGAGGGTAAGGTGGGCGGTACGATCGGCATCGGTAAGCTGCACCTGGTCGAAGGGGCTCAGGTCGAGGTGTGCATCCATGTAGCGGATGGCCTCGAGCAGGTAGTTATCCAGGGAACCTTGCAGGCTAGACTGCTTGGCTCGTTCTCCTGCTAGAAAGCGGAACTTCCCCTCCTTAAGGGCTAGAATCTGAAGCAGGCCTTCGCGCCCCACCTGGTTTTTGTACTGGGCGTGAACCGGCTGGCCTTGCTCGAGGTAAACCTCGCCTCCCAAAACCTGGAATACCCCAGTCTGCCGGGCTTGGGAGAGCAGTTGCAGAAGCTCGATAGGACCCAGGAGCTCAAACGTACCTTCCATACGGGCCGCTCTGCGTTCTTGCTACCATCCGCTCTACTCCACCCAGCCTGACTGCTAAAGCTATAGATACAAAGCCGTTCAGGCTTGGTCAAACCAAACTCCTGAACGGCATTGGTTTGGTCGAGGCGAGAGGATTTGAACCTCCGACCACACCCACCCCAAAGGTGTGCGCTACCAGGCTGCGCTACGCCTCGAAATTTTGCGCCTGGGCTAGGCCATCAGGCACAGATAAGTTTAGCGACCGTAGGGACAAACGTCAACACAGTTGTGCCAGGAGTTTACCCTCAACTGGTTTCGCGGCAGATCTCTGAGTAGTAGGTGGCCCAGGAACGTGCTCAAAGGAAACGAGGCTTCACGCGCTTACGCTCCGCGTGGTTGAGGTAACCCGAAGCCTGCTGGGCTTGGGGGAGCAGGGAGGTGGTCACCCTGTCCAAAGGTAAAGTCCTAGATACATTGGCTTGACCTATGGCAAAGCCGCCGTTATACTCTTTATTCGCTGTAGGGGCGGTTAGCTCAGCTGGTTAGAGCACACGCCTGATAAGCGTGAGGTCCCGGGTTCGAGTCCCGGATCGCCCACCAGGTCTAGGACGAGAAAAAACAGAGTCCCCGAGGCTTTGTACCCCCAAAAAATACTCCTACTGGCCTCAAACGCATATAGAGTGAACCGGTTGCACGCCCCTGGCTTAGAACCAGCAAGCTTGGGGGGAGTCGGATCCTAGCGTGTGATGTTTTATCAGGAACCCTCGAGCCGCCTTGGCATTCGCGGGGGGGTCTAATAGTAACCGGATGGATCCACGTAGCGGAAGTTACCGTTATTATCGATAACAATCACGCGGAACCACATTTGGTTGCTGGGGATGAGCACGCCCCCGCCGGTAAAGCCTATTACCTGGCCCTGGCTCACCCGCTGACCTACCGAGACCTGGGGTTCCAGTACGTTCACGTACTGGGTGGCAATTTGATCAGAGTGACGAATGGTAAGGGTGTAGCCCAGGTTGGCGATAAACAGGCTGTCAATGACCACCCCGTCGGCAGCAGCCACAATAGGGCTGGAGGTCTCGCCTCCCTGGAGGGTTTGCCAGTCGTTGCCTTGGAACCCAAAGGGCTCAGCAATTCGGCCACCACGTAGCGGGAACTGCAAAGCCCCTACCACCTCGCGCGGAACTGCGGATATTTCGCGCGCGCGGCGGGTGGCCTCTTCGCGCTGCCGCTGAAGGAGCTCGCGCTCCCGCTGGGCTTGAAGCTCACGTCGGCGGCGTTCTTCCGCCTCGCGGCGACGACGCTCCTCGGCAATGCGCTTTAGCTCAGCAGCGATGCGGCTTTGCAAGACCTGTAGCTCGGCCTGGAGCCGGGTCTGGGCTTGCAAGGTTTCCCGCAGAAGAACCCGTCGGCCAACCTGTTGCTGTCGCAGGCTAGCTACAGTCAACTGCACGCTCTGGCGGCTTTGGGTCAGGGCGGAGATGCGCTGCTGCCGCTCGGCCCGCCGCTGGCTCAGGGTGTTCACCAGCAGTTCAAGTCGCACCCGCTCTTCATCGAGCTGGCGCACGGTATTTCTGATGCGCTCCATAAGGTCGGTCTGGTGCTGGCCCAGAACCCCTACCCAGTGGCTGCGCACTGCCAGGTCGGTGAAGGACTGGGCCCGCAACAAAGGCAGATAGCGCCCAGCCCGTTCGCGGTGCAGGCTTTGCAGCAAGGCTGAAAGTCGTTCGCGCAAACCCTCGAGCTCCTTTTGCAGGCTGGCTATGCGGGCTTCGGCTTGTTTTTTCTGCGTTTCAAGTAGCTCTATCTGTCGGGTCAGCTCAGCCCGCTCGCGCTCGAGGCGGGTGATCTCGGCCTCGAGGCGACGCAGCTCCAGCAGCTTTTGCTGGGTAGCGGCGTCGAGGTTGGCCAGCTCGCGGTTGAGCTGCTCGATGCGCTGTTGTTGCAGCTGTAGAAGTCGGCGGCTTTGCTCGGCCTGCCGCTGCAGCTCGCCCAGGCTAGCCTGGCCCAAGGCCAGTTGAAAAGCGAGCATGCACAGTCCAGCGATCGAGATGGCCCGGATGCTTCTGGTATGGCCATAGAGAGCTTCTCTTATGCTACTTTTTTGCCCAGGTAAGCCCTCTTTCATAAGTCGGTCTCCCGCAGGTGGGCCCGACTGGCCAGGTAGGCCCCGGTGGCCCCCAGCAGAACCGCTAGCACCAGCATGGCCGCGGCAGCTCGAGCCAGGTCGCTATCGGCCAGCACGGGCACGAAGGGTAGCAGGTTTTGCAGGGCCTCGGCTAAAAAGCGATAGGAAACTACCCCCAGCCCCAGCGCTACCAGGCCTGCGGCCAGGGTGAGCAGGGTTCCCTCGGCCACAAAGGGCCCCTGGATGAAACGCCGGGTGGCCCCTACAAGCTGCATAACCCGCAGTTCCTCGCGCCGGTTTTCGATGGAAAGCCGGATCGTGCCCATTACGCTAAAAAGCGTGTCCAGAAGAAGCAGCAAAACAAGTATATTTACGGCTACCCGCAAACCCCCCAGCACGCGCACCAGTTGCTCGGTGAGGGCACCACCATACTCCACACTATCTACGCCCTCCAACCGGGCCACCCGCCGTCCCACTTCACGCACATCCTGAGGGTCGTTCAGCCTAAGCCGGATGGTGTCGGGAAGGGGATTCTGGATAAACTCGCGGGCCTGGGCCAGGTAAGGGTAGTCCAGCTGAAGCGTGGCCAGGGCTTCTTCTTTGGTTTGCAGCCGGGCCTCGCTAACTTCAGGCCAGGTTTTGACCTGGTTGAGGATCTCCTCGGTCTGGGCGCCGGGCTTGAGAAAAGCCGCTACCTCGAGCTCGCGCTCGAGCGTGGCCACCACCCGATCCAGGTTCCACAGTAGCAATCCCAGCAAGAACAGCAATGAGAACGATACCAGGGCGGTGAAGAAGGTGGCCAGTGTACTGGTTGGGTGTTGGCGCAATGAGCGCCAGGCCTGAGAGAAGGCGTACACGGCTTTAGTGTAGCTGCTTTGTACGGATGGGTGAATCCTTTGCTGGGGTCGCATCCGTGCAAAGGTCGGCCCGCTGGGTTCGTGAGTGATTAGAATATGCCTAACCGAAAGCCGCTCTTGCAGGAGGCTGGAATGTGCTGAGTGGAAACCTGGCAGAGTTCCCCCTCTCGAGGCTGCTGGAAACCCTGATGGGAGCGGCCAGGGGCGGGGCCCTGTGCATCGAGCCCCCCGGTTTTGTAGGGGTGGTTTACCTGGAAGGGGGTCATCCGGTGCACGCTCAGGCTGGCCCGCTGCAGGGGCTGGAGGCCCTCGAGTTTCTGACCGGCCTCCGCTCCGCGCCGTTTCGCTTCGATGCGGAACAGCGTACCCAAAAGCGCAGCATCGAGCCCGGCCTAAGCACCCACCGGCTCATCCTGCATCAGTTCGAAGCCTGGAAGGAGATAGACCTACCCGACAACTGGCAGTTGCTGCTGCAAGCCCGTCCTAACCAAGGATACGTCCAGCTGAGTCCCCTTGAGGCAAGCATGCTTGCCCGGGTTCAAGGGAAAAGCCTGGCCCAGGCTTTGATGGACGGACAGCTCTCGCCCCTAGAGGCGGCCCAGGTCATCAGCAAGCTCCTTAGATTGGGGCTGCTCGAGGCTCGGATGTACCCGCAGATACAACCCAAGCATCTGGTGGTGCTCACCTTGTACGGCGGGGGGCAGGGGGTGGCTGCCATTGATGTAGATTTGTTCACGAACTGGCAAGGGTTGTTGGGGGAGGGGTTTGTGCTACGTGTACGCAGCAAAGCCCAAGAGGTTGTCCTGCGCCCCGAGTCCCGCTTCAACATGCAAGGTCGGCTGGGGCTTTTTGAACGCGACCTGCGCCAACTGCGCCTCAGCCGGGGCGTAGTGGTAGAGGTCTGGCCGGAGGCCAGGTAAAACATAAGGTGGCTTTTTATGGACATACTGGCGTTGAATGAGTATCTCAACCGGGCGGTCTACGGTGAATGGATGATGGTGGTATTCATCCTGGTGGGCTTGTACCTGTCCCTTCGCACCAACTTTGTGCAGTTTGCCCGGCTGGGCACGGCGCTGCGTGAAACGCTGGGGGCCATACGCGAGCGCTTCCTGAGTTTTGGGGGCCAGATTACGCCTTTTCAGGCCGCCATGGTTGCTGTGTCGGCTACCATTGGAACCGGCCACATCATTGGCATGGTAGGCGCGGTGGTGCTGGGCGGTCCAGGTGCGCTGCTGTGGATGTGGATCGCCTATCTGGTGGGTATGGCCACCAAGTTTGCTGAGGCAGTTCTGGCGGTGCACTTTCGTCGCCAGTACAGCGATGGCTCAGTTCTAGGTGGCCCTATGGTCTACATCCGCTATGGCCTGGGTTCGCGGACGGCCTGGCTGGCAGCCTTGTTCGCCCTTTTTACCGCTGTTGCGGCCTTTGGGATTGGCAACCTTTCACAAGCAGCTGCGGTGGGGGCAGCCCTGGCCCAGGAATTCGATGTGCCGCCGGCTATTACAGGGCTGCTTGTAGCGCTGCTGGTGGGGGTTTTGCTGGCCGGTGGTATTCGCATGGTAGCGCGCTTTGCGCAAATGATGGTGCCGCTCAAGCTGGTGTTGTTTTTGCTGGCGGTGCTGCCGCTGTTGTTGATCCACCTCGAGGGCCTTCCTGCTGCCCTAGCGTTGGTTGTTTCTTCAGCCCTTAGCTTCCAGGCGGCTGCGGCAGGGGCGGCTGGTGCGGCGGTATCGCTCGGCCTGGTCGAGATCCTCAAGGCGGGCGTGGGGCGGGGCATTTTTGCCAACGAAGCTGGGCTGGGCTCAGCGGCCATTGCCCACGCCCAGGCCCAGGTAGACCACCCGGTGCGCCAGGGCTTCTGGGGCCTGACCGAGATGCTTTTGAGCCTGATGGTTACTACCCTGATGGCCTTGACCTTCATCGCCAGTGGGCTCTGGCAGTCATATTTGGGCGGCGACCGGGTGGAGGCAGCCCGCGCCTTGTTCACCGAGCATCCGCTGGGGGTTGCCCTGCTGGGGCTATTGCTGGCTGTTTTTGCCTTGGGCACCATGGTTTCGTGGGGTTTTTATGGCGAAGAGGGCGCAGCCTACCTGTTTGGCGAGGGCATCCGCTGGCCTTACCGCCTGACCTTTGCGACCTTTGCTTTTGTGGGGCCACTGGGTGGCCTGGCCGCCCTGACCAGCGTGGCCGATACCTTGAACGGCCTGATGGCCATTCCCAACCTGATTGCCCTGCTGGCCCTGGGGGGGTTGGTGGGCCGGCTGGTGCGGGAGTTTTTTAGCGGGATGCCCTGGCAGCCCCCACAGGAAGAAGATTGATCCCAGGGGGATGTTTTCTGGGCAGACCATCCTGCGGCTCGGGCTGCATTTAGGGAGCCAGCTTGCTTGTACACTCGGCACATGAGCGTACCTAAGCGACTGGTGGTGGGGCTTTCAGGGGCTTCGGGGATGCCCTACGCCCTAGACTTGCTGCGAACCCTGCGCCGGTTGCCCGGACTAGAAATCCACCTGGTGATGACCCAGGGGGCCAAAAGGGTTTTGGTAGAGGAAGCAGAGCTGAGCCTGGAGGCGGTGGAGGCCCTGGCCCACGTGGTGCACCGCAGCAGTGACCTGGGTGCACCGGTTGCTTCGGGAAGCTTTCGCACCGCTGGTATGGTGGTGGTGCCGTGCAGTGCGACCACGCTCTCCAAGGTGGCCTACGGCCTGGCCGATAACCTGCTGACCCGGGCCGCCTACGTCACCCTGAAGGAGCGACGCCCGCTGGTGCTGGTGCCGCGCGAGACCCCTTTGCCCCTGCCGAGCCTCGAGGCCATGGTCAGGGCGGCCCAGGCGGGGGCCACCATCCTGCCGGCTGCCCCCGGCTTTTACCACAAACCCAAGGCCATAGATGACCTGCTGGCCTTTATGACCCAGCGCATCCTGGATTTGTTTGGCCTCGAGTACCCCCGGGCGCCCCGCTGGGGTGAGGTAAGGGAGCTCGAGCTCGACTAGCGCAGGAAAAACAACCCGTACACCACCCCAATCAGGATGCGGTAGATGGCAAAGGGCACGAAGCTGTTGCGGCTCACAAAACCCAAAAGCCAGCGCACCGTTAGCAAAGCTGACACAAAGGCAGCCAGGAAACCCACCGCCAGCAGGCCCCAGCTATCGGTGCGGAACTCGCCCATGTTGCGTACCAGTGAGAACCCGGTGGCCGAGAGCATGGTGGGCACGGCCAGGATGAAGGAAAACTCGGCTGCGGCCCGGCGCGAAAGCCCCAGGGTCATGCCCCCCACGATGGTGGCCCCGCTGCGCGAGACCCCTGGCATCATGGCGATGGCCTGAAACAGCCCAATTAAAAGAGCGAGCGGAACGGGCATCTGGTTGACATCGTTGTAACGCTTATGGTGCTGTAGCCAGCGATCCACAAAAAGCAAGAGGATGCCCACCCCAATCAGGTTAATCACCACGATCAGATCGTTGCCCAAAAATACGTTTTCGATAACGTCTGCCAGCAAAAAGCCCAGGATGCCGGTGGGAATGAAGGCCACAACAATGCGCTTCCAGACCTCCATATCCTGCAAGAAGCGCTTGAAGTACAGGGCCAGAACAGCCAGGATGGCTCCAAGCTGTATAACCACCACGAAGCTCTTGATGAAGGGGTCGTGCTCGATGTCGAGCTGGAGCAGGTGGGCTGCCAGGGTAAGGTGGCCGGTGGAGGAGATGGGCAAAAACTCGGTTAAGCCCTCCAGGACTCCCAGAATAAGCGCTTCGAAAACCGTCACGTCCCAGAGGATACCATGTGAGGTTTGAGCGGGCCGCGCAGACGCGGTAGGATTCCAGGCGTGAAGGTTTCGGTACTGTTGCCGGCAGCCGGTTCGGGGGAGCGGATTGGGCGGGGCCCTAAAGCGTTTTTGCGGGTGGGGGGAAAGACCCTGCTGGACTGGGCCCTCGAGGGTTTTTCCTGGGCTGACGAGCTGGTGGTAGCCCTTCCGCCGGGTTTCCAGAAGGAGGGTCTAAAAACCGTTCTGGGGGGCCAGACCCGCCAGCAAAGCGTGTACAACCTGCTACAGGCCGCTACCGGCGAGGTGGTGCTGGTGCATGATGTGGCCCGGCCCTTTGTGGTGCGGGCAGCGGTAGAGCGGCTGATGGAGGCGGTGTTGGCCGTGGGGGCGGCCACCCTGGCGGTGCCGGTGCCCGATACACTGGTGCGGGAAGAAGACCAGCAGTACGGCGAGGTGATCTCGCGCGAACACTACCGGCTGGTTCAAACCCCCCAGGCCTTCCGGCGGGCCATCTTGTGGCAGGCCCACCAGCAAGCCCGCGCCCAGGGGATTGAGTTTACCGACGATGCCCAGCTGGTTCAGTGGCTGGGCCATCCGGTGGCCCTGGTCGAGGGCGACCGGCGGATGTTCAAGGTGACCTATCCCGAAGACCTGGCA
>Ga0308393_1001425_pt1 | contig 11215 bp, 14 predicted proteins | sample Hotspr2Sampleee2_FD_202364 | JGI IMG/M metagenome (GOLD analysis project Ga0308393, IMG submission 202364) | Hot spring phototrophic mat microbial communities from Mushroom Spring, Yellowstone National Park, Wyoming, United States - 20050630_ee2 ... | reverse complement strand
AGCGACGACGTGCAGGTATCGGGATCTGGGACACGGGTGGGGCAGGGAGCGGAGGTCGGTATTTCAGCAATTTCGGCTCGTTGAAGAGCACTGAAACGTCGATGACGTCGACGACGGGAACTCGAATGATAATGATTTCAGCAATTTCGGCTCGTTGAAGAGCACTGAAACTAGTAATCGGATACGGTAATGATCGGGTGAGACGCATTTCAGCAATTTCGGCTCGTTGAAGAGCACTGAAACCCGTTCTTCCCCTTCTCCGGCGACTTTCTCTGGACAATTTCAGCAATTTCGGCTCGTTGAAGAGCACTGAAACATGAAACGCTCTACTTCTGCAATGAAGGGTGTCTCGATTTCAGCAATTTCGGCTCGTTGAAGAGCACTGAAACCTTAGGGCGGCGACTGCTACCCATGCTGACAAGAAATTTCAGCAATTTCGGCTCGTTGAAGAGCACTGAAACCGAATCCTCGACTCCATCGATACTCGAAAAAGCGAAATTTCAGCAATTTCGGCTCGTTGAAGAGCACTGAAACTCCCTTCGTCCTGGTAACGGATGCACGGTGTCAAATTTCAGCAATTTCGGCTCGTTGAAGAGCACTGAAACTCAATCCCTTCCGTCAACGCCATGGCCAGCCACTTCGATTTCAGCAATTTCGGCTCGTTGAAGAGCACTGAAACGTTCTACTACCCTGTTAGACCACAGGGTAGTAGAACTCATTTCAGCAATTTCGGCTCGTTGAAGAGCACTGAAACGTGAATCAGATTCGTGCTCATTGCCTGGATTGTAGTATTTCAGCAATTTCGGCTCGTTGAAGAGCACTGAAACCGCCAGCGCCGCCTCGACCAGCATCCGCGCCAGTAAAATTTCAGCAATTTCGGCTCGTTGAAGAGCACTGAAACTTTCGTGTGCCTCCTTGGTACTAAGTGCTTATCGAATTTCAGCAATTTCGGCTCGTTGAAGAGCACTGAAACTCGCCCAGCGCGGGTCTTCCAAAGCAGACTGGTGAATATTTCAGCAATTTCGGCTCGTTGAAGAGCACTGAAACCCGTTCCACGAAGCCGGCGATCTTATCGATCAGCGCATTTCAGCAATTTCGGCTCGTTGAAGAGCACTGAAACTCTGTGTTGGGCATAGTGTTCTTCCCTTCTTCAACAAAATTTCAGCAATTTCGGCTCGTTGAAGAGCACTGAAACCCTGAGTGGTAATTGATTTACTGTGACTATACTATAATTTCAGCAATTTCGGCTCGTTGAAGAGCACTGAAACACACGCGATAGGTCTGCATTTCGGGTTCCTCCTGAATTTCAGCAATTTCGGCTCGTTGAAGAGCACTGAAACCTGGTCTCCCCTACCTGACTCCGGTCGCGGTCTCCCTCGATTTCAGCAATTTCGGCTCGTTGAAGAGCACTGAAACGTCGGCTGGCGACCGACCGAGGCGGAAGCGCGCAGAATTTCAGCAATTTCGGCTCGTTGAAGAGCACTGAAACTCAGACCGTTGCCGGTGTGCACCACCAGCGTTGGTTCATTTCAGCAATTTCGGCTCGTTGAAGAGCACTGAAACTAACGTCAAGCCGGATCATCTTGCGAGTGAACATATTATTTCAGCAATTTCGGCTCGTTGAAGAGCACTGAAACTTGTTTTGATTGACATTGTAGGCGTTACATTGTATGAATTTCAGCAATTTCGGCTCGTTGAAGAGCACTGAAACCGCCGCGCATCGGCGCAACACGCGCGGTATCGCCGGATTTCAGCAATTTCGGCTCGTTGAAGAGCACTGAAACTCACGACCAAAATCTGTGTTCCTACGAACAAACAAGCATTTCAGCAATTTCGGCTCGTTGAAGAGCACTGAAACTACAACCCGAATACTTTGGCAACTTTCCCGCTATCGATTTCAGCAATTTCGGCTCGTTGAAGAGCACTGAAACGGCGGGGATTTAGGTGTTTCACACTTCTGGAATATTATTTCAGCAATTTCGGCTCGTTGAAGAGCACTGAAACCTCGAATAATTGCGTTTAGGATTGTGCGGATATTCCAGATTTCAGCAATTTCGGCTCGTTGAAGAGCACTGAAACCTCTTTTAGTGATAGGAGTACCACAATGCGCATCCGTATTTCAGCAATTTCGGCTCGTTGAAGAGCACTGAAACCGCGAAGGGCATCACACCGTAGTCATGCGCGTACACATTTCAGCAATTTCGGCTCGTTGAAGAGCACTGAAACTTTGGTCCTGCGTGGGATGGTCGCCGCGTATCGGGAGTATTTCAGCAATTTCGGCTCGTTGAAGAGCACTGAAACTTATGAACGCCGGCCGAGAGTTCATCAAACCAAGAATTTCAGCAATTTCGGCTCGTTGAAGAGCACTGAAACATGCGCCTTGCAGAGGGATCGCGCGGAAATAATTCAATTTCAGCAATTTCGGCTCGTTGAAGAGCACTGAAACACGGAACGACCTGGACGCCGGTTTCAAACGCAACGGTATTTCAGCAATTTCGGCTCGTTGAAGAGCACTGAAACCGCCGACGCTGGCGGGGTTTCTGGTTGTGCAGCAGTGTATTTCAGCAATTTCGGCTCGTTGAAGAGCACTGAAACCTGGGTTTTGCCCGTTCCTTTTGCCGACCTGATAAATTTCAGCAATTTCGGCTCGTTGAAGAGCACTGAAACCCCTCCTCCGTCCGGTAGACGTAGTACGTCCGACCGGATTTCAGCAATTTCGGCTCGTTGAAGAGCACTGAAACGTCGTATTTCGTCCGTTCCAGGCTGGGACGTACTGATTTCAGCAATTTCGGCTCGTTGAAGAGCACTGAAACACAACCCATCCGTAACAATTCGTTGTTGGTATGACGATTTCAGCAATTTCGGCTCGTTGAAGAGCACTGAAACTTGACGACGCAGGTTGCGCGGTCACCGCCTCGCGCGATTTCAGCAATTTCGGCTCGTTGAAGAGCACTGAAACCCAGGCTGCTGAACCGGAATATCACGGCGTGGTTAATTTCAGCAATTTCGGCTCGTTGAAGAGCACTGAAACTAGCGACGTAGGGTTCTGCGTCGCTCGGATCGAGCGATTTCAGCAATTTCGGCTCGTTGAAGAGCACTGAAACCGGAGAGGGAGACCGCGCGTCGTTGTTCTGGTACGAAATTTCAGCAATTTCGGCTCGTTGAAGAGCACTGAAACGTGCGAGCATTGCGCGGGTGCTGGATGACCATCAGCGATTTCAGCAATTTCGGCTCGTTGAAGAGCACTGAAACGTCCGGTTCGGGGAAGTGCGTCGCAACAAGCATCTCAATTTCAGCAATTTCGGCTCGTTGAAGAGCACTGAAACGCGCTTCCGGCGCGAATTGTCGGTAGAACAATTCGATTTCAGCAATTTCGGCTCGTTGAAGAGCACTGAAACCGTACTTGACGAATTCATCACCGAGTACGACGTGTCGATTTCAGCAATTTCGGCTCGTTGAAGAGCACTGAAACGGCGCAGGACTCGACAATTCCCGCACACCGGCGTAGATTTCAGCAATTTCGGCTCGTTGAAGAGCACTGAAACTATTTTTGAAAGTCATTTGACATAACAATCTGATAAGATTTCAGCAATTTCGGCTCGTTGAAGAGCACTGAAACAGGACAGACGACGGTAGCGGGTAGCGCGCCTGATTGGATTTCAGCAATTTCGGCTCGTTGAAGAGCACTGAAACTTGGCGGATCGGATGACAACGATGTTCGGATATCGATTTCAGCAATTTCGGCTCGTTGAAGAGCACTGAAACGTTCGGTACGAGATCGTCAACGATCTGGACGGGTACGATTTCAGCAATTTCGGCTCGTTGAAGAGCACTGAAACCCCAACGCGCTGCGCGATACCAAACGTCTTCACTGATTTCAGCAATTTCGGCTCGTTGAAGAGCACTGAAACGGAATCGTCTACACCGGTGGACCCCGGGCGGCCCGCAATTTCAGCAATTTCGGCTCGTTGAAGAGCACTGAAACCCCTAAGACTGACATTCAATACTTCTGTATTGATAAGAATTTCAGCAATTTCGGCTCGTTGAAGAGCACTGAAACAGGCGATGCCGTCGGTTCCGGCTCTTCGCTGGGTTGATTTCAGCAATTTCGGCTCGTTGAAGAGCACTGAAACGGTCGCAAGCGCGAACTGGGTTAGGGTTACGGATAAGGCAGATTTCAGCAATTTCGGCTCGTTGAAGAGCACTGAAACTCGGGAGCGCGCGGGTGGTATGGGCGCTCTTGTTTCATATTTCAGCAATTTCGGCTCGTTGAAGAGCACTGAAACAAAACTACGTTACGGCGAACAAAAAGGCAAACTTCAAGATTTCAGCAATTTCGGCTCGTTGAAGAGCACTGAAACACTCACGACCGATCCGAAGCGCCGGCAGGGACGCGGGATAGATTTCAGCAATTTCGGCTCGTTGAAGAGCACTGAAACGCCGGGCAAGAGAGTCGGGCACGCCTGCTTAAGGACGATTTCAGCAATTTCGGCTCGTTGAAGAGCACTGAAACCGCTTATTTGGTTTGTACGTACACAACGGAAAAGAAGCATTTCAGCAATTTCGGCTCGTTGAAGAGCACTGAAACGACTACAACAATCGCCAGTTGCGCAGCGAGCGCCTGATTTCAGCAATTTCGGCTCGTTGAAGAGCACTGAAACATGGGCTCCGGGCGGCCCGCACGTCGGGCTGCACCATTTCAGCAATTTCGGCTCGTTGAAGAGCACTGAAACCACGGTCTCTCCCCGGCTCCGCAGGCTGTACGATTTCAATTTCAGCAATTTCGGCTCGTTGAAGAGCACTGAAACAGTAGCGCCCGGAGCGGGGCGCGGGGCACGAATCAGATTTCAGCAATTTCGGCTCGTTGAAGAGCACTGAAACACCAACCGACGCACCAACACGCGCCCACGCTCAGGATATTTCAGCAATTTCGGCTCGTTGAAGAGCACTGAAACTGGCGTACTGAAAATCGCCTGCACCGATGGGCTCCGGGATTTCAGCAATTTCGGCTCGTTGAAGAGCACTGAAACGCGACCGTTACCGGCATCCAAAGTTCGCCGCGATTCATTTCAGCAATTTCGGCTCGTTGAAGAGCACTGAAACTCCGCGCGGAAATTTCGCGCAGCGAAAGCCCTTGCGATTTCAGCAATTTCGGCTCGTTGAAGAGCACTGAAACTGTGTAATTACTGCGAGTGTCATATTACACCTACTTATTTCAGCAATTTCGGCTCGTTGAAGAGCACTGAAACTGTTGCGTGTAGACTATTGCACTGTCAGTTAGAAGCAAATTTCAGCAATTTCGGCTCGTTGAAGAGCACTGAAACTCTACTGTACTGTAAGTAAATTTATCTACCATCTTCTATTTCAGCAATTTCGGCTCGTTGAAGAGCACTGAAACGGCAGGATGAAATTGCGGAGTGTGTCGTCAGTTCTCTATTTCAGCAATTTCGGCTCGTTGAAGAGCACTGAAACGGTGTACGCCCCGTTCAGTTCCGGTCGTTCGCGTCCGTTTCATTTCAGCAATTTCGGCTCGTTGAAGAGCACTGAAACGTTCCGTCACGCCCGTTGCGCGTGAGATGCGGAAGATTTCAGCAATTTCGGCTCGTTGAAGAGCACTGAAACTCTGCGATAAACGAACCGATGAAGTTGTCAAAAAACATTTCAGCAATTTCGGCTCGTTGAAGAGCACTGAAACCTCAACAGGCATCTGTTGGAACGTCAACGTTGTCGGATTTCAGCAATTTCGGCTCGTTGAAGAGCACTGAAACCGGCGTTCACGTCGCAGAGGGGATGATGGTTGCGACCATTTCAGCAATTTCGGCTCGTTGAAGAGCACTGAAACCACCGCTTGGACGCGACAACTCAACGTCGTCTATCTTATTTCAGCAATTTCGGCTCGTTGAAGAGCACTGAAACGCGTCGTTGCGCCGACGCTGCTGCCGGTTCTGATCGATTTCAGCAATTTCGGCTCGTTGAAGAGCACTGAAACGTCAAAAGCCCTTCAACCCACGCATTCGTACCATCGCATTTCAGCAATTTCGGCTCGTTGAAGAGCACTGAAACCCAAAGAGCGGTATCGGTAGATGGAACCGTAGTGCATTTCAGCAATTTCGGCTCGTTGAAGAGCACTGAAACGATGCTGGTGGTGAATTTGTAAGATTTGAACTCCAGTATTTCAGCAATTTCGGCTCGTTGAAGAGCACTGAAACACGTACAGCGTGGCGCCGCGCTCAAACACGCTCTGAATTTCAGCAATTTCGGCTCGTTGAAGAGCACTGAAACTTGGAGCCAGCGCCGAACGTACTGGCACAGTTTGAATTTCAGCAATTTCGGCTCGTTGAAGAGCACTGAAACCGTATCGGGTAGAGCGCCAACTCGAACAGCGCGGCTGGATTTCAGCAATTTCGGCTCGTTGAAGAGCACTGAAACGCGCGATCTGGACACGTTTTTGCGCGAAATATTCTATTAATTTCAGCAATTTCGGCTCGTTGAAGAGCACTGAAACTTGGTAGTGATTGTTTCTTGCAGTGTAGGACGTGAGATTTCAGCAATTTCGGCTCGTTGAAGAGCACTGAAACACGGCGTGACGTATCCGGCATCGCTTCCTGCGCTGCGCGATTTCAGCAATTTCGGCTCGTTGAAGAGCACTGAAACTGCTCTAAGGCGCTTACTTGTTGAAGATAAGGACTAATTTCAGCAATTTCGGCTCGTTGAAGAGCACTGAAACGCGACGGAGTCAGCGAGGGCGACGCGGTCGGCGAGGAATTTCAGCAATTTCGGCTCGTTGAAGAGCACTGAAACGCCAGACGCCTGATAGATCAGCCTGCCGTCATCCCAGATTTCAGCAATTTCGGCTCGTTGAAGAGCACTGAAACTTGGTGTTGGTTTACCAGAAGCGAGACAGAGTTTAAATTTCAGCAATTTCGGCTCGTTGAAGAGCACTGAAACCCGCGAGATCGCGGTAGGGTTGGCGCAGACGTTTTGCGATTTCAGCAATTTCGGCTCGTTGAAGAGCACTGAAACCGCCGACAGCGCACAGCGCAAGCGCGATACTCATCTCCATTTCAGCAATTTCGGCTCGTTGAAGAGCACTGAAACTCCAGCCGTTCCAGATACCAATAAGCGAGTTCAACCAATTTCAGCAATTTCGGCTCGTTGAAGAGCACTGAAACGGTAAATTGGTTGGGAAGGAGATAAAAGAAGTTGGATTAATTTCAGCAATTTCGGCTCGTTGAAGAGCACTGAAACGGTAAATTGGTTGGGAAGGAGATAAAAGAAGTTGGATTAATTTCAGCAATTTCGGCTCGTTGAAGAGCACTGAAACGGCTACCCAATCCTGCCCGTCATCGTCTTCATCCCAATTTCAGCAATTTCGGCTCGTTGAAGAGCACTGAAACATCTGAAGGGCGCGCTCACAGGCGTGTATCTGGAGATTTCAGCAATTTCGGCTCGTTGAAGAGCACTGAAACCCGCGAGAAACCCGCCTAACCGCTCGGCTAAAGCATGGATTTCAGCAATTTCGGCTCGTTGAAGAGCACTGAAACGGTCAGGTCCGGCGCCGCCGCCGCCGCGCCCCGCATATTTCAGCAATTTCGGCTCGTTGAAGAGCACTGAAACGAGTGGTAACACGGTAGCAGCACAAGTGTTCTGGTATTTCAGCAATTTCGGCTCGTTGAAGAGCACTGAAACTTTTCGTTCAAGTTCGTAATCTTTGTAGATTTGTAAATTTCAGCAATTTCGGCTCGTTGAAGAGCACTGAAACCTCATTACTGTTAATGCGGTTAGTTCACTTCAATCAATATTTCAGCAATTTCGGCTCGTTGAAGAGCACTGAAACGGTTTTATGTAGTACCTAGCCACGTACCGTACTAGATTTCAGCAATTTCGGCTCGTTGAAGAGCACTGAAACACGAGGCGTGAGGATGCATTGTGGTCCGTCGTGCACATTTCAGCAATTTCGGCTCGTTGAAGAGCACTGAAACCTGCGTTTTGCCGGTCCCTTTGGCGGATCGGATGACAACATTTCAGCAATTTCGGCTCGTTGAAGAGCACTGAAACGACGACCAGACAGGCTCGCCGTAGTAGCCGTACACGATTTCAGCAATTTCGGCTCGTTGAAGAGCACTGAAACAAATCAACGAGCGCGTCGGCGATCCAAACACCGGCATTTCAGCAATTTCGGCTCGTTGAAGAGCACTGAAACTTTATCGAGCACCTCAGCCGCAACGTCTTCCGGCAGCGATTTCAGCAATTTCGGCTCGTTGAAGAGCACTGAAACGGCGCGATTCCAGGCGTTTCGTATAGCACCTGTGAGATTTCAGCAATTTCGGCTCGTTGAAGAGCACTGAAACGTTCGGGCGCGAACATATGATGTGGGACGGTGTGATATTTCAGCAATTTCGGCTCGTTGAAGAGCACTGAAACTTTTCGTTCACATTGGTAACTTTAGTCGCTTTATAGAATTTCAGCAATTTCGGCTCGTTGAAGAGCACTGAAACATCTTTGACCATTGACAGAATAAGGAAAAGTAGCCAACATTTCAGCAATTTCGGCTCGTTGAAGAGCACTGAAACTCACGACCAAAATTGACATTGCGGCGAACAAAAAGGATTTCAGCAATTTCGGCTCGTTGAAGAGCACTGAAACTTGCCAAAGGCAACGGTCGTGATGCTTTTAAGGTGCTGAATTTCAGCAATTTCGGCTCGTTGAAGAGCACTGAAACTACACGTACCAGCGACCAATACCGGCATGGTAACGCATTTCAGCAATTTCGGCTCGTTGAAGAGCACTGAAACCAATGCGAATAAAGCGTGTGAAGCGCATCAGCAACGGATTTCAGCAATTTCGGCTCGTTGAAGAGCACTGAAACACGGGCTGGACAGTGGGGGCTTCCCGAATTGCAGCAATTTCAGCAATTTCGGCTCGTTGAAGAGCACTGAAACCAATGCGAATAAAGCGTGTGAAGCGCATCAGCAACGATTTCAGCAATTTCGGCTCGTTGAAGAGCACTGAAACGAATTGCAGCAGGGTGCTACGACGCTGGCTACGGTATTTCAGCAATTTCGGCTCGTTGAAGAGCACTGAAACATTGATGAACTCGCCGAGCAACAACGGCGCGCACTATTTCAGCAATTTCGGCTCGTTGAAGAGCACTGAAACCTCCAACGGGCGGGCGGGGCTTGCAAGGCAATCCGAATTTCAGCAATTTCGGCTCGTTGAAGAGCACTGAAACGAAATATGCAGAGAATGCTATGGACACGCGAACCATAATTTCAGCAATTTCGGCTCGTTGAAGAGCACTGAAACTCCGGTTTATCGGCTTCAGTATCGTATCGAACTAAATTTCAGCAATTTCGGCTCGTTGAAGAGCACTGAAACATTTCCAAACCGATTCCGTTGATTTCGGTAAGCGAATTTCAGCAATTTCGGCTCGTTGAAGAGCACTGAAACTGACTGTTAACCAAAAGTTGAACGCGATTATTCAGCGCATTTCAGCAATTTCGGCTCGTTGAAGAGCACTGAAACCTTAGTTCCAGACGAAACTGCAAGCGATACGTTGGAATTTCAGCAATTTCGGCTCGTTGAAGAGCACTGAAACTTCCAACGATATGACGGATACAGTGAGCACAGCATAATTTCAGCAATTTCGGCTCGTTGAAGAGCACTGAAACATTAGACGGTTGTGAACGCGAAAACTCAAGTATCGATCTATTTCAGCAATTTCGGCTCGTTGAAGAGCACTGAAACACAAGTATTAGACGTATTGTAGGATTGCAAGTTTCAATTTCAGCAATTTCGGCTCGTTGAAGAGCACTGAAACATTCTGACCCTATTCCCTGCTGAAACCAGTTATTTAATTTCAGCAATTTCGGCTCGTTGAAGAGCACTGAAACTGTTGTATGTTTCTAAGTGTCATTCTGTACCTACCTTTATTTCAGCAATTTCGGCTCGTTGAAGAGCACTGAAACGTATTTTCGCCGTAGACCGTAGTTTCAATTTCACGAATTTCAGCAATTTCGGCTCGTTGAAGAGCACTGAAACACATAGAGTGTAGTACCTTTCTCATTGATATTCACATTTCAGCAATTTCGGCTCGTTGAAGAGCACTGAAACGGGCGAAACCAGACGCACCAGGGCTTGCGGTCACCTGGATTTCAGCAATTTCGGCTCGTTGAAGAGCACTGAAACCCCTATCCGATACCGGCTATCTCGTTGCAATCCACGATTTCAGCAATTTCGGCTCGTTGAAGAGCACTGAAACCCCTTCTGTCATACGACTTGCGACAAAACCCGTCAATTTCAGCAATTTCGGCTCGTTGAAGAGCACTGAAACAAAGATTGAAGCAACTGAAGCAAGAGAAGCTCTACAATTTCAGCAATTTCGGCTCGTTGAAGAGCACTGAAACGTTGCCCGGTGAGACGCTGGATGGCTTCGGATTTCTCCAATTTCAGCAATTTCGGCTCGTTGAAGAGCACTGAAACTCGAGATCGTTGACGATCTCATATTTGACCGGCGGTGAATTTCAGCAATTTCGGCTCGTTGAAGAGCACTGAAACGTAACTTTTCAGGTTCCTATCAGGTTGTTATGTCAAATTTCAGCAATTTCGGCTCGTTGAAGAGCACTGAAACCGCACTCAGGGCCGTGCTTCTTACTGACTTCGTAGGATTTCAGCAATTTCGGCTCGTTGAAGAGCACTGAAACCAATTTTTGCGTTCGTTGAGGCGTTGCGCGGTCTGTATTTCAGCAATTTCGGCTCGTTGAAGAGCACTGAAACTGGGAGTTGCGAATGCGTTCGTTGCGTCGCTCAATTCGATTTCAGCAATTTCGGCTCGTTGAAGAGCACTGAAACATAATTGGCTACAGATACTATGATTTGGTGTTGGAATTTCAGCAATTTCGGCTCGTTGAAGAGCACTGAAACTCCGCGACAACGCCGGCATCGCCATAGGCCGCGGGATTTCAGCAATTTCGGCTCGTTGAAGAGCACTGAAACCAAGCACAAGCGGACCGGCATTGCCCTGGACGGGAAAATTTCAGCAATTTCGGCTCGTTGAAGAGCACTGAAACTTGTAGATGTTAGCCGATGCGTGATCCCACCAGCCGATTTCAGCAATTTCGGCTCGTTGAAGAGCACTGAAACGCACAGGAGTTGTACCGTCCACGACCGGCATACCGGATTTCAGCAATTTCGGCTCGTTGAAGAGCACTGAAAC
>Ga0308393_1001422_pt1 | contig 11231 bp, 9 predicted proteins | sample Hotspr2Sampleee2_FD_202364 | JGI IMG/M metagenome (GOLD analysis project Ga0308393, IMG submission 202364) | Hot spring phototrophic mat microbial communities from Mushroom Spring, Yellowstone National Park, Wyoming, United States - 20050630_ee2 ... | reverse complement strand
TATTTTTAGCTTTTGCATAAACTTTTTGGCATTCCATTGATGAAGCCTTTTTCTTAGTGTAGCCTTTCCATCTCCACGATTTCCTTTTTTGAGTTTTTTTTTAGGTTTTCTACAGCTATAGCTTTGTTTTTCTGAATGGCTAAATCCAGTAGCTGATGGGCTAATATCCATTCTTGGTGGTCTTTGCTGTTTTGGGAAAGTCCTAAAAGGTGGTGTAGGCTGATGGTTTGATAGCTTACTAATTCTCCAGTTTTTGAAACTTCTGCTATGGCTAAGTGTATGGGTGATGCGTTCGTGTCTATGGCTATTACTCCGTTGTTTTTGGTGTATTTTACTTTAGGCGTCGGGATTTCAAAGGACACACTCCCATAAACTTCTCCTTCCTTTAGCTTTAACTCTACTGTGTAAGCAAAGTAGTTTTTTGTTTGCCAGCTTTCTAAAAGCATAATCATAAAGGTTATCCACTTGTCTTTGCTATTGCTTGGTTCCCTTAACACTTTTGCGTAGATAAACTCTCTGTTTCCTGTGGTAATTCTAAGGTGTAGCTGTCCGTTTATGTTTTCAAATCTTGTTAATCTGTTTCCTTTGTCTGCCTTTGACCCGATGCTTATAAGTGTTCCTTGTCTTAATTCTTTCCATTGCTTTTTAAGTCCTTCCCTTGCTTTCCCTGAAAGGTGGTTTTTGCAAAGCTTTTCAAAAAGTCTTTTGCCTCCAAACACTACTGGTTTATCGGTGGGATATTGCTTAGCTTTGTATATGGCTGACTTGATGTAGCTTGTTGGTAATTCAGGAAATAGCTGTCTTAGTTTTTGGTATATTTGGGTGTGAGGGTTTTTTGTTTTCTCTTTTTCCAACTCTTTTAGCATATTGTATGCTACACGAATGGCGGAAGATTGCTTACGCATAAGCTTTATGAGTTTTTCTTTGTCTTCCCTTTTCAGTTCAAGCTTAAACTGTAGGCTAATAAACATCAAGCTTAGATTTTAGTCTTAAAATTCTTGTGTGTCAATGGGTTTGTATTTTTAGAACAGCCTCACACAAACTTCCCACAAGGTATAGAATTAAATTATGGGCTTAAGAAAGGCAAAGCTAAAGGATGCAGTGGGAATATACTCCCTCATAAACTCCTACGCCAAGGAGGGGCTTTTGCTTCCAAGAAGCTTAAACTCCATATATGAAAACATCAGAGATTTTTGGGTTTATGAAGAGGAGGGGCAAATCGTGGGATGTTCTGCCTTGCATGTGGTGTGGGAGGATTTGGCGGAGATTAAAAGCTTGGCAGTTTTGGAGTCCATGAAGGGCAGGGGAATAGGCACCGCTTTGGTGCAGGCGTGCCTGAAAGAAGCCAAGGAGCTTGGCGTTAAACGGGTTTTTGTGCTAACCTATGCGTTGGACTTCTTTGAAAAGCTTGGCTTTTACACGGTAAGCAAGGAGAGCCTGCCCCACAAGGTCTGGGGTGAATGCATAAACTGTGTTAAATTTCCCTCTTGCGACGAGACTGCCATGCAGATGGAGATAGAAAAGCTAAGTCCAGTAAAGAGCTATGAAGGTGAGCTTTGAATACATCACATCTCCAAAATCCCTCGCCAAGTGGCATGGGAGCTTTAAGGATATACCCTTTTTGTATATTGATACGGAAACGGTGGGAGACAGCACCATAAGGCTCGTCCAGTTGGGAACCGAGGAGGACATACTCCTTTTGGACCTTTACGAGCTTGGTGATATAGGTGTTAGTTTTTTAAAGGGTTTGCTCTCTCAGAAGGGGGTCGTGGGGCATAATCTGAAGTTTGACCTGAAATATCTGCTTGGCTATGGAATAGAGCCCTACGCAGTCTTTGACACCATGATCGCCAGTCAATTGTTGGGAGACTCCGACAGGCACTCCCTCCAGAAGTTAGCCATGCAGTATTTGGGAGAGGTCTTAGATAAGAGCCTTCAGCTTTCCAACTGGGGCTCCTCAAGGCTCTCAAAGGAACAGTTAGAATACGCCGCCCTGGATGTGGAAGTGGTCAGAAGGCTCTTTCCACTGCTCCTTGAGAGGTTAAACAGTCTTGCACCAGTGGTGGAGGAGAACCTTCTTAAAACCAGGACCGCAAAGGTCTTTGGGCTCAAAAATCCCATTGCCATAGTGGAAATGGCTTTTGTTCAGGAGGTGGCAAAGCTTGAAAGAAACGGACTCCCGGTGGATGTGGAGGAACTGGAAAGGCTCGTAAAGGAGCTCTCAAGGGAGCTTCAAAAAAGGGTTATGGACTTTTTTGTCAAATACAGGACGGACCCCATGTCTCCAAAACAGTTGGGAGAGCTTTTGGTTAAGAGGTTTGGGTTAAACCTTCCAAGAACAGAAAAGGGAAATATATCTACCGATGATAAATACTTGGCGGAGCACATAGAAAACCCGGTGGTAAGGGAGCTTTTGAAAATAAGAGAAATAAAGAAGAACTTAGACAAGCTTGAGGAGATTAAGGGCGGTTTGAGGGGGAAAAGGGTATATCCAGAGTTCAAGCAGATAGGTGCAATAACCGGGCGGATGTCCTCCATGAGCCCAAATGTGCAGAACATTCCAAGGGTTCTAAGAAGAATTTTTAAGGCGGAGGAGGGAAAGGTCTTTGTGATAGCGGACTTTTCTCAAATAGAACTGAGGATCGCCGCAGAGTATGTAAGCGATGAGAGCATGATAAGGGTATTTAAGGAGGGGAGGGATATGCACAAATACACCGCCAGCGTGCTCTTGGGGAAGAAGGAGGAAGAAATTACAAAGGAAGAGAGGCAGTTGGCAAAGGCGGTGAATTTTGGGCTCATATACGGTATATCCGCAAAGGGTTTGGCAGAATACGCTTACTCTTCTTACGGCATACACCTTTCCCCCGAGGAAGCGGAAAAAATAAGAACCAGATTTTTTGAACACTTCAGAGGCTTTAAGGATTGGCACGACAGAGTGAAGAAAGAATTAAGGGAAAAGGGTAAGTCGGAGGGTCATACCTTGCTTGGCAGGAGATACACCGCCCACACTTTCCCAGACGCGGTCAATTATCCCATACAGGGAACTGGCGCGGACCTCTTAAAACTTTCCGTGCTGATCTTTGACGCAGAAGTTAGAAGGGAAAACATCCGAGCCCATGTGATAAACTTGGTGCATGATGAGGTGGTGGTGGAATGTCCCACGGAAGAAGGAGAAAGGACCGCGGAGCTTTTGGAAAGGGCTATGAAAAGGGCTGGCGGGATTATATTAAAAAAGGTGCCCGTGGAGGTGGAGTGTGTAATAAAGGAGAGGTGGGAAAAGGAATGAGGTTTGCTGGTGTGTTTTTGATTTTGGCTTTTGTTTTTTCATGCGCCCCAAAGCCCTCCACTTTAGAGGAGTATGAAAAGAAAAATCCCTATCCTGCCCAGGAGCAAAGGGTTGAATACGCAGGAAAGGGCAGTTTGATGCCAAAGGAAGGTTTTAACGACCTCTACTCGGATCTAAAGGCAAGCAAGGTAGGAGACATAATCTATGTGCAGGTGATTGAGAGCATAAACGCAGTGGAGAGCGTGGCAAGCCAGACTGGTAGGTCCGCCAGCTTTAAAGAATCGGTAGCTTCCCTCTTTGGTATAAGCGCGGGCACCTTGGATAGGCTGTCCGCCCAGGGATCTGGTCAGTTTGGAACCAGTGGCACTGGCAAGGTTCAGCAGACGGGACTTCTTACCACCAAGTTAGCGGGTAGGGTGGTAAAGGTATATCCAAATGGCACCATGCTCATAGAGGCAAAGAAAGCCTTTTACATGAACAATGCCCAGAGGGAGGTTCTGCTCAGGGGTATAGTCAGACCACAGGACATAGACTCATCAAACACCATAACTAGCGACAAGATCGCCAATTTGGAGGTTTACATAGACGGCAGAGGATTTTTGGCAGACGGAGGTAGCCCCGGATGGTTGGCTCGCATATTGGCAAAGGTCTTGCCCTTTTAGTCCTGCTCTTTAGCCTTGCCTACGGCACAAAGGTCAGGGACATAGCGGTTATAGAGGGGCATAGGAGCAACTACCTGGTGGGTTATGGTTTGGTGGTAGGTCTGAAAGGCACTGGGGATGGCAAGGCTACACTTTTCACCGTAAGAAGCATAGCAAACATGCTCAACCGCATGGGCATTGTGGTGGATCCACGCAGGATCACTGTAAAGAATGTGGCGGCGGCGATGGTAACCGCCAAGCTACCCCCTTACGCAAAGCCGGGCATGGGCATAGATGTGGAGGTTGCGTCCATAGGAGACGCCAAGAGTTTGGAGGGTGGCACCCTCTTACTAACACCCCTCAGAGGGGCAGACGGAGAGGTCTACGCCTTAGCCCAAGGGCAGGTAATCGTGGGCGGATACGAGGCGAGAGGTCAGGGAGCCAGACAAATTCAGAACACACCCACAGTGGGCAGAATTCCCAACGGCGCAATAGTGGAAAGATCCTTACCCGAGTATCCACAGAGGGAGGAGCTATTCCTTTACTTAGATAATCCCAGCTTTTCCTTGGCAAAGCTCATCCAAGATAGAATAAACACCGAGTTTGGGCAGAATGTGGCACAGGCTTTGGATAGCTCCACCATAAAGCTCAAGGTTCCGCAGGGTATGAGCCTCGTGGATTTCTTAGCCCGTGTGGAGGACATAGAGGTGGATGTACCCTCCGTTGCCAAGGTAGTCATAGACGGAAGGACAGGGACCGTCCTGCTCGGTGGAGATGTGGTTATAAACCCTGTCTCTGTAGCAGTGGGCACGTTGACGGTTACTATAAAGGAGACTCCTCAAGTTTCTCAACCTCCACCCCTTTCACCCGGGCAGACTGCGGTGGTGCCAAGGACAGAGGTAAAAGTAGAGGAAAAGGAAAGGCGCCTTATTGAGCTTAGAGGTGCCACCGTATCCCAATTGGTGGAAAGTTTAAACAAGCTGGGTGCCACCCCAAGGGAGATCATATCCATACTTCAGGCTATAAAGTCCGCGGGCGCCCTGCGGGCGAAGTTAGAGGTCCTTTAGGGCACTCCCACTCCGTAGTACTCAAACCCAAGCCCTCTAACCACGTCAGGGTCGTATATGTTCCTGCCGTCTATTATTATGGGAAGTTCCATAAGCTCCTTTACTTTGCTCAGGTTTGTCCTTTGAAAATCCTCCCATTCGGTAAAGATCAGCAGTACGCTAGCACCTTTCACCGCAGAGTACATATTTGGTGCATAGTCTAAGTCTTTGCCGGGAGGATACAGTTTTTTAAAGTTCTCCATAGCCTTCGGGTCGTAGAGCTTCAGACGGGCACCTTCCTTCAAAAGCATGGACACCAGTCTTAGGGAGGGAGCCTCCCTTATATCGTCAGTGTTTGGCTTAAAGGATAGTCCCCAAACTGCTAGGGTTTTATCTTTCAAGCTCCAAAGCACAGATTTGACCTTTTCCACAAACTGGACAGCCCTCCTCTGGTTGATCTTATCTACCTCCTCCAAGAGGGAAAAATCCACGCCATGATCTTTAGCCATCTTTATAAAAGCCTTTATGTCCTTTGGAAAACAACTACCGCCCCAGCCTATGCCTGCCCTGAGGAACTCCCTGCCGATCCTCTTGTCATACCCCATTCCTTCCGCCACGAGCCTAACATCCGCCCCAACCTTCTCGCACAGGTCTGCCACCATGTTTATGTAGGAGATCTTCATTGCCAAGAAGGAGTTGGATGCATGTTTTATAAGCTCGGAAGTAGCAGGGTCTGTAAAGATAATAGGGCATTTAAAGTCTTTGTAAAGTGCCTCCATTATCTGGCGTGCCCTCTCACTTTCCACGCCTATTACTATTCTGTCGGGTTCCAAAAAGTCCCTCACTGCACTGCCCTCCCTCAAAAACTCTGGGTTTGATGCCACATCAAACTCTAAAATCTTTCCCCTCCTTTTCAAATACCGCTCCACGGTCCTTTTTATGAGCTTATGGGTATTGACGGGAACGGTAGATTTTTCCACCAAAAGCTTGTAGCCTTCCATAAGCCTGGCGGTTTCCCTTGCCACCTCCTCCACCTGAGAAAGGTCTGCAGAGCCATCGGGCTTTTGAGGAGTGCCCACGCATATGAAGATCACATCCGAAAAGCCAAGACCTTCCTTTAGGTCTGTGGTAAAGGAGAGCCTTCCCAAGCTTAGGTTTTCCTTCAGCATTTCCTCCAAGCCCGGTTCATAAAAGGGCACCTTTCCCTCTTTCAAAGCCTGAACCTTTTCTGGCAGTTTTTCCACCACCATAACCTCATTGCCAAGGTGGGCAAAGCATACTGCGGTGGTAAGCCCCACATACCCTGCCCCTACTACCGTCAGCCTCATGACACACCTCCCTAAAGATTATTAAAGGGCGCAGTGCTCAGATACTTGCTACCCCCATCGGGAAAGACCACCACAATGACACCCTCCTCCAACTCTTTAGCAAGCTCCAACGCTGCCACCAGAGCGGCACCGCAAGATTGCCCCACAAAGAGGGCTTCCTGCATAGCCAACCTTCTGGTCATCTCGTAGGCGGGCTCTGTCTCCACAAAGATGGTCCTGTCCAAAAAGCTCTCGTCAAAGATGCCGGGCTTTATGGAACTCTCTATGTGCTTTAGCCCCTCTATGCCATGAAAGGGATAGGCAGGTTGGACCCCCACCACCTGAATATTTGGGTTGAAGACCTTTAGCCTCCTTCCGGTGCCCATTATGGTTCCACCGGTGCCTATGCCAGCTACCAAGTGGGTGATCCGACCGTTGGTTTGATGCCAGAGCTCTATGCCCGTAGAATAAAAGTGCGCCCTCCAGTTGGCGGGATTGTTGTATTGGTCTAAATACACATACTTCTCGGGTTCCCTTTCCACCAGGTCCCTAACAAACAGTATGGCACCATCCGTTCCCTCCAAAGGGTCCGTCAGATAGACCTTGGCACCGTATGCCTTTATGATCTTCTTTCTTTCTTCACTAACATTGGCTGGCATTGCCAACTCAACGGGTACTCCCAAGGCTGTCCCCACCATAGCCAAGGCTATGCCCGTATTCCCTGAAGTGGCGTCTATGACCACCTTACCTTCCTTTATGAGCCCCCTATCCATGGCGTCCAAGAACATAGAGAGGGCAGGTCTATCCTTTACAGAGCCCCCCGGGTTAAAGCCCTCCAGCTTAGCATAGATTTCTACCTTGGGAGAGATCTCCTTGGGAATGATGTTTTTGAGCCTAACCAATGGTGTATTGCCTATTAAGTTTAGGATAGAGTTTCTTGCCTTCCTGTAAGGTTCGTCGTGCTGTCCTAAAACCCACATTTAGAGCTTTATGTAAGTATAAAGCAGTTGAGGGAAAAGCCCAAGTAAAAAGATAAAGATCAGACAAACAAGCAGGGTAAAGGACTCGCCCGCAGAAAGGAAATCACCTCTGAACCTTACCTCTCCCTCCTCCAAGAACATAACGCTTATGAGCTTTAGGTAATACCCGGCGGAGATTATGCTTGCCACCACAAAGGCAAAGGCTAAAAGCCCAAGCCCAGCTTTTACAAGCCCCATAAACATGCCCAGCTTTCCCACAAACAGAGCCATAGGTGGGATGCCAATGAAGGCGAGCAAAAAGATGGATAGCGCTACGCCAAGAACAGGGTTTTCTCTGCCCAAGCCCCTGTATTCTAAAAGATGGTGGCTAAAGCCTTCCTGCTTTTCAAAGACAGATAGCACTACAAAGGAGCCAAGCACTGCAAAAATATACACACCAAGGTAAAAGAGCAGAGCCTTTTGTAAAACTTGGTCTGAAAGGCTCACACCCAAAAGGAAGTATCCCGCATGGGCAATAGAAGAATAAGCGAGTAGCCTTTTGACGGACCTTTGGGCGTAGGCGGTAAAGTTGGCATAGAACATAGACAGCAAAGAAAGTACCGCCACCAAAACAAGCCAGAGTTTAAATTGGGAGAATAGAAGGGCGAGCTTGACCAAGAGCATATAGAGGGCAAGCTTGGGCGCGGTGGCAATGTATCCCACCAAAGGAGTGGGTGCACCATCGTAGGCGTCGGGCGTCCAAAAGTGAAAGGGAACTGCGGAGACCTTAAGGGCTAAGGCGGACAAAAAGAAGAGAATAAACAGAGAGAACAGAGTGTTTTTGTCTGCGTAGGGTGCCAAAAAGAAGCTACCCACCGCACCGTAGTAAAAGACCGAGCCCATTCCAAAGAGGGCAGTCCCCACCGAACCCATCAGAAGGTATTTGAAGGCAGACTCCTTTGAGTTGTAATCTCCCCTCAAGAGGGCAGTTAGTATGTATATGCTAATGGAGGAGAGTTCCACAGAAACAAAGAGGGTAAGAAGGTTGTCCGATGACATAAAGAAAGAAAGCCCAAGGGTAGAGAGGAGCACCAGATAGGGAATCTCTCCGTAGGGAGAGTTCTTCTTCAAAAAGTAGTCATAAAGTGCAAACAAAGACAGTGAGCTGAGAATATACAAAAGCCCCTTTCCAAAGAGCTCAAAGGAACCAACGGAGAAGGTATCAAAAAAGGTCTTTGCGGGCACCTCTACAAAAAAGAGTGAGATAAAAGCAAAGATGGGCACAAAGCCACCCAAGACATGGAGAAGTCTAAAGTGTCTTTTATCCAAAAGCAGGTCTAAGAAAAATAGCAGGAGAATGCCAATGGAAAGAACGAGCTCCGGCAGAAGGGCATTCCAGTTCATATCAACCTCCAAAGACCATCCTTGTGGTATGCTCCATCAACTTAACAAAGGGCAAGGGATAAACTCCAAGCAACACAGAGGACGCAAGAATCAGCACGAAGGCGATCCAGTGATGAAGCTCCAGGTCCTTAAGATGGCTCCACTTCTCCCTCCTGTAATCGGATATGGTTTCCTCCTCCAACATAACTCTCTTATACATGTAAAGGAAGTATGCGGCACTGAGGACTATTCCCACACCCGCTACAAAAGCCCAAACAGGGTAGTTTTTATAGGTACCAAGAAGGATGAGAAACTCCGCCACAAAGCCCGCAAGACCCGGAAATCCTATACCCACAAGACCGCTCAGCATAAACACGATAGCCAAGTTGGGAATGTATCTGGCAAGTCCTCCCAGGTCATCCATATGGTAGGAGTGAATGCGGTCGTAAATAAAACCCGCAGACATAAACAGGGCAGCAGAAGAAAGCCCGTGGGCTACCATCATGTATATAGCGCCATTTAGGGCATTCCCATCGGACGCAAAAGTGGCTAAGGTAACCAGACCCATGTGGCTTATGGAAGAATACGCAATAAGCCTCTTTATGTGGGTCTGGGCTATCGCCATCATTGCGGCGTATATTACGGCAACCACACTAAGGAAGAATATCAAGGGCACATAGTATTTGCTTGCCTCTGGGAACATGGGAAGGGAATACCTAACAAAGCCGTAAGTTCCCATCTTTAAAAGCACCGCTGCCAAGATCACAGACCCTGCGGTAGGCGCTTCCACGTGGGCGTCGGGAAGCCACGTGTGGAAGGGCCACATGGGCACCTTTACCGCAAAACCAAGCCCAAAGAGTAGAAAAGCCACAAGCTGTATCCATAGCGGATACTGAATGTTCTTCAGGAAGAAATAATCAAAGCTAACACTGCCCGAGATTATGTAGCCATAAATTACCACCGACGCTATACCCAAAAGCAAGAATATGCTACCAAAGAAGGTATAAACAAAGAACTTGTTCGCTGCATAAACCTTTCTTTCGTGTCCCCAAAGACCTATGATGAAATACATGGGGATCAGCATAAATTCCCAAAAGAGGTAAAAGAGGAAAAAGTCCAGGGCAGAGAAAACACCAAGACAGGCGGTCTCCAACAGCAAAAATAGGGCATGGTATAAATTGGGCTTGTCCTCAATCTTCACAGACCACACAAAGGCAACCACGAACATAAGGGCGGTAAGCAAGAATAGTGCCATACCCATACCATCAAGCCCCAGACTGAAGGATATGCCAAGGGGTTGTATCCAGGGCAGTTTGATGGTATGCTGGAAGGAGGAATTGTTCCAGTCAAAGTTAAGCCCAAGATATACAGCGATCAAAAACACAACCACAGAGGTGGCTATGGAGATGATCCTTGAAAAGGTGCTATTTCGGACAATTGCCACCAAAAGGGCAGAAACCAAAGGCAGAAAGATTGCCACCGTCAAAAGCACACCCATCATCTACCTCCCAAAAAAGTTATCAAAACGAGAAGGCTAAAGCCCACCAAAAGAAAGAGAATGTATAAATTCACCCTTCCTTGCTGAAGTCCCTTAAAAAGACTACCAAGGGCAGAGGACACAGCATAAGAGCTATTAACAACCCCATCTATAAACTGCCTTTCAAAGGTAGCATAAAGCACCTTAGAGTATAGCATATACCCTCCCGCCAGTATTTTATGGTACAACCTTTCCGTGAAGAACTGTTCTCTGAAGGTGGTATGAACTGGCTTTAGAGATTGATATAGCTTTTCAGGGTCTAAGAACCTCTTGACAAACACCAAATACGCTAAACCTATACCCAAAAGGGCTATCGCCACTGAACTTATGGCTATGTTCAAATGCATCTCTTTATGTTCCTTTAATGCGTCCATATACCAACCTTCAAAAAAGCCTACTACCGCTGAACCTATGGCTAACACCACCATGGGCACAAGCATAACAGAGGGCGCTTCGTGAGGTTCCTCTTCAAAGTGTTCCTTGTGCCTCTCCGGTCCATAAAACATCACAAAACCTTCCCTGAAAATGTAGTAGGCTGTCAAAAAGCTTACAAAGCTTACAAATACTCCTAAGCTAAAGGACGCTTCATAGCTACTGGCTATTATCAAGTCCTTGCTCCAAAATCCTGCAAAGGGAAATATGCCCGCTAGAGCTAAAGCTCCCACAAAAAAGGTGGCATAGGTTATGGGCATGTACTTTCTTAGCCCTCCCACCTCATAAATATCGCGGGCATGATGGTGAAAGGCGTGTATTATGGAACCTGCCGACAAAAACAGTAGTGCCTTGAAAAAGGCATGGGTTGTTAAATGAAACATGGCAGAATTTTTGTCTCCTATGCCCAAGGCTAAAAACATGAGACCTAATTGACTCATTGTAGAAAAGGCTATGATCTTTTTTATGTCCGTGTGGGAGGTAGCCGCTAACGACGCAAACAATGCGGTTAGTCCTCCAATCAGGGCTACTACCTTCAAACCCTGCGGTGCAGACTCAAACACGGGATACAGCCTTGCTACCATATACACGCCAGCCGCTACCATCGTGGAAGAGTGCAAAAGGGCTGATACAGGCGTGG
>Ga0308393_1001417_pt1 | contig 11252 bp, 10 predicted proteins | sample Hotspr2Sampleee2_FD_202364 | JGI IMG/M metagenome (GOLD analysis project Ga0308393, IMG submission 202364) | Hot spring phototrophic mat microbial communities from Mushroom Spring, Yellowstone National Park, Wyoming, United States - 20050630_ee2 ... | reverse complement strand
TAGCCGTCCATGCGGCTGCGCCGCACAACGCTGCAATGAACATACGGTTGTTCCTGGGAAGGCGCAGCCCTCCCAGACCCTCCCGCGGGTGGGGGATGGGGAAACCCGGTTTCCCCATCCCCCTGCGGGGCGGGTGCGTGGGGAAACCGGGTTTCCCCCTATCCCTGCGGGAAGGCCAGGCCACCCCGGGGAGAGGGGCGTGGGGAAACGCGGTTTCCCCACACCCTCTTCGAGAGCCTATTTTCACGTTAGCCGTCCATGCGGCTGCGCCGCACACCGACGGGATGGGAGGGTTGCGCCCTCCCAAACCCTCCCACCGGCTGGGGATATGGGGAAACCTGGTTTCCCCATATCCCCTTCTTGAGGGCAGGTCCTCCCGCGGGCGGGGGCATGGGGAAACCTGGTTTCCCCACACCCCTCCCCGAGAGCTTACGTTCACGTTAGACCAGCGAGGTTCCAGCACACGGATGATCCAACGCCCATCACTTGCCCGTTTTATGTGGCTGTCGATCGCCGCGGCGATCGCGACCATTGGTCTCAAGCTCGCCGCCTTCTGGCTGACCGGTTCGGTTGGTCTGCTCTCCGACGCCCTCGAGTCGCTGGTCAATCTGGCCGCGGCGGTGATGGCCCTGGCGATGCTGACCATCGCCGCGCGCCCTGCCGATGAGGAGCATGCCTACGGCCACACCAAAGCCGAGTACTTCGCCAGCGCCACCGAGGGTGTGCTGATCCTCGTTGCCGCCGGCAGCATCATCTGGGCCGCCGTGCCGCGCCTGCTGGCGCCCGCGCCCCTCGAGCAGATCGGCCTGGGCCTGGCCGTATCCCTGGTCGCTTCACTGATCAACTTCGTGGTTGCGCGCATCCTGCTCCGCGCTGGCCGTAAACACTCTTCCATCGCCCTTGAGGCCGATGCCCATCACCTGATGACCGATGTCTGGACCTCGGTCGGCGTCACGATTGGCGTCGCGCTGGTCTGGCTCACTGGCTGGACGCGGCTCGACCCGCTGATCGCGCTGCTGGTCGCCGCGAATATCATCCGCTCGGGGATTGACCTGGTGCGCCGTTCGGCCCTGGGGTTACTGGACACCTCCATTCCCCCCGAGGAACTGGCCCGCGTGCGCGCGGTGCTCGATGAGTACGCCGCCCGCGGCGTGGATTACCACGCCCTGCGCACCCGCCAGGCCGCCGCGCGCCGCTTTGTCTCCCTCCACCTTCTCGTGCCCGATACCTGGACCGTCCAGCAAGGGCACGATCTGGCCGAGGAGGTCGAGCGCGAGATTCGCGGAACCTTGCCCAACACCTCGGTGTTTACCCATGTCGAGCCGCGGGGTGATCCCGCCTCGTGGGAGGACGTGAAATTATAGGGATGGCTGCGCCGCTTGCGCCATGGCCTGACGGAGCGCGCAGGGCAATGTCCTCCGCGATGTACGATCCAACATGGGTTATGGTCTTTGAAAAATTAATCCGCTATGCCGGGCTAGCCGTGGGGCTGAAGCCCTCGGCCAGGGGATGCGAAGGCCGCCTGCGCGGCCTATACCGGATTATGTATTCAAAGACCATTACCCTGTGTTTTTCAACCCCGCCGCAATGCCATTAATTGACATAAGCACCGCGGTCTCCAACTCTTCCTCGTCGGCCCCGGTTGGCGCGGCTCGCAGCCGGCGCAGCAGCTCGATCTGAATGTGACTGAGCGGGTCAATGTAGGGGTTGCGCTGCTTGATCGCCCACTGCAGCGTTGGCTGGCGGTCGAGCATCTCGTTAATCTGCGCCACCTGACTGTGGTAATAGATCGTCGGTGGGGGCGTGGGCGGGGGATCGATGCCCCAGCCCGGCTCGTGGCTCAAGGTGTGCTCCAGCGTGCGCTCCAGCCGTGCCCGCATCAGGGTGATCAGGCGCCGGTAGGGTTCCCGGGCATGGTGAGGACTGATGGCCGCGGCCACTCCGGGGAAGATCGCTTCGTACTCCGCCGTGCGCTCGAACACCGCCGGGCTGAACGCCACCTGGTGCAGCGACTGGCTCAGATCGGTGAAGAGGGCGTCCATCTGCGCGAGCAGGTGGCGCAGCATCGAGACACGCATCAGGCGCACGGTCGCCAGCGTTACCGCCGGGGTAACGAAGGGATTGCCGTCGCGGTCGCCGCCCATCCAGCTCCCGAAGCGCAGCAGGGGGGGCGCCTGCCATACCTCTTCGGGATAGTGCTCGGCCAGGGCCTGCTCCAGGGTGCGGTAGATCCGTGGCAGCAGCTTGTAGAGCACCGTCTGGAAGTAGAACAGGCCGTTCTCGACCTCGTCGAGCACGGTGGGCCGGTAGGCGCGCACATCGTCGCTCTGCCAGAGGCTCACAATCTCGCGCTCGATGCGCTGTAGGGCGGTGATGCGATCCTGGGGCAGCATCAGGCGCTCGCCGAGGCTCAGATCGAGCAGGGCCTCGAAGATCGACCGCTGTTTGAGCAGGGTGGTGCGCCGGCGCGACTCGGTTGGATGCGCCGTAAGCACGGGCATGACCAGCGCCCCTTCGAGCCAGGCCCGGAGCGTGGCCGCGGGCACGCCGTGTTCCCGCAGCAGGCGAATGGCAGCGTCAATGCTCTCGGCGCGTGCCTCGGGAGCGCGGCGCAGATCTCGTTCACGCAAGACCCGCAGCCGTTCGACGGCCTCGGCCAGATTCACCAGCCCGAAGTAGAGGGTGAAGGCCCTGGTCAGGCCGTGGATCTCGGGGATCGAGAGGGCGCCGATCACCTCCTCCAGGCGTTGGGCCAGCGCCGCGTCGCCGCTGGCGCGCAGTTCTTTAGCCATGCGCCGGATCTGCTCCTCCAGCGTGAAGGCCGCGGCCCCGCTCTGGTCGGTGAGGACGCGGCCCAGGGTGTCACCCAGCGCGCGGATATTTGATGATAGCGGATCGCGTTCAGGCATGCAGACCCTTACTCCCCTCCTTCGGCGACCATATCTTCGACATGGGCGGCGTCATTGAGGCGCATCAGCCGCCAGCCATTGCGCCCCAGGCGCAACTCGGTGAGTGAGCCGTTGTCCAGCCACATGCGCCCGAAGTTGCCCAGGTCCAGGCCAATCACGTGGCAGAGGAGGGCGCGGATGGTGCCGCCGTGCGACACGGCCACCACCACCTCGCCCTGGGCATGGCTCTCCTGGATGCGCTGGAGGGCCACCAGCGCCCGGGCCTGCAACTGGGCGTAACTCTCGCCGCCGAGGCGCACGGTGCGCGCCGGGTCGCGCCGGTACTCGGCCATATGGTCGGGGAAGCGCCGGTAGAGTTCTTCGGGTGTCAGGCCCTCCCACTGCCCGACATCGATCTCGCGCAACTCGGGCATCGGCGTGGGCGTCTGGCCAATGGCTGCGCCGATGATCTCGGCAGTCTCCCAGGCGCGGGCGATGTCGCTGGCGTAGAGCGCGCGCACCTCCAGCCCCCGCAAGCGCGCGGCAGCGCGACGGGCCTGCTCGCGCCCGCGTTCGTTCAGGGGGACATTGGCATGGCCCTGATACTGGAGGGTGACGTTCCACGGCGTCTCGCCGTGGCGGACGAGGATGAGGCGCATGAGGGATCTCGCTTGTGCTTGTGTATCATACGGTCATGCGGCGCAACCGCACACCAACGGGATGAACATACTTTCTTGGGAGGGCTACGCCCTCCCAAACCCTCCTGCGGGCGGGGGGATGGGGGAACCGGGTTCCCCCAATGTTCACGTTAGGGTGCGCACCTGCCGCGGGCACCTGGGGTGAGCCACGCGCCTGGGAGCGGGACGCCCTCGTCGCGTCTCCGCGGGCAAGCTGCCCGCGCTCCCAGGAGACATGTGATGGTCTTTGAGAAATTAATCCGGTATAGCCCGCGCAGGCGGGCTTCGCATCCCATAGCCGAGGGCTTTAGCCCCACGGCCAGCCCGGCATAGCGGATTAATTTTTCAAAGACCATCACATGTACTGCCGCGGGCGGAAGGGGGGCGCGGGGAAGCGCAGCCTCCCCGCGCCCCGCCACCGGGAACGGAGGAGTGAACCATAGTCTTACCTCATTATACCGTTGGATGGGTGGTTCTGCCTTGACACAACGTTCATCCAGGCCCGGGGCGACCCGGAGGGGTGCCTCACCAGGCCCGGGGCGACGTGGAGGGGTGCCCCACATGTGGCAATCTGCTTGCCCTATCACTCTTCAATCCCCAGGGCGCGCACCGCGATCTCCGTATCGGAAGCATGCAAACGCACCGGGGTTGCGCCGCTCGCGATCCGCAGCGCCACCTCGTGGCGCTCCTGGCCGCCGCGCAGTTCGAGGATCGCCTGTTCCTGCCCATTGACGCTGATGGCAAGGCGCCCCGGCGCCGGGCTGGTCAGTTCCAGGGTGAGGATGATGTCGCGAGGGCGGGCGCTGTAGATCAACACTTCCGCTGCCCCAAGGATGCGCCGCTCGACCCCGTCGGGGCTGTTTGTCACCGGCGACCAGCCCGCCCCGATGCCAAGGAATGGCAACGGATCGTCCGGCGGCGCCACCTTATAGGCCAGCACCGACCCCGCCGGGATCGGCTTCAACGGGCCCATAGCCCGCAGCAAGCCCGACGCGCGAAAGGTATCAGAATAGGTCAGCGCCGCGATCTGGCGCTCGGGCGGCGCCCCCCCGGCGGCGGCTTCGGCGACTTTCTGCAGGTAGTGGTAGCTCAGCGCCCAACATGTTCCACATGTTCTGCCAGGTGTCGAAGCCGTTGCCCGGCACCGCGGTCGTCGCCTGGAGCGGCAGGGGCCAGGTCATCAGCAGGGCCAGGCCCAGGTAGAGAGCCAGGGCCGACCCGTGGCGCGCCAGCGCTTCGCGCCAGCGGACGGTTCGTGGGCTCATAGATCAGGCGCTCCTACCCCTCTCTGTCGCCGTGCCGCGCCAGCCAGGCCAGGGCCAGCGAGAGGCCGATCAGCGTTTTGCCGTCGCTGAAGGCCCCTTCCAGCAGCGCCGGCTGCAAACCCTCCAGGGGCCGCTCTTCGGGATGCAGGTGTTCGTCCCAGTCGGCCGTGCCGTCGGTGGGGGTCAGGTCGAGGCCCAGGAAGATGTGGGTGCGTTCGTTGGTGTAGCCCGGTGAGGTGTAGTAGCTCGCCAGCGGGATGAGCCGCCCGGCGCGATAGCCCAGTTCTTCGGCCAGTTCGCGGGCCGCCGCCGCCGCCGGGTCCTCGCCCGGATGCAACAGGCCCGCCGGCAATTCCAGCATGTCCCGGCCCGCGGCAATACGGTACTGGCGCACCAGCAGCACCTTGCCGGCGTGGATCGGCACGACCGCCACCCCGCCGATATGCTCCACCACGTCGCGCCGGGCCGTCTGCCCATTGGCGATCATCGCCGTGCCGGTGATCACCGTGAAGAAGCGCCCCCGAAAGACCTCGTGTCGTTCGAGCCACTGTTCCACGTTGTCTGCTCCCTTTCGTGCCTGTGGATGCCTCTCCCGCGAGGGGCCAGGCGGGCCGTATCCTGCGGCGCCGGTGGTTTGGGTGCGGACAGAACGTATGGGCGCAGACGGGCGTTATGGCGTTGGGATGCGCTGGTTGGCTCTCACCCCCGTCCCCTCTCCCGCGCGCGGGAGAGGGGTGACCAGAGGCCTGCGCCGGGGCGTCCCGATGCGGCAGAAGCCGCGTTAGCCCGCATGTTCTGTCCGCCTTTAAAGCGCCGGTGGGCTGAGGGCGGGGAACCGGGTTTCCCCATGCCCATGCCCGGTCCGGACGGTAACGCTTAGCTTTCCAGACCTACGCCGCGCACCACCAGTGGCCCCGCCACGAATGGGCGCAGGTGCAGCCGGGTCATACCGCTCTCGATGTACAGGGTGAATTGCTGGCGCGAGCTACCGTCGGGCAAGGTCAGTGTCCGTTGCGCTGCGCCGTTCACCCTCAACTCGAGCGCGCCTGCGCCGGGGCTTGCCAGGTTCAGGTCCAGGGTAACCCTTCGCGGGCGGGCGCTGTAGATCAGCACCTCGGCCTCGTCGCTGATCGATCGCTCCACGCCGGACGGCGTTGCCCGTGGGGGTGACCAGCCCTCGCCGAGGCCCAGGAATGGCAGTGGATCGTCCGGCGGGACCACCCGGTAGGCCAGCACCGATCCGCTAATCGCCGGCTCAAACGGCCCCATGGCCCGCAGCAGGCCCGACGCGCTGCGCGTATCGGAATAGGCCAGGATCGAGTGCTCGCGTTCGGGTTTGGCGCCGTTCGCCGCCGCTGCCGCGACGGTCTGGAGGTCGGCATAGCGCAGGGCGCCGCCGGCGCCGTGGAGCATCAGGTAGCGGATGTTGAAGTAACTGAAGACACTGGCGGCGATCTGCGCCGGCTCCTGGGTGATGATGTCCGGCGCGGGTTCGGCGTAGGCAAACATGCGCACCGTGGGGATCTGTTCGACCAGGGGATAGGGCAGCCGGCGCGAGGTGTAGCCGCCCACCAGATACTTTTCATGCACGACCTGGAAGAGCATGTACACCGGGCTGGTGTTGTAGTAAAACGGCGACTCCAGGATCGCGTAGCGCTCGGCGTCCCGTCCCAGGGCCGCGTACAGCGATGGGACGTAGACGCGCACCATGGGAAAGGGCGTGGTCAGGTTCTCGAAGGCGATCAGCGCGACCAGACCGGCCAGGGCCAGATTGGCCGCGCGGTTCGGGCGCGCCGCGCGCCGTTCCAGGGTCACGAGAAGGCGCCGCGCGCCCAGGCCCGCCAGGATCGCCAGCGCGAGCGTCGTGTAGACCGCGAAGCGGATGGGGTAGCGCGAGATCCCCACCAGCGGCAGGTCGTAGAGCAGCGCGCCGGGCAGCGGCAGGCCGGTCCGCCACCCCAGGATCTGCAACTGCGGCCCCAGGGCCAGCAGGGCAAACAATAACCCGCTCAGCAACCAGAAGCGCCCGGAGCGTCCGCGCAGGCCCAGGGCCGCAAGCGCCAGCGCCACGAACCCCAGATACACCGTCTTGTTCTGGATGTGGGTCTCGGCTTTGTAAGCCTGCAGACGCTCGGCGAGTGGCCCGAGGAGCGGGTGGATCTGGCTGGGGATGAAGAAGTCGGCCAGGTCGGCCGAATGCTCCAGGCGAAAGGTGGGGCCGCCCTCGGTTTCGGCGGTGGGCACCTGGCCGGCGAAGCGCGCCGTGGGAACGGCGAGGGGCGCCACCAGCAGCAGCGCCAGCCCGATGGCCGCCACGACAGCCGGCGCCCCCGAGGCGCGCAGGCGCGGGAGCGGGCCGCCGCCGTCTGGCCGATGGAACAGCAGCCGGGCAAGGGCGTACCAGGCCGCCCAGATCAGCGTGAAGAGGAGGTACTGCCAGTCGCAGAGCGCGGTCAGGGCGATCAGCGCCCCGGCCAGGGCGATGCGGCCCGGACCGGGCCGGTTGGCGGCGCGGTGCAGGGCCAGCGCCGCCAGCGGCAACGGCCAGGCGGCCAGCATATGGGTGTGGCTGCCCAGCACCTGGGCCAGCAGGTAGCCGCTACAGGCAAATACCACCCCCGCGATCAGCGCGGCGCGGTGGTGCGTTAGCGGGGCGGGGCCTTGCCCGGCCAGGGTGCCGCGCGCCAGGAGGTAGGTGGCGTACCCGCTCATCGTCAGCGAGAAGAGCACCACGAAGTTGTAGGCGACCACCAGGCCGAAGCGGGCGTGGATGGGCAAGCTGACCAGAAAATTGATCGGATTGAGCGTCTGCAACCACAGCCCGGCGCCGTGGGGGTAGTAGAGGTAGGGGGTGAAGAAGGGGTTGCTGCGGGTGAGCAGGGCCTCGCGCAGCCACCACATGTTCCACATGTTCTGCCAGGTGTCGAAGCCGTTGCCCGGCACCGCGGTCGTCGCCTGGAGCGGCAGGGGCCAGGTCATCAGCAGGGCCAGGCCCAGGTAGAGGGCCAGGGCCGACCCGTGGCGCGCCAGCGCTTCGCGCCAGCGGACGGTTCGTGGGGTCATAGGTCGCCCGGTTCGCGCAGCGTTAGACATCGTTTCGCTGTATGACCGTCACCGCGAAGAGGCCACCGGCAGCCGCGCGAGGCGCGGTGCGACGTACCGTCTTGCGCGGTGCCCGGTTCCGTCGGGCTAACGTGAACATAGGCTCTCGAAGAGGGGTGTGAGGAAACCGGGTTTCCCCACGCCCCCGCCCCGCAGGGGAATGGGGAAACCGGGTTTCCCCATTCCCCCACCCGCGGGAGGGTCTGGGAGGGCGTAGCCCTCCCAAGAACAACCGTATGTTCATTGCGGCGTGGTGCGGCGCAGCCGCATGGACGGCTGAGGTGACCATCGTTCGCCGGGTTCAGCCCCCCTCCCAGCCTCCCCCCGCTGGGGGGAGGCGCCGGGTGCCCGCCCCCAGCGGGGGCGGGTCAGGGAAGGGGCGGTCACCGTGCCCGTGGAGCCGCGATGCGGGCGGGACGCCCGCGCTCCCAGGGCATGGTCATCGCGGCGTGGTGCGCCATGCGCATGACCGTCTCACGTGAACCTACGCTCTCGGAGCGGGGGGTGGGGGAACCAGGTTTCCCCACCCCCCGCTCCAAAGGACCAGGCGATGCGTTCCTACAATGCGCGGAGGAAGGGCGCCCGCACTGCGAGCGTCGCCACAATCAGCCAGCCCGTCAGCGCGCTGCCGGCCACCACCAGAGGGACGCTGCCGACCACCTGGGCGAGGCCCCCGACCAGCATCCCGCTCATGGGGCTCAGGCCCATCAACAGCAGGGTGAACACGCTCATCACCCGTCCGCGCAGGCGATCGGGCACGATCGCCTGGATGAGGGTGTTGGTCAGCGCCATGGTGGTCACCCCGGCCCAGCCCGCTATGCCGATCAGCAGCAGTGAGAGTGGCAGCCATCGCGAGGCGCTGAAGGCGATCAGCAGCCCTGGTTGCAGAAGCGCGGCCAGGCGCACCAGCCGTCCCCGGGGGAGCGCGTCGCCGAACTGCGCCAGCATCAACGCCGCGGTCAGCGCCCCCAGACCGCTGACCGCCGAGAGCATCCCCAGGCCGCTTGCCCCAACGTGCAGGATATCACGGGCGAAGACCGGCAACAAGGGGATGTAGGCAAAACAGAAGAGACTGATCGCCGCCGCCTGGATCAGCAAGGCCCGCACCCGCGGCTCGTTCTGGATGTACCGCAGCCCCTCGCGCAACTGCCCGCGCCGCCGGACGCCGCTCGGCGGGCGAAAGGGCGACAGCCGCATCAGCAGTAGGCTGGCAATGACGAAGACAAAGCTCGCCGCATTCATAGCGAACGCCAGGCCCTCGCCGATCAACGCCACCACTACCCCCGCCACCGCCGGCCCTACCGTGCGCGCCGCGTTGAAGATGGACGAATTGAGGGCAATCGCATTCAGCAGATCCTCGCGCCCGACCATCTCCACCGTGAACGCCTGGCGCGCCGGCCCCTCGAAGGCAGTTACCACGCCCAGCAGGGTCGCCAGCACCACCACATGCCAGACCTCGATGCGTTCGGTGAGCGTCAGCCCTGCCAGCACCGCCGCCAGTGCCATTGCTACCACCTGGCTGACGAGCAACAACCGGTGTTTCGACACTCGATCAGTAAGGGCCCCCGCCGGCAGGGATAACAGCAGCACCGGCAACGAGGCTGCCGCGGCCACCAGGCCCAGCATCGCCGGCGAGTCGCTGAGCCGCAGCACCAGCCAGCCCTGGGCGACGCTCTGCATCCATGTGCCGGTCAGCGAGATCAACTGGCCAATGAAGAACAGCCGGTAGTTGCGATGGCGCAAGGCCCGGAAGATCGGGGGGAACCGGCTGGTTGGCGTGGAGTCCTCTGGTGTGGAGGCGCCGGTCGTGGTAGCCATAGCGGGTGGGATCACTCCTCATCGGCCAGGGCCTCGTAGAGCGTTTTCATCGCCGCGTACATCGCCGCCAACTGCTCGGGGCTCAGGTGGCTCATGCGCCGCTCGACATACGCCCGATGGCGCGGGCGCAACTCGTCGATCAGCGCCTTTCCCTGCGGCGTCAGTTGTACCAGCGTGACACGGCGGTCATGCGGGTCGGCGGCGCGCCGCACCAACCCCCGCGCCTCCAGCCGATCCACCAGGCGCGTCAGGTTGCTGTTGTCGGCCAGCATCTCGTGACAGATGTGGCTCAGCGGCACGCCTTCGACACTGGCATGAAACAGGATCGCGTACTGCGGGGTCGAGAGATCGTAGGGCCGAAACTCTTCGCGGTTCAGTTCCTGAAAGCGCCGGTGGAGCTTCAGGAACAGCCGGTAGGTCTCGATCTGTGGCGAGTCCTGGCAGGAGATTTCAGGCATGGGCCACCTCGGATAGCCATGCGACTGCACGGTTGCAACGCTCCCAGGGGCAGGGGCGTGGGAAACACGGATGTCCCCATGGGTCATCAGTTGACAGGACGCACGCGGTGGAGGGTGCGGGGAGACGCAGCCTGGACATGGGGGTGTGGCGAACGGTGTTGCATGGTCCCCCCTTGCATCGCGCGACCAGGGTTCGCGAGCGCAGTACGTCCGGGAGTTGCTCGTCCCGCCCCCTCTCTGCCCCTCGCCCGCCGGGGGAGGGAACCGCGCGCTTATCAGTGTACAGGACGGACGCGGTGGAGGGGTGCGGGGAGGCGCAGCCTCCCTGCATCCCCCTGTTCCCGCCCGCGGCGGCCAGGCGGCCTGGCGCACCACCCACGGCCCTCTCGCCGCGGGCAGGCACCAACCGGTTGGTGGAGGGCCTGCGGCCCTCTACTCCTCCCCGCCGGAAGGCGATCGCGTAACTCCTGTCAGTTTACGCGACCGTATTTGACTTGTCAACCATTTCGACGCTAAACAAGCGCCCCGGCAGTGGTCGCCAGGGCGCGGGGAGGGCGTGACGCCTACCAGTAGAAGGCGAAGACCCAGACCATCAGAACGAAGGCGATCAGGCCGGTGATGCCGATCAGCAAAAAATAGCTCGGAACCTCCGGGTTGTCACTCCACTCAGGCTGCATACAGCCCTCCTGTCCCATTCGTCGCGCGAACCTTTATGGCTATTGTACCGCTGTCCGTCGAAATGCGCCAGCGGTGGGCGTGGTAGGTAGGGCTACGTCAACGTCCGGTTGATCGTCCGCGCGGTGGGCGTAATGGTCTTTGAATACATAATCCGGTATAGGCCCGCAGGCGGCCTTCGCATCCCCTAGCCGAGGGCTTCAGCCCCACGGCCAGCCCGGCATAGCGGATTAATTTTTCAAAGACCATAACGCCTCGGCTACTGCTGCGAAGGCCACCTGCGTGGCCTTTGGAGCCCGCTAATGAGTTTTAAGGCATGGTTCAAACGCACGTGACCGTTTGGCCTCGACACGAGACCACGGGGGAGGT
>Ga0308393_1001411_pt1 | contig 11273 bp, 9 predicted proteins | sample Hotspr2Sampleee2_FD_202364 | JGI IMG/M metagenome (GOLD analysis project Ga0308393, IMG submission 202364) | Hot spring phototrophic mat microbial communities from Mushroom Spring, Yellowstone National Park, Wyoming, United States - 20050630_ee2 ... | reverse complement strand
AAAGAATTAAAGAGACGCACAACCTAACAATGCTTGTCGTTTCACATACGCCAAAGATTCCGCCAAGTCAACCCTTAACCAAATTCCATGTTGCAGGAAGCATGATGTTGGTCAATCTTTGTGATTCAGTGTTTTGTGTGGGCGAATCTACACAAGCCCCTATGTGAAGTATCTAAAAATGATTAAGAGTCGTGCAAGTGAAAGATATGATTCTGAAAATGTGATTGTGTGCCGCATTGGCAAACATTCGCCGAACTTCCTATCATTTGACTTCACAGGCTACGATAGTGAGCGTGCGCACTTAAAGCAATTCAGCAGTGCAGAACTTAACGAAATAGAGATGAACATCATAGCCCTACACGAAAACGAGCCGACGCTTTCGCAACGCCAAATTGCAGATAGGCTGAATGTTTCGCAGGCAAAGGTTTGCAGAGTTTTGCGAAAGGTTGCCGAATCAAAACCCCTTGAATCAAAAGAGCCGTTTTGATTCAGTGATTCACTTTGATTCAGTGATTCATGTTTTGTGAGACTTCCCAATTAGACCATTTTTTCGGAACTGCATACGCGACTCACCATACATTCACGGGTTTTTTTCAGCGATGACTGCAACCCACCCCCACCCCTTCAATGATGAGAAAAAAGGATTTTTCGGCGCACAGGCGCAAAAGGCAGGCGAAAGGCGTGTGTAATGTGGAAAAATGTTCTATGATGACAATTATGTAAAGTTGTCAAAATTTTGATGAATTTTGGACAAAAATCGGATATTCGGCAAAGGTTAGATAATTGGGGCGAAGCAAACGTAACACTGACGCACGCGCCACTGCGTTGTAATCTGATGTTTTTTCAAGGGATTTTGAAGTTGTGAGATACAATAACGACGAAAGTGAGAGTTGTCGATGAAAGCCCGAACCGTTCCTGAATCACACCGACCAACACCCTGAATAGACCTTGCCGAACCGTTCCTTTCAGCCGACCTTACAGCCCGAATCATACTGACCTTGCAAGCCTTGCTTTTGAGTTTTGGCAAAGGCTTCGCCACCCTTTCAATGCGTGAAAGTGTCCACAAAGTGTCCACTTTTTGCGTTTTTGGCTGAAAAAGTGGCGTTTTTAAGCGAAAAAGAGCGATTTTGTGCATCTGCTAGGATTCGAACCTAGGACCTACTGATTAAGAGTCAGCTGCTCTACCAACTGAGCTACAGATGCAACTGTGGGCATTATTTTTTTTCAGGGGCAGATTGCGGCAGAACAGGGGAGACTGGCACACTCTGCGCAGGCACATTCTTTTGAATCACGCTTTCGCCCGATTCCGTTGCAGAATTTGAGCCTGTGGTAAACTCCGCCACGATGCACAACAGCATGAAGAGTGCGGCAAGGAAGGTTGTGGCTTTGCTCAAAAAATCCGCTGTGCGACGTACCCCAAGCACTTGGGTCACGCCTGCTGAACCAAACGCGCCTGCAAGTCCGCCGCCCTTACTGCTTTGCATCAGCACCACAATAATGAGCAGAATCGAAACTATGCAAATCAACGTAACGACAAGAATGTGAAGCATTTGAACTGAGTTAATTTAAGAGTGGCAAATTTAGCGAAGACTTCTTAAATTGCCAAGACAAAAATTCTTCGTTATGCTTCCAGAATCGCTTGGCAAACTTCTCATCTTTGTTGGATTATCACTCACGGCTTTCGGCTTATTGCTGATTTTGTTCAGCCGCACCGATACGTTTTCGTGGTTTGGCAATCTGCCATTCGATTTCAAAGTTGAGCGCGAGAATTTCAAGTTTTATTTCCCGCTTGGCACATCAATTTTGCTTTCAATCGCATTGAGTCTGCTCTTTTATCTCTTTCGCAAATTTTCCGAATGAACCGACCACTACGCACAGCAACCGTCATGCGCCAAACCAAAGAAACCGATATTCACGTTGCGGTTAATCTCGATGGAGATGGCACATATGACGTTCAAACAGGGATTGGCTTTCTCAATCACATGCTTGAACTCTTTTCCAAACATTCACATATCGATATTCGCCTTTCGTGCAAGGGTGATTTGCGCATCGACGATCACCACACGGTTGAAGATGTTGCGATTGCGCTTGGTCAGGCACTTCGCGAGGCACTTGGCGATAAACGCGGCATTGCGCGCTACGGCTATGCATATGTTCCAATGGACGAGACACTTGCCCGTGCTGTCGTGGATTTAAGCGGACGCAGTTACCTTGTTTTCAACGCTAAATTTGCACGCGCTAAAATCAGCGACATGGCAACCGAGATGGTCGAGCATTTTTTCTTCTCGCTCGCCGAGCATCTCAAAGCCAATGTTCATCTTGAAATTCTCTACGGAAAAAATACGCACCACAAAATTGAGGGATTATTCAAGGCATGTGCAGTGGCATTGCGCCAAGCGGTGCGCATCACATCAGAACAGATTGCTTCAACAAAAGGCGTGATTTAATCTTTTGGAGCATCAAGTGTGGTGCGGATTGGTAAGGTAAAGGTAAGCGTTGCGCCTTCGCCGAACACACTTTCCGCCCAGATGTTTCCGCCGTGCAGTTCGACAATTTGTTTTGCGATGGAAAGTCCCAACCCTGTTCCACGACTGCCATGTTTGGATTGCGCTTGGCGATAAGCATCAAAAATGTTTTCAAGTTCGTTTGGCGGGATTCCCTCTCCAAAATCTTTCACTGAGCATTGGGCAAAGGTTTTTCCATTTCTCATGATTTTTTTGACCGAGACGATAATTTGAGACTGACGATTTGAAAACTTAATTGCGTTGCTCATCAAGTTTGAAATCACGCGCGCAATCCTTGTGAAATCAAAATAGAATTTTTCTATCGGTTCAAAGTTTTTGACAACTTGAAGTTCTTTCTCGTTGAGCGCAAATTGGCTCTGCTCAATCACCATTTCCACACACAGTATCAAATCGTTCAGATGAAGGTCTAATGTAACCGCACGCGATTCATATTTTGAGAACTCCAAAATCTCTTGAATAAGGTTGGTGATGTTAATCGATGAACGATGAATTTGGGTCATAATATCTTGGAAATGAGCAGGGTTCATTTGTGACGGCACGGCATCTTTCATCATTTCGCTGTATCCATAGATTGCGGCAAGCGGAACTTTCATGTCATGGACGACCATCGCGTAGAAGTTGTTTTTAATTGTCTCGAGCTGTCGTTTCTTCTTTTCAATTTCATACTGCGGACGCAAGTCAACCATCACGGCAAAGGCACCTTCGAGTTCAAGTTCGCCGGCTTTGCCCACAATCAGTTGCGGCACGAAGGAAACTTGAAACGGTATTTCTTCACCGCCGTTTGCAACCAGCAAGAGTTCTGCATCGGATTGCATGTTCCGTGAATAAACTTGCTCATGCATGGCTTTTGCTTGATTGAGCGATTTCAGTGCCGCAAAGTGTTCCAGTTTTTTATCTTTCATCGCTTCCATTGTGTATCCCAACATACCTTTCAACGCATTGTTAGCAAATTGAATTTTGCCTTCGGCATCAAAGATGATACAGCCATATGTAACATTTTCAATAAGGTTGCGATAGCGTGCTTCGGAGCGGCGCAAATTTTCATTGGCAATATCTTTTTCTCGTGCAGTCAGATAACTGCGCATAGAAAGTGCCAGATGCTCAACCAATACCGAAACCAGTTTCATTCGTTCAGAAAGCGAGAGCATACCAATACCCAGATTTGAAAGCATCAACTGACCCAGCGCAACGTGCCCAATGCGCCTGCGATGTTCATCAAAGAGCGGAATAATAATCGCCGCATGCTCATCACCCGAAGCGTAATCTTTTAGTGCATTCGCCCCAAAATTTTCTTGAAGCAATTTCCCCGACTGCCTTGCACGATAGGCTTTTTTGACATCGATTGCACGATAGGCATAAAACAATCCTACTTTGAACTCATCTTGAAAAACAGCGTCAAGAACATTCTTTGGGACAGGCATTCCTTTTTGAAATCGAAGATTGAATCGCTTATCAAGGTTTGAGTTCATGACTTGTGAATGGGTTCGATACGCAGCGATTGAAATCGTGTCACCGTTTTCATAAAACACAATGCTTGCAAATTGAAACCCGAATTTTTCAGTCAGGGCTTCAGCGACAGAGTTTGCTTTCTCCTCGACGCTGAACGACGTTTGAAACTGCTTTGCGCTTTCAAAAAGTGCATCAGTCAAATCTCTTGTGAGTTCAATTTGTTGGATACTTTCGCGTTGTGTCTCTTTGAGCATTTCAATGGAAAGCTCATAGCCCAGTTCGCGAGCGAAAAAAGAAATCAGTGAGCAAGATTCGCTGTATTGAAGGGTTAAATTCGTTGCTTCAGTCGCAGGTTTGAATGGTTCGTGTGCGATATATCCAAACACTTCACCACGATAGCGAATTGGTGTGAGTAAACACGCGCCCGAAGCCGTTGCGAAGTGTTGCAAATTTTCTTTGAGAAGTTCATTCGATAAAAACGCTACGGGAATGCTTCCGCCAGTTACAATCCCATCCATCACGCGCTCGACTTGATTCGGCGTAAAGCAAAAGTTTCCGTTCAGTTCAAATCCTTTGCACGAAATCATGGTCTCAACTGCAAAGCGGTTAGGCAGATAGGTCGCAATCGTTTTCTTTGAAATCTCTTGGTTTGGAATTTCCGTAACTGATTGCGCTTCGCACTCAAAGCCGAGCATGTAATCGCCTTGTTTGTTGAAGAAGAAGGCAGAAATTTTTTTGCTATCGGTTTTCTGACAAATGGTTTTCAAGGTTGCTTCGATTTTCTCTCGGCGTGTGGCATAGCCGCTGAGTGACTTTGAGAAGTTCAAACTCTCTTGGAGTTTTGCACTTGCCGCTTGCTCTGCAAGCTCGCGCCGTTTTTTGAAGTCTGAAAGCGACGCATTTTTGAGCATTGTCAGTTGAAGGTCGGTTTCAATCACTTTTATCAATGCCTCGACCGAGAAAACCCATTCCTCGACAAACATCGGAATCGTATCGGCACAATAGGCGATGAATCCGAAAGTTTCTCCCTCTTGATTCAAAAACGGAGTGAAGAAGGTAACACTGAACTCATTTTTTCTATGCCCCAAAAGCGAGAAGACATTGCAAAGTGCAGGAAAAGCCAATGGCGAATCTTCATCTTCAATGACGGAATCAAGCATGACGAAGGAGCCAGAAATTTTCTCGCCGAGTTGCGTTACTTTTTCCCAGTACTTTTTTGGGAGTTTGCCGATAGATGTCAGCGGCACAAGGGCTTTATCGACTTCCGAATGCACTTGCATTGCACCCGCCGCACTCACTTCGCTAATGCCATCATCGCCGCTGAATAGAATGGCAACTGAGGCTTCAAAGAACTTCGGCTTTGCAATGCTCTGACAAAGAAGTGATAGTTTTTTTGGGACGTCTTTTTCGCTTTTAATTGCACGACTGCTTGCGACTAATTCCGATGTGAGTTGATTGGTAATTCGCCCCGCATTGCAATCTTGAATTGCCTTACGCTTAGCTTCATCGTTCTCGAAAAGCGTTGCGATTTGCCTTGTAGCGAAATCAAGCGTTTGAAACAGGAGTTCTGTTTCTGATTCACCACTGCATACTTTTTCCGTGCCGCCGCCTAAATACAACACGACATTCACCTTTGCGTGTTGCGATTGCGCCACGAGATAGACACCAAACTCATCTCTCATCGTTGGCATTTCGAAGAGATGATGCACAATCATTTTTTCGGAAAAAGTCGTACCGATTTCTTTTCGCTGAATTTCAATCGGTGCTTGCACGCCAATACCACGCAATTTGACTTGCTCAAACAGCCATTGATTTTCAACAATCGCAAGACTGTATGGTGATTCACGGCAGAGTGTTGAGAGGTAGGTATAAAATTTCTCTTTTTTGGCAGGCGCATCTGCCAAGTGCCGCTCAAATGCCAAATGGTCTTTTTCTTTTTGAGAAAAGATTGACGCGGCAAGCAGTTGATACTGTTCATCAAAGACAAGCATGAAAAGCGTGCGGCGAAAAAGCAGTCGCGCTAACTCGTTGCAAAGTAAGTGGGTTTTTCCTGAAAGGGTTTCCGTGTTTTGGAGATATAGGGCAAACGATAAAATACGATTTAGCACCCCTTCAAATGAGGTAATGGGACGTGAAAGGAATCGGTCATTCGACTTAAAATTTTTTGTCTCTGTGCTTGTCGAACGCGGAGACTTTTCCTGCATGGGCTAATCGTCTTGGCGTTTTACTTTGTGTATAAGCCCGTTTTGGTTCGCGGTTAGGGTGCAATAACATCGAACACCAGACGGAATGTTTAAGTGAGTGCAATATAGCCGACAAGCAGAATTAAGCCAATCGTAATCACAAGCGCGTAGTTTTGTGCCACGCCTGTTTGCCACTGTTTAAGCACACTTCCAAGCCCGACCATAGCACTGCCAATGCCGTTGACCAGTCCCTCAAGCACGCGATTATCCATTGGCGCAAGCAGTCGTGTGGAAACAGCTTGGAATGGCTTTGCAATCAGTGCGTCGTAAAGTTCATCAATGTAGTATTTGCGCGAGAGCACCGCCAAGATACCTTCGGGTTCGCCTTGTGCTTTCGCTTTGCTGTAAATGCTGAACGATACAGCAAGTCCAAGAATCGCCACAAGGCTTGATACAGCAATCAAAATCCATTCGGTTGCGTGTTCAAGATGATGCGCCTGAACGCTTGCAATACTCGTCGATAAGAATGATTGAATCCCGTTCTGTTCTTGAATCACCGCAGGCAATCCGATAATGCCGCCAATGAGCGAGAGTGCGCCCAGAATCCAAAGTGGCAAGGTCATCAGTGCTGGCGATTCGTGCGGGTGTTTATCTGAATCGTATCGCGCTTCGCCCAAAAAAGTCAGCGTGTAAAGGCGCATGGTGTAGAACGCCGTAAGAAATGCCGTTGCAAGTCCAATTCCCCAAAGCCCATAATTGCCGCTTTCAAATGTTTTAGCAAGAATATCATCTTTGCTGAAAAAGCCCGCCGTTAAAGGAAATCCGGCAAGTGCGAGTGACGCAACGAGAAAGGTCGCGTTGGTTTGTGGCATCGCTTTGGCAAGTCCGCCCATCTTGCGAATGTCTTGCTCTTCATGCAAGGCGTGAATCACTGAGCCACTTCCAAGAAAGAGACAGGCTTTGAAAAATGCGTGCGTCGTTACGTGAAAAATCGCCGAACCAAATGCGCCAACACCGAGCGCAAGAAACATATAGCCAAGTTGCGAGACCGTCGAATACGCCAAGACTTTTTTAATGTCGTTTTGTGCAAGTCCAATCGTTGCGGCAATGAACGCCGTTGCAATTCCCACAATCGCAATCACGTTCATTGCGTCAGGCGACATCACAAAAAGCGGCGAAAGGCGTGCAATCAAATAAATGCCACTCGTAACCATCGTTGCCGCATGAATGAGTGCGGAAACGGGTGTCGGTCCAGCCATCGCGTCAGGAAGCCAAGTGTAGAGCGGAATTTGCGCCGATTTGCCCGTGCAACCGATGAAAATCAGCACACAAATCCAAAAGAGGTGCGTTGAATCAAACAGTTCTTTTTGTGAAAGAATCGTGGGGTAATCGAGCGCGGAAATTTTTTGAAAGATGAGAAACATGGCGGCGAGCATAGCAAAGTCGCCGATGCGGTTCATGATAAAGGCTTTGTTTGCCGCGTCCGTTGTGGTGGTAATGCCAACGCCTTCGAACTTGCGGTCATACCAAAATCCAATCAAGAGATACGAGCAAAGCCCAACGCCTTCCCAACCGAGAAACATCAGCACCATGTTATCGGCAAGAATCAAGTTCAGCATCGCAAAGATGAAGAGATTGAGATAGGCGAAAAATCGTGCGAAGCCTTCATCGCCGTGCATATAGCCAATGGAATACAGATGAATCAAACTGCCAACGCCTGTAACAATCATCGCCATCAAAAGCGAGAGCGAATCGAGTTGATAAGAAATTTTGATGGAGAGCGTGCCTGCCGCGAACCACTCGTAAAGCGTTGCCGTTTGTGTTTCGCCGCTGAATGAGGCAAAGAGCGTCGCAAAGAGTCCGAAGGGAATGGCAATCATCGATGTTGAAAGAAATCCAACAAGTTTTTCTTTTCCCGATTCGTGATGACCGATAAACTTCGTGAGGCTGAAGAGCGATGAAAGGAGAAATCCCGCGAGGGGCAAAAGCACAGCAATAGAAATGGCGTTCATTTCACAAAGCGATTAACCTTTTAATAAATTGATTTCGTCGATATTGACAGTTTGTCGATTGCGAAAGAGAGAAATGACAATCGCAAGTCCAACGGCGGCTTCGGCGGCGGCGACCGTCATCACGAAAAAGACCATCATTTGCCCTTGAATGTCCGAAAGAAAATGAGAGAACGCCACGAAGGAAAGATTAACGGCGTTCAGCATGAGCTCAATGCACATAAAAATCACAATCGCGTTGCGGCGCACCAACACGCCAATTACGCCGACCGTGAACATAAATGCCGAAAGCCAAAGATAGTGGTTGAGTTCGATGTGCATACTGCGTGTTTTTTTTTTTTGAAATGGCACAAAGATAAGAAATTTGAGCGTGCGTTTGCTTAAAAATGTTGTTCGAGAAAATTTTGTATCTAATTTTGCGACCTCACGAACAACGGCTGAACAAACGCTCAACAGCGTCTTTCAATCGTATCATTTACAACATCAACCAATTTCAATTATGAATCGCGTCTTGCTGGGTTCAAGTCTCTTTTTTCTGCTGTTAGTTTGGGGCAATTCAACGACTGCATCGGCGCAATCGCCCGAAGAGCGAGACCGCGCCCGCGCCGAACAAATGCTGACAAGCATCGAGAGCAAACTTGTGCTTGAGCCTGCTCAAAAAGAAAAAATCAAGGAAATCCTTGTGAGAAATCAATCTGAATTTCGTGCCGAGCGCGAAACAGCAAAAGGCGATAAACTCTTGCTCTTCCGCCTTGCCAACGAGCGCATGAAAAAAATTGATGATGAAATTTCTGCTACCTTGCGCCCCGACCAAAAAAGCGGCTACGAAGCGGCAAAAGATGAGTTGCGACAATCCATGCGCGAGCGCAACCCGTGAAAATCTTAAAAATTCAAGCGTTTCAACCGTTCACTTTTAATAAATTGTCAAATTTTGACGTAACCTTACAAAATTGAAGTTTAATTTTTACCTTTGACAGACTTTTCATTGTCATAGGTTTGTTCTTTTTTCAGCCTTAAAACTTGTGTGTCGGCTTTCAAGTTTTAAGGCTTTTTTATTTCGATGCGCTTCGTCCTTTTCTCTTCCTGTGCTTAACTCAATGCGAATTTCTTATCTTCGCTTCCCTCTAACCTCGATTGTTCAAAGTTACTTTAAATGGTATTACGGCTTCTCGTTACTTCTCTTGTTGGATTTTTAACCGTTGGTTTTACAACGGATTGTCTCCACGCCCAAAAGAAAAAGTCCTTGCAAAGTATCAGCCAGAAACTCTCGAAGCGAGACCAACGCCTGCTCAAAGAATTGCACAATGAGTTAGATAAACTGCTTTTCGAAGAAGCGTATAGCAACACCTTTTGGGGCGTTCATATCGAATCGCTTGACCCGAAACTTGGCGTGCTGTATTCGCTCAACGGCGAAAAAAACTTTGTGCCTGCTTCCAATCAAAAACTGCTTACAACGGCGGCGGCACTTCACTACTTGGGCGAATCGTTCCGATTTCGAACATCAGCCCACACTTGGGGAAAGATTACTCGCATGGAAAACGGTGTGGCGCGGCTCGACGGCGATTTGATTGTGCTGAGCGATGGCAATCCGTACCACGCCGAGCGATTCGTGGATTCAACAGGCGGCTTTTTCCTTTACCAACTTGCCGATAGCCTTTTAGCACAACACATCACGCTCATCAACGGCGATTTAGTTGCCGATGACCGCTATGTTCAAGCCTCTGTTTATTCGCAAGCCATCAGCAATGGCGATGGCGATTACGCTTCGGATTGGGCGTGGGACGACCTTTTTTACGGCATGGCGGCACCTGCATCGGCACTTGCCTTCAACGAAAATTGTGTCGCCGTGAGCGTTTATCCTGCGGACAGCATTGGCAAAGCCCCGATTGTCTCTCTTTCGCCCGATGTGGGTTTCTTCAAGATTGAAAACAACGCGGTTACAGGCTTTGCGCAAACTAAACGCACCGTTGAAGTGGTGCGCCGCTTCGGCACAAACACGATTTTAGTTTCAGGTTCAATTCCGTTGGACTCACGCGGCTTTCGTGAGCGCATTGCCACTGAACAACCATCGCTCTATTTCCTTACTGCACTCAAAAAAGCCCTTGAAGAAAAAGGCATTCGGATTATGGGAAAATTGCGCCGAAAAAACGCTAATGACTTTTACTTGACCGATACACTCCAACAAGTTGCTTCACAAGTATCGCCGCCCTTGTTTTCTATTCTTTGCGAAACCAACAAAGCCAGCAACAATTTTTTCGCCGAACAGTTGCTTCGCCGAATCGGTTACGCCTATCGCCAAGAAGGCACAATTGATGCAGGATTAGACGCCATAAAAGTGTATCTGGATTCGATTGGGATTACTGAAAAGCATTTTTACATCATTGATGGGTGCGGCTTATCGCGCAAGAATCGGATTGCGCCGATTGCCATCGCCAAACTTCTGAAAAAGCAATATGCGGCAGAGTCGTTTGAAACCTACTACCAATCGCTTGCGGTTGCGGGCAAAGACGGCACGCTTCAACATCGATTGCGTAAAAGCAAAGCAAGCGAAATGACCTTTGCGAAAACGGGATTTGTGGGCGGCGTGCGCACGCTTTCGGGATATTTTTATGGCGAAGATGAAGAGTGGATTGTCTTTTCAATCATGGCGATGAACTTCACGCAGTCGCGCCTCGATATTGAAAAAGTGCAAGACCGAATCATCGAACTTTTGGCAGAGTGGGCGGCGGAACGCGCTCAAACTCCATAATGCGCCGTGTGATACTTATCACAACGATTGGCACTTTGCCCTGTTATGTTTGTGCGTGTATTCTTGAGAAGTGTTCTTTGTCGTTCTTTCATTCGCAAGTATGAAGATAGTTCTTCAAGTATAAGCCTGTCGGAAAGACGGGCTTTTTTATTTCGAGCGCAATCGCTTCATCACAGGCGCGTCATAAACGCCGTTAGGTTTTCTTTTTCAGAAAGATTGAGTTTTCGTCTGATGTTGCTTCGGTGTTCAAGGACGGTGTTGGTTGAGATAAACAGCAGTCGTGCAATTTCCTTTGTCGAGTGTCCCAACTTCAACATTGCGCATATCTTCAACTCTGTTGGCGAGAGTGTTGGAAATC
>Ga0308393_1001409_pt1 | contig 11289 bp, 7 predicted proteins | sample Hotspr2Sampleee2_FD_202364 | JGI IMG/M metagenome (GOLD analysis project Ga0308393, IMG submission 202364) | Hot spring phototrophic mat microbial communities from Mushroom Spring, Yellowstone National Park, Wyoming, United States - 20050630_ee2 ... | reverse complement strand
ACCACACGCCAATTTTCACGCACAAAGACTGATGTAATCGTTGGGTCAGTGATGAACTGCGCAACGATGATGTATTCATAGCGGCGGGCGTTCCAAGCCGCCTCATACACAAGGCTATCGCCACCTGCACGATACAATTCAAGGAGCGAAAGCGTGTCGCGATTATTGACTGCCGTGAAAAAATCATTCGGAAATACTCGCGGCGGCGTGGGATAACCCGCTAAAAACAGCAAACGGACGCTATCAAGCGGAGCGCGGTTCTTAAAACGAATCACGCCTTGCATGGCACTGCGAGTTTCAGGTTGAGGCTCTAATCCGCCCGAACACGCACCAAGAAGCAAAACGAAAATGAGCGAAAAGAAAAGTTGATTCCGCAAATGAGTGTGACTTGAAGTTGTGTGTTCAAACATATCCGATTCTGACATTCATTCCAACCTGTTAGGTTATTGACAATTACTACATTCGGAAATACTTGATTTAGGCAATCTTAACCACAATGCCTTATCCTTGACCTCACCCTGTTTCGGCGTTCGCCGAAACGTCCCTCTCCTTGCGAAAGGAGAGGGACGTCGCGCAGCGACAGGGTGAGGTTATAGTCACGATCTTTGCATCTGATTGATCCTCGGCATGCAGGTTCGTGTCAATACCTTCTTAAGCCGACTTTCTTTGCTTTTTGGAACTGATTTTCAACGTAGCAAGTCTATTGAACACACGGTCATTCTGAACGGAGCGAAGCGGAGTGAAAGAATCCAACATAATGAGTAACGAGTAGTGAGTAATGAGTAGCGAAGTTATGCATTCCTCATTGTTCATTAGCAGTGGATTCCTCGCTTCGCTCGGAATGACCAAGAAAGTGTGCAGAAATGCGATATAACGACACACGAGAGACAGAGACACACGAGAACGCGTTCATTTATCAACACAACATAGCCTCAAAATCTTCCTGCCACAATTTGAGAAAAATGGGACATAGATTCGTTCCCGCGTTGCCGACCTTTGTTCGCTGTTGCATTTCAGTAACCTAAACAACCATCAAAAAATGAAAAGACAGGTTTATTCTATCGTCAGCGCACTCTTGCTTATTGTCATTTCTGCCTGTGAAGATGACAACAAAGGTGTGGTAACGCCCGATAGCAACGCGGGGCAAATCAGCGGTGTGGTGATTAACGCCGTGCAACTCTCGCCGATGCAAAATGTAACCATCTCACTCTCGACGCAATCAGGAACAGCAATCGGCAATCAGACAACGAATGCACAAGGGCAGTTCCCATTCCAAAATCTTGCCAATGGGCTATACAAACTCACCGCTGTTGTGCCCGGCTTCAAGCCAACTTCCGCCGATAGCATCGTGGTGAACCAAACACAAGGCGCGCTTGCAATCATTGACTTATACCCTGCGGATACATCGCTGACAGTTCAAATCGGAGCGATTTCAGGTGTCGTGCGCGATAACAACGGCAATCCACTCCAAGGTGTCAATGTCGCTATCAGTGCCACAGACGAAGCACTGACCAATGGCTACTTTGCTTCAACGACTTCAAACGTCAACGGCGGCTTTTCCATCGGTGCGATTCCCATCACGGCTTCTAACGGCGCGCCGATTCCATCGTTCAAAGTTCGCTTTGTGCGACAAGGCTTTGTAACGAGAGTGGTTGGAAACGTGATTGTCAAAGCAAACAAAACGACCCAAGTGCAAGCCACACTGACGCCAGCGACAACATCAGGGCAAGTACGATTTGAAGATGATGTAGAAACCGATAAAGGTTGGACGCGCACAGGCTTTTGGCATCGCCAACAAAACAATGCTTCGATTCGCAATAAGAACTTTCCGCGTTATGTGAAACTTGCGCCTAACGATAACTCCAACGCGGTAATCCCACAAGCATTTCAAGGGCAGTTCGCCTTCTGGTATGGACAAGACACCACTGGCAGTTTCATTGGGCAATTACGGTTGCCCCAAGATTCGCTTTCGGGAGGCACAAGTGTCGCCCCAAACTCCGGCACTTTAACATCGCCTCAAATTAATCTTACCGCCGATACGGTCGCCACGCTCTCGTTCTGGACTTGGTTTGAAATTGAAAGCGTCAATCCAAATGCGTCGGGATATGACATCATGCAAGTCGAAGTCATTCGCGCAAACGGAGATTCAGTCTCGCTCGGACGGCTGAATCCATTTACTGACCCAATTTTAGACAACCGAAGAGCACTTCCATTTACATCAGGCGGATTTAATCAAGCCCCCGTTTGGCGATTTGAAGAATTTGATTTGAGCCGCTTTGCAGGTCAGCAAATTCGCTTGCGCTTCAAGTTCGAGACACGAGACAATCTTTACAACGGATTTAGAGGGTGGTTTATCGATAACATTCGCGTAACGAATGTGCGAAGCGTAACGAGTTCGAACAGCGACCGTCCTATCAGACCAATGATGCAAGAGCGAACAAGATGAACCGAAATTTTTGAACGAAGCAAGGGGAACGGGCGGCTCAACGCGAGTCGCCTGTTTCATGTTTGGGCAATCGAACTTCAAAGCACGTCTTGCCCGCTTCACTATGAGCCGAAATCGTGCCGCCATGCGCCTCGACAATTTTCTTGCACAAGTAAAGCCCCAGTCCAAAACCACCGTCGCCGTTCAAGCGCGCCCGTGCAGAATCGCCGCGATAAAACGGCTCAAAAATTTTGTTTCGCTCTTCCTTCGAGATGCCTTTGCCTTTGTCGCAAACGCGAATCATCGCCTCGCCGTCGGTTTCAGAAAGCAACACCTTCACCGTCTCGTGGGAGTATTTAAGTGCGTTGGAAAGCAAGTTGCGCAAGAGTAAGCGAATCCGCTCTCTATCAGCAAAGAGTGAAATATCTTGTTGGAGTTCAATGGTAATGCGGTCGGAATCGTCCCGAAATTCCGATTTGACTTCTTCGGCAAGCGAGGCAAGGCTGAACAGGGATTGTTTCAAACTCCCATAACTGGATTGTAAGCGTTCCGATTCCAAAAGTTCGGTGAGCATGGCGTTTAAAGTGTTGATGTCGGTTTGAATTTGCGTTTTGCCGACACCATCGGGAAGCAGTTCGAGCGCAACTTTCATGCGCGTGAGCGGCGAGCGGAGTTCGTGCGAGACATCAAGCAAGAGTTCGCGCTCGCGTTTAAGCATCTCTCGAATCCGTGCGCTCATGGCGTTGAACGATTGTGCTAATTCGCCCAATTCATCGCGCCGATTGACTTCAATCCATGTCGAGAAATCGCCTGCACTGATGCGCTTTGTGCCGTCAATGAGCGTTTGAATCGGCGAGAACATCTTGCGAAGCAGAAAGAAAAGTCCAACGCCAATCAGCGAGAGAAACAAGAGGAGCCAAAGCACGGCGCGTTCCGTTGAGAAAAAACTCTGTGGCGGCGGCAGGTCTTTAAGTTTGAACGAAAAAACAGTTTCGCCGCGAGTAACCACAACGGCGCGTCGGTCGCGTTGGCGAAGCGGTCGCGTGCGCATCTCGGGACTGGGCGGTGGCAGTTCGGTGATTTCCCAATCTGCATCGTTGGTCGATGTCCAAACAAAATCAGGCGTTTCAAGGCGAATGCCAATACCCAATTTTTCCGCATACTTGCGCGCAATGAGCGTATCGGGCGGTGAACCAATTTCATCGGCAAGGTAATTGGCAACAATGCGTGCGTAGCCACGCGGCGAGGGCGGCGGGTCTTCGGGCAAGTCAAACGCTAAGCGAAACGCGGTAATGACGGCAACATCAATCAGCACGACGGCTACAACCATCACGGCAAGCAGTTTCAGAAAAATGGAAAGGCGTTGTTTCATAATTACGATTTGAGAGGAAGTTACAACGAATGTTCAAAACGACCTGCGAAGTCTAACGCACATTCAATCACGAAGAAGCGCAACAAAATCCCATACAAAGCGCATTATATTTCACAACATTCGAAACCGCCTATTTGCATTCTATGTCTCAATTCTTCAAAGAAAACCGTCCGCTTTTTTTTGCAACCCTCATCAGTCTTCTTGTTATTCCGCTCTTTTGGAGATACGCCATGCTCTCCGATGTGCCAAGATTGGAAAAAAGTCGTAGTGAAATTTTGAAGATTGCCCGAGAGTATGCCGAGCGCGTCGGATTCAACACGAAAGAGTTTGATGAAATGATTGTTCCCGCTCAAATAGAATCTCCCGCTCATACCACAGCACTCAAAGCCAATCATACGCATTTAGAAATGCGCCAACTCATTGAGCAAAAACGCATTGACATTCCTATTTGGAAAGTCTCATGGACGAAAGATGTGCCAGTGAAAAGTTCGCAAGAGTCAATGGAAGTTACGCTCACGGCAAATGGGAAGGTGCTCTCAATGGAGCGGCGATACTACGATACGGCGAGTATTGCGCCGATTCCTATTGACAGTGCCAAAGCCTTAGCAATCGCTTTTCTTGAACGCGAACACGGCTTGAATGTGCAAGACACAACACGCTTCACTTTTATCAGCACGAAAAGTGATGAACGAAAATCGTTCACGGTTCAATCATTTGTGTGGCACGATGAGCGCAACGCAAAAGAAGTCGGAGTGATGAAAGTCAGTGTGAGCCTCGTCGGTTCGATGATAAAATCTTTCTCCAACGAAATGCTCATTAGCGAGGCGGCAAAGGAAGAAGCGGTTCAAAATGCGGTGGTAGTCTTCGGCTCTCGCGGTTTCTTGACGACACTGCTGATGTTTGTAACGCTGATTTTACTCGCTGTTATTTTTCTAAAAAAGTATCACGAGGGTGAGATTGGAGTGCGCGGTGGAACGGTTCTCTTTTCCGTTGTTTTAATTTTCGGCACGCTGTCGCTCTTCAACTCGGCGAGCACAATCGGTACGCGTGTCAATTTTGGCTTATCGCGCTCGTTGAATTATCTCCTATTCCTTCTCTTTGGAATTTTATTTGGTCAGTTGATTTCGGCAGGTATTGCTTTTTTTGCGTGGACGATTGGCGAATCCGACGCACGATTCAATAAGCGCGAGACGCAAATTCTTGGCATTGACGCGCTCCTACAGAAAAAATTTTTTTCAAAAACGGTTGGGCGTGAACTGCTGGTCGGAATGGCATTTGGAATCGTCGTATGTGCTGTGGCGATACTCTTTATCGCATTCAGCCATCAATTTTTAGGGACTTGGCAAGGAACGGTGGGCGTTCCAGTCAGCGAGACGGTCTTGCCGTTCAGTCCTTTTTGGGAACTGGCGACCGTCATAAGTGCAAATTTGCTCATTCGGCTATTTCTTTTTGAGCGTCTCTTAAAAAAGTGGAAGAAAAAGTGGCTGGTAATCGGGATAACAGGTCTTGCATGGACGATGTACTATCATCACTTTCTGCCGCTGTATCCGTTTTGGGGGTCTTTCTTCGGGTCGCTCATCGTCGGAACCGCACTGTCAGCATTTTACGCGGAGCGCGGGTTGCTTGCAGTCATCACGGCGGAGTTTGTGTATCAATTCTTGGTTTCAAACATTCCATTGTTGCTTGCGCCGTCAGCTGAATTTTGGGGTGCAGGTGTAACAAATTTAAGCGTCGTGGTAGCGGTTGGCATATTTGCTGCGCTCGCAGTTCAGCGCGGTGAGGAATTTTCATTCAAAGGCTCGGTATTGCCGTCGCATGTTCAGCGCATTTCACAGCGCGCCCGAATGGAAGAAGAGCTTAAAATTGCTCGAGAAACCCAACTCCGACTCCTGCCGCAACACGACCCAACCGTGAAGGGATTAGACGTTTCGGGAATTTGTCTGCCTGCGCTTGAAGTCGGCGGGGATTACTACGACTACATACAACTCCCTGATGAAAAACTTGCTGTTATCATCGGTGATGTGTCAGGAAAAGGCGTGCCGGCAGCGATGTATATGACGCTCATCAAAGGCGTGATTCAGTTTGCCGCCGGCACTATTATCGAGCCAAAGCGTGTGCTCACAGAAACAAACCGCCTTGTGTGTCAATCCTTCAAACGCGGCACATTCGTCAGCATGATTTACGCCGTGATTGATGTTAAGGAAAAAACCTTGCGCTACGTGCGTGCAGGGCATAATCCGCTGTTGCTTGTCAATCGGCACACGGCAGCAATGTCTGCGCCAATACCAAAAGGCATGGCACTCGGACTCGCCGAGTCCCAAGTATTCGAGAAAACGCTTGAAGAAATTACCGTATCACTGTGTTCGGGCGATATGCTCGTGTTTTACACCGACGGGTTCAGCGAAGCGAAAAACGAAGATGGGGAAGAGTATGGCGAAGCGCGACTGCTCAATGCCATAACATTATTTGCAAGCAAACCCACATCGCGCGAAGTCGTTCAGGCGATTTGTAAAGACATTCAACGCTTTACCGGATTCGCCCCGCAACATGACGACATGACGATGGTGGTTGTCAAAATCCTCTGAACAAAAAAGGCGGAACAAACGCCCGCCTCTCTAAACCCTCTGCAAATCTCCGCTAAAAGTTACTTCACTTCTTTGTGAATGGTTCTGCGTTTCAAAAAGGGATTATACTTTTTGAGTTCCAAACGCTCGGTATCGTTGCGTTTGTTCTTTTGCGTGGTGTAGCGCGATGGCGGTTTGCCTTCTTTGCGCGCTTCGGTGCATTCGAGCGTGATGGTAATGCGATTGCCTTTTGCCTTTGCCATTGGTGTAAGTTGAAGTAAGTCGTTTGAATTGATTGATTGTGCGCGATACTAGATTCGAACTAGTGACCTCCACCGTGTCAAGGTGGCGCTCTAACCAACTGAGCTAACCGCGCATCAGCACTTCAAAAAAGGACGCAAATATACAGGCGCATTCAGAAAATAAAAAATTCTCTGCATGGCTTTTTTATCCGATTTTTGTCGAAGTGTCAAAATGCCGCAGTCGTATCTTCGCAATTCATTTTTTCTTACATTGATTGGCACAGGATTTGTCCAAGTAGTATTTTCAATAAAAATTGTCAAAATGATTGTAGTGAACGGCGTAGTCGTTGATGATGACGTGCTTCGTGCAAAATTCCGATGCGATGTTGAGCGATGCAAAGGCGCGTGTTGTGTGGTTGGCGATTTAGGTGCGCCTGTAACAAGCGATGAAGTGGAAATCATTGAGTCGCTCCTTGACAAAATCAAACCATTTTTGCCCGAAGCCAATCAAAAAACGATTGAAGCAAAAGGGATTTACGAAGCACATCACGGCAGTTTGTTTCTCACGACGGTCGAAGGGCGCGAGTGTGTGTTCGCAACGATTGATGAAAAAGGCATTGCGACGTGCAATCTGGAAAAATTGTATCTGAACGGCGAAAGCAAATTTCAGAAGCCATTATCGTGCCACTTGTTTCCGATTCGCGTGCGGCAACGATTTGGAATGGAAGCATTGGTTTATATGCAAATCGAAGAGTGTGAAGCAGGGAGAGCGTGCGGCGCAAACGAAAACATCACTCTCTACGAATTTCTTGCGCCTGCCTTGGAGCGCAAATACGGCACGAATTGGGCAAAGGCATTTTTGAAGACCGCTGAAAAAATTAACGCAGATGAACAATAGATAATTGAGTAAAAGCGATGAGTTCACACGGAATTTCACAACGGCAAGTTCAGACCTTGCGGCTCAGTCCGCAACAAATCCTCTACACCAAACTGTTGCAGTTGCCTGTCATGCAGTTGGAGCAACGTGTGAAGCAAGAGTTGGAAGAGAATCCGCTGTTGGAAGAAGGACAAGAAACGCTCTCGGAAGAGCAAGAGCTTGATGAACTGCTTCCTGACGAGATGCCACCCGAACCAAATTCGCTTGATTCCACAATTCACAATGCCGCACAATCGCCGATTGAAGTGCCACTTGCAGAAAATGAACTTACCAAAACAACAGAAAAAAAACTTGATGAAGAAAAACCCGTGCAAGAAGAAAACGACTTTGACGCCGAACTCGCCGAAGCCTTAAACATTGACGATGACGAAGGCTACAAAGTACAACAACCGAGAGATACAACCGATGATGAAAGCGATTACCTTCAGCCCACTTATGAAGAAAATCTTTCTGAACGATTGCTTGCACAACTCTACTTGCTCGACCTCTCTGAAAAAGAACTTCACATTGCCGAAGAAATCATCGGCAACCTTGATAATGACGGATATTTGCGTTGTTCGTTTGAGGTGATTCACGATGGGTTGCTGACTAATGGCATTGAAGCAAGCGAAAAAGAAATTGAACACGTGCTGGAAAAAATTTGGTATCTCGAACCGCCCGGCATTGGCGCACGGAACCTGCAAGAGTGCCTGCTGATTCAACTTGCCGCACTTGCCAAAGAAGACCTCAGGGACGAGCAAGAAGAAGCCCGCGCACTTGCACAAAAAATGCTGTCTCGGCACTACAACGACTTCGCCGCAAAACGCTATGAGAAACTCCTCCAAGACCTTGCCTGTTCACCAAGCGATCTCAAACGCGCAATCGCCTTCATTCAAAAACTCAACCCGAAACCCGGCGGCGACGCACCTTCACAAATTGGTAATTATGTAATTCCCGATTTTACAATTACCTTCAACGGCGAAGACCTTGTCCTGACTTGTAACGAGCGAGCAAACATTCAAGTTCGACTCTCAAAGCATTACAAGCAGTTGATACATGACAAAACGCAATCCAAAGAAACCAGAGAGTTTCTGCGCGAAAAACTCTCTGCCGCCAAAGGCTTTATCAACGCAATTCAAATGCGCCGACACACCATGCAAAAAGTCATGACCGCCTTGATGAAACGCCAATATGACTTCTTTGTTCACGGTGAATCAAAACTTAAACCCATGATTCTTAGAGACATTGCCGAAGACACAGGATACGACATCGCCACCATCAGCCGTGTGGTCAATGGAAAGTATGTGCAAACAGACTTCGGCGTGTTTGAACTCAAGTATTTCTTCACGAAAGCTATGGAAACGGAATCTGGCGACGAAGTCTCTAATCGAATCATTAAACAAGTCATCAAAGAGTTGATTGAAAAGGAAGAAGCAGACAAGCCACTTTCAGATGATAAACTGGTGGAATTGCTGAACGAACGTGGCTATAAACTTGCACGGCGCACGGTAACCAAATACCGTGAGCAACTTGGCATTCCCGCTGCACGCTTGCGTAAAAAAATCGAATCCATAAACTAATATCCTTAATCAAAAAAATTCCAACAACTTTATTCACTTGCAGTTAAAGAACATGAACATTCACGCAACGACCGTTGTCGGCGTATTGAAAGATGGAAAAGGTGCGCTGGGGTCAGATGGACAAATGACACAAGGCGCAACCATTCTCAAACATTCTACCACGAAAGTCAGACGCTTGCACGGCGGAAAAGTCTTGGTTGGATTTGCAGGCGCAACAGCAGACGCCATGACGCTCCTTGAAAAATTCGAAGAAAAATTGCAGTCGCATAGCGGTAAATTAGAACGCGCCGCCGTAGAACTTGCCAAAGATTGGCGAACAGATAAGTATCTTCGCCGATTGGAAGCCATGCTCGCTGTGATTTCGGCTGAAAAGGCTCTCATCATTTCAGGCACGGGCGATGTAATTGAACCCGAAGATGGGATTGTCGCCATCGGTAGCGGCGGCATGTATGCCCTTGCAGCAGCGCGCGGCATGATGAAATACGGCGAATTAGATGCAAAAACCATCGTTACTGAATCGCTGAAAATCGCCGCCGATATTTGCATTTACACCAACAGCAATATCAAAGTTGAAGAAATCTAAACTCCGATTAAAGAATTATTCACGAAAGAAAAATGGCACGCAAAAGCACAGAACTGTCAGAAACTGAAAAAAGTCAAAACAACGGAAAACATCATCAACCTGAACCGACACTTTCCCTGAAAAATCTTACGCCCCAGCAAATTGTTCGGGAGTTGGATAAGTATATCGTGGGTCAGCACGAAGCGAAAAAATCGGTTGCGATTGCCTTGCGCAATCGCTATCGGCGTCAGCAAGTTCAAGGACCGCTCCGTGAAGAAATCATGCCGAACAACATCATCATGATTGGACACACAGGCGTGGGCAAAACAGAAATCGCACGTCGATTAGCGAAACTTGCAGGCGCACCGTTCATTAAAGTCGAAGCATCAAAATTCACCGAAGTCGGCTACGTCGGGCGCGATGTAGAATCAATGATTCGCGACCTTATTGACCTCAGCGTCAATATGGTGCGACAAGAAAAATCTGCCGAAGTGCAAGACAAAGCTCGTCAACTTGCCGAAGAACGTCTCTTGGATATTTTGCTTCCGCCTGTCAAAAAATCAACAAGCCAACTTGCAAAAGCCCTCGGCGATGACACCGAAGAACAAAACAGTGCAAAATCTGAAACCGAACTCAACGATAAAAGCCGCGAGAAAATGCGCGAACGGCTCCGACAAGGAAAATTAGATGAACGCACCGTCGAGATTGAAGTTTCCAGCGACCCACAAGGCATCATGCAAATTCTCGGACCCTTCGGTCCTGTCGAAGACTTAAGCGGCATGCTTCAAGACATCGTGGGCGGATTACCAAAAAAACGTAAAAAACGCCGCGTAACTGTCGCCGAAGCCAGAGCCATTTTCGAACAAGAGGAAATTCAAAAACTCATCGACATGGACGCAGTAACAAAAGAAGCCATACATCGCGTCGAAGAATCAGGCATTGTCTTCATTGATGAAATCGATAAAATTGCTTCCACAGATGGCGCACGCGGCGGTCCTGATGTAAGCCGCGAAGGCGTTCAACGCGATTTGCTCCCCATCGTTGAAGGCTCAACCGTCGCAACAAAATACGGCATGGTGAGAACCGACCATATTCTCTTTATTGCCTCAGGCGCATTTCATGTTGCTAAGCCATCAGACTTAATTCCCGAACTGCAAGGGCGTTTCCCAATTCGCGTCGAACTCAAAAGCCTCACCGAAGATGATTTCGTTAAAATTCTGGTTCAGCCCGAAAACGCACTCATCAAACAATACACGGCACTGCTGAAAACCGAAGGCGTTGAGCTCGAATTTACCGAAGACGGCATTCGTGAAATCGCCGCAACAGCCGCACAAGTCAACGAATCGGTCGAAAACATCGGCGCACGACGGCTCCATACCATTATGACAAGCCTGCTCGAAGACCTGATGTTCGAAGTGCCTGAAAACTATCCAGGCAAAAAAGTGGTCATCGACAAACGCTTTGTCGAAAACCGATTGAGCAAAATCGCCAAAGACCGCGACCTCAGCCGATACATTTTGTAATACTTTTGGTAAAACACCATGAAGAAAAGAAATGATGATTGAACCCACGCAATAAAGCCGCTACGAAAAATTTTTGTGAAGTGGTGAAAGTTGCATATATTTGCA
>Ga0308393_1001408_pt1 | contig 11290 bp, 10 predicted proteins | sample Hotspr2Sampleee2_FD_202364 | JGI IMG/M metagenome (GOLD analysis project Ga0308393, IMG submission 202364) | Hot spring phototrophic mat microbial communities from Mushroom Spring, Yellowstone National Park, Wyoming, United States - 20050630_ee2 ... | reverse complement strand
GTTCGACCGGATGTGGGTCGTTGCCGTCGTGCGCTACTGGCAAGCGGCCAACCACCGCGCCTATCGTTCGCATCGGAAACGCCGGCTCGCCCGCGACCAGCAACGCAAGTGATATCTCGTTGTAGTACTAGGCAGCCGGTCGTTTCCAATACCAGCCCGCTGATCACCCTGGCCGGCGTCGGGCTGCTTGAACTGCTCCCCGCAGTGTACGGCGCGATCTGGATCGCCGAGGTGGTACGCCGCGAGTACCAGTCGAAACGGTCGACTGGCGAGCCCGATCTCGATACACTGGACTGGTTGACGGTCGAAAGCATCAAGCCGGACGACGAATGAGCCGCGATCCAGGGTCTTGGTCAGGGCGAGGTAGCCACGATCGCCCTGGGCAAGGCAATTCAGGCCCGGGCCATCATCCTGGACGACCGCCTGGGCCGGCGCATTGCCGCCGAGCGCAGGCTGCCGGTGGTGGGGACGCTAACGGTGCTGCTGCGCGCCAAACAGCAGGGTCTGCTCCCTGCTGTCGAGCCGGTCATCGCCACTATGCTCGCTCAGGGCCGGCGCATCAGCCCCGCGCTGCGCGCACACGCGCTTCGCCTCGCCGGCGAAGACGGGTCTTGACGCCAGCTCGCTGACGGCTCCCACGGGATCCGGCCTACGTCCGCAACCCGGAGGATCTTGCACCTACGCCTGGCTGGGCGGCAACCGTCAGGTGAGTCGGAGTACGACCGTACCCCGCGCCACTTCGAAAGCTGGCTCTACCTCGCCTCGCGAAGCGCTGGACCACGGCGATAGCGGCGCCGGCATGGCGCAAGCCGCTGATGTAGGTCCGGCGCAGATCGTGGGGCATCGGTGGGGCCACGCCGGCCGCGGCGGCGCGGCTCGCGCAGATCACCGCCATCGCCTGCCCGGCGAGCCGGCGTGGCATAAGCTTGCCCCAACTTCACCACACCGTAGAAGAGCGTCTTGCTTCGGCGCTACGAACGCCGAGCCAATCGGCAGCTCCACAGCTCCACACGACGTAGCGGTGAATTCGCTGGCGTTTTGATCATTGCAGTTGCACTGGCGACAGGTCAACCGTCACCCGTCCGGCGGTCGCCAGCGTCGTCTCGGGTCGCGCCGGCCCCAGATGCGCTTGTCGGTCACGAGGCGCGCGGTCAGGTCGCCGGTCACCGTGATCTGGCAACTCAGGCGCGGATAGCCGAAGCGGGCGGCAAGCTGGTCATGCCAGTGATCGGGCGCAGGCGCGCCGGCCTCCAGCCAGACGCCGCAGGTGGCGCAGAGGCCGCGCCCGCCACAATTCAGTTGGCGGGTCAACCTGGCGTAGGGCGACAGGCCGGCGTCAAGCAGCGCCTGCCGCAGATTCGCGCCATCAGGCACTTCCAGCGTCTGCACGCGCGCATCGGCGAGCACGGTAACGGTGTGCCGTCCGGGTTGGGCTATGACCTGATGCTCCGTGTCGCCCGGCGTAGCACTGCCCTGTCCCGGGGCGGCCGGCTCCGCCGCATCGTCACCCATTCGTTTCCGCATTCGTTTCCGCATTCGTTTCCGCATTCGTTTCTCGCTGTCGGCCCCAGCCGTTCCAGTGGGTGCTCTGGCTAGCCGGGGCGCGCTTCGCCGGACGGAAGTCGTCCCCGGTGTAGTAGGCGACCGGGATCAGCGCGGCCTGGGTCAGGTTCTCAGGCAGCCCCAGCAGGGCCGCCGCCTCGCGCTCATAGTGCAGGTGCAGGGTGGTCCAGACCGAGCCGAGGCCGCGGGCGCGCAGGGCCAGCATAAACGACCAGACCGCCGGCAGGATCGAGCCGTAGAGCGAGGCCTGGGCGAGCGGCCCCCGCTCCTCGACCCGCCCCTCGTAGCAGAAGAGCACCAGCACCGGGATGCGGTGGAACTGCTCGGCCAGGTGGACCGCCGACTCCTGCAGCGGGGTGGAGGTGAGATACGGCCCGCCATGCGGCCCCTGGGGTGCGCCGTAATAGATCTGGAACGATCGCCGATAGAGCTCGGCCAGGCCCTGGCGCAGGGCCGGGTCGGTGATCACCACGAAGTGCCAGCGCTGGCGGTCGGAGCCGCTGGGCGCCTGGGTGGCGATCGCCAGGCAGCGCTCGATCACCTCCGGCTCCACCGGTCGCGCCAGGTCGAGCCGCTTGCGCACTGCGCGGGTGGTGGTCAGTAGATGGTCAACGACAGTGAGGTCAAGCATAGGTTTCCGTGGGTGTGGTGATACGTGACAAGACACAGTGGAAGAGCGCGGGGAGACTTCGCCTTCTCGCCTCTCCCCCCTCGCCACCCGAAGGCGCCCGCGTAGCTCCTGTTGGTATTGTACCGATAGCTTACCACGACGTGGTATGACAATCGGCGGAACGATGGCGCTCCCGGGTTTGCCGCTTGCCTTCACGATCGGTCTGGTCACGATGCCTCAGATTGCGGATTAGATTGCCGCTCCATGCAACAGAAAGCGCTCCAGCGCTCACGAGCGTGCGGCGTCTCGATGACGCTTTGGTAACGTTGAAGCCGCTGGCCTGCTCATAGGCGCGCGTAAGTGTTCACACCTGGGGTAGCCCACGCGCCTGGGAGCGCGGGCGTCCCGCCCGCGTCCCGTCTCCGCGGGCAAGATGCCCGCGCTCCCAGGAGAACTGTGAACACGTACAGGCGCGCACCCGCGCGCTCACCGGCGCCATGGCGGCCGGGTCGTGCTGGAGTAGGGCTACGTCAACGTCGTCCGCCTGGCGACCGAAGCCGCGGGCTAGCCTATGCGAAGCTCGCGTTCGCGGGCTCTACAGGCCACGCAGGTGGCCTTCGCAGCGGTAGCCGGGGCGTTATGGTCTTTCGATACATACTCCGCTCTCGCCCGCGCAGGCGGCCTTCGCATCCCCTAGCCGAGGGCTTATGGTCTTTGAATACATAATCCGCTCTAGCCCGCGCAGGCGGGCTTCGCATCCCATAGCCGAGGGCTTCAGCCCCACGGCCAGCCCGATATACCGGATGAATTTCTCAAAGACCATTACGCCCACGGAGCGGACGATCAACCGGACGTTGAGGTAGCCCTCGTTCTGGAGCGCGTCGGTTGATCTTGTTCGGAAGCGGTGGAGAATCAAGCTACGCGGAAACCGACCTACCTGACCATCGGTCGCCCAGAATTGGAGGGCTGCATGACCATAACTACTGAGTATGAGCAGGCGCTTGAACTGGTTCGCCGTCTCGACCGCCCAACCCGGGCGCGTCTCGTGGCGCAGATCGTTCAAGAACTGGCGGTCGAGCCAGATGTCTCACACCATCAGCATCGGTCAACCCAGCAGCAAGGTTGTGAGGCCACGACAGTTGACGACATCGCGCGGAACGTCCAGTTTACGCTGGATCAGCACGGCAAGACGACAGCGGTCGTGTTAACCCCCGACCTCTGGCGGCAGATCCTTGATGCCCTGGAGGATATGGAAGATCAGGCATTGGTACGAGCACTCCAGCAGCGGATCGCAGCGGGGCCGACCGCAACGGGAGCCTTGCGTTGGGATGATGTGTCCAGGGACTGGGCGTGAGCTACACCGTCTTCCTCGAACCCGAAGTCCATACAGCCCGCACCGAATTGCCAGGCAACGTCCGCCAGCGCGTGCGGCGGGCCATTGCGAACCTCGCAGTTGCTCCGCGTCCGAGAGCACGGCTATGCACACCACGGGCCTTGATCTCCGCGAAGGTGTCGAACTCCGTCGGATCAGGATGGAGCGCTGGCGGATTGTCTATCCGGTCTGTGATGAAGAACAGTGGGTCTGGGTGTTGGCTCTGCGCCGCCGCCCACCGTATGACTATGACGACCTGCCGGAACTGATCGCACGCCTCCCCTAACGTGAAGATGGGGGAACCAGGTTCCCCCATACCCCCGCCCGCAGGAGGGTTGGGGAGGGCTGCGCCCTCAAGCGCGGGTATGGGGAAACCGGGTTTCCCCATACCCCCGCTCACGGAAGGGTCTGGGAGGGCAAAGCCCTCCCAGGAGAACCCTGTTATCCCCTTGCGGATGCGGGCCGGCGCCCCGCGCACCCGGGCCCCGACCTACGGGAGGGTCTGGGAGGGCTGCGCCCTCCCAGGAACAACCTTTTTTCATCCCCTTGGTGCGCGGCGGAGTCGCATGGACGGCTGAGGTGACCATCTTTCGCAGGGTTCAGCCCCCCTCCCAGCCTCCCCCCGCTGGGGGGAGGCGCCGGGTTCCCGCCCCCGGCGGGGGGAGGGCTGGGGAGGGGGGCCGTCACCGTGCCCGCGGCGCCGTGGCGCGGGCGGAACGCCCGCGCTCCCAGGGCATGGTCATCGCGGCGTGGTGCGCCATGCGCATGACCGTCTCACGTGACCATGGGGAAACCGGGTTTCCCCATACCCCCACCTGGTGGCTGGATGCAATACCTTGCCCACAAACTCTTCGCCCCCACCCCAACTCTCCCCCGCTGGGGGAGGGACGTGGGCGCCTCCCCCCGGCGGGGGGAGGTTGGGAGGGGGGCCGTGTCGCGCGCAGGGCCTTATGCGCAAGGTATCGCCCCCAGATGGTCTTGAAGCCGGGTTGACGCTTCCCAACGCCATGCGCTACAATGTTCGACTGTACGCCCCCGGGGCGCCATCCGCGGATAGTGGCGCACCTCGCCGGGTCGCGCCAGCCTGAGAACCGTATGCAAACACTCTCCTCGGCCCAGATCCGTGAGCGCTACCTGACGTTCTTCGAGCGTCACGGCCACGCCATCGTGCCCAGTTCCTCGCTCGTGGTGGCCGATGACCCCACCCTGCTCTTCGCTAACTCGGGCATGGTCCAGTTTAAGGATGTCTTCCTGGGGCTGGAGCAGCGCCCCTACAAACGCGCCGTCACCGCCCAGAAGTGTCTGCGCGTCAGCGGGAAGCATAACGATCTCGAAGAGGTCGGCCCGTCGCCGCGCCACCATACCTTCTTCGAGATGCTGGGCAATTTCTCGTTCGGCGATTATTTCAAGGCCGAGGCCATTCGCTTCGCCTGGGACCTGCTGGTCCACGAGTTCGGCCTGCCCGTCGAGCGGCTCTGGTTCACGGTCTTCGAGGGCGACGCGGAGATCCCCGCCGATGATGAGGCGGCGAAGCTGTGGGAGGCGGTGGGCGCCGATCCGTCGCGCATCCTGCGCTTCGGGCGCAAGGATAATTTCTGGGTCATGGGCGATACTGGCCCCTGTGGTCCCAACTCCGAGATTACTTGCTACATCGGCGACGATCTGTCGCGCATGCGCCCCGAGGGCGTCAATTCCGACGACCCGGACTATGTCGAGGTCTGGAACCTGGTGTTTATGCAGTACGACCGGGCGACCATGCGGCGCCTGGCGGCGCAGTCGGTGGATACGGGGATGGGCCTGGAGCGTATGGCGATGGTGCTCCAGGGGGTTCATTCAACCTATGAGACCGATCTGCTGGCGACGATTATCAATCGGGTGATCGCCGCCCGCGGCGGCGATGCGGCCCATTACCGGGCCAATCTGGCGCCCTATCGCGCCATCGCCGACCATAGCCGCGCCACCGCGTTCTTGATCGCCGATGGGGTGCTGCCCGGCAACAGCGGGCGCTCCTATGTCCTGCGCCGCATTCTGCGCCGCGCCGTTTACCAGGGGCGAACGATCGGCTTCGAGCGGCCGTTCTTCGCCGAGGTGGTTGATGCGGTGATCGAGGAGATGGGCGCGGCGTACCCCGAGTTGCGCGCCCGGCGCCAGTTCATCCTCGAGGCCACCGATAGCGAGGAGCGGCAGTTCCTGCGCACGCTCAACGGCGGCATTACGCGCCTCACCGCGGTGATCGAGCAGGTGCGCGCCGCCGGCGGCACGGTCGTCCCCGGCGCCGATGCCTTCGTGCTCAAGGATACCTTCGGCTTTCCGCTCGACCTGACGCAGAAGATCGCCGCCGAGCATGGCCTGGTGGTCGACGAGGCGGGCTACGAACTGGCCATGGACGAGCAGCGCCAGCGTTCCCGCGCCGCGGCGCAGTTCAAACGCGGCGCCGAGGCCGAGGTCTGGGCCGAGACCAACCTGCCCCCCACGGAGTTCCTGGGCTATACTGAGCTCAGCGCCGAGGCCCGCGTGCTGGCGATCGTTTCGGCCGGCGATGAACTGCGCGAGGCCGGTCCGGGCCGCCAGGTGCAGATCGTCCTCGACCGCACGCCGTTCTACGCCGAGAGCGGCGGGCAGGTGGGCGATACCGGGTTGATCAGCGGCCCCGCCGGGGTGGTGCGCGTGGATGATACCCTGCGCCCCGTGCCCGGCCTGATCGTGCACTATGGCGTGGTCACCGAGGGGACCATCGCCGTCGGCGAGGTCGCGCGGGCGACGGTTGACGCCGAGCGGCGCGCCGATATCCAGCGCAACCATACCGCCACCCATATGCTCCACCGCGCCCTGCGCGACGCGCTCGGCGAACACGCCGCGCAGGCCGGCTCCCTGGTCGCCCCCGACCGGCTGCGTTTCGATTTTACCCATACCCGCCCGCTGGAGCACGAGCAGTTGCGCGCGATCGAGGCGCGCCTCAATGCCTGGGTGCGCGCCGATGGCGCGGTCCACTGGGAGATTACCGACTACCAGACGGCGATGGCGCAGGGCGCGATCGCCCTCTTCGGCGAGAAGTACGGCGACCGGGTGCGCGTGGTGACCATCGAGCGCGGCGCGAACGGCGTCGAGCGCATCGCCACCCGCGATAGCCGCGAGCTCTGCGGCGGCACCCACGTCAGCCGCACCGGCGAGATCGGCTTCATCCGCATCGTCAGCGAAGGCAGCGTCGGCAGCGGTGTGCGGCGCATCGAGGCCCTCACCGGGCGCGGCGCCGAAGCCTGGGTCGAACAGCAGGCCCAACTCCTGCGCGACCTCGCCGAGCGCCTCGGCGTGCCCCCGGCCCAGGTGGCCGACCGGGTGGACCAGTTGATGGCCGAGGGTCGCCAGCGCCAGCAGGAACTGGCCGGCCTGCGCGCGCGCATCGCCCGCGCCTCGCTCGATAGCCTGCTCCCCCAGGCGCGCCAGGTGGACGGCGTGGCTGTCCTGGCGGCCCAGGTGGAGGCCGACGACCCGGCCCGCCTGCGCGAGATGGGCGACTGGCTGCGGGATAAGCTCGGCAGCGCGGTGATTGTGCTCGGCGCGGTGGTGGGCGAACGCCCGCAGATCCTGGCGATGGTCACCCCCGATCTGGTGCAACGGGGCTACCACGCGGGCAATCTGGTGAAGGCCCTGGCGCAGATGATCGGCGGCGGCGGCGGCGGGCGCCCGGATATGGCCCAGGCCGGGGGCAAGGACGCCGCCAGCCTCCCCGAGGCAATCGCCCGCGCGCCAGAACTGGTCGCCTCTCAGGGGCGAAAGTGAGCGCGCCATGACGACGGAACCTGTGGCCGTGGTGCCGGTGCTGCCCGAGGACAGCGCCGCCGATGTGCTGGAGAAGTTGCGCGGCGTCGCAGCCGGGCAGGTGCAGTTGCTGGTCACCGAGGGCGCGGTGGTGATGCGCCGCGCCGAGGTCGCCGAGCAACTCCGCAAGCACGGCGCCATGGCGGGCCTGGCGCTGACAGTGATCAGCTCGGATCTGAAGGTCATCCAGGCGGCCCGCCGGGCGGGCCTGGAAACCCTGACCGTGCAACACGCCCGCGTCCTGCCGCCGGGTCCCGACAACCGCCCGATCCGTTCCGCCAGTCCCTACGCGACCCGCCCCGTTCCGCGCGCCGCGCCGCCCGGCCCCGATGCCAGCGACGATGAGGTGCTCCGCGCGGCGCTGGAGGACGAGATCGCCGCCACGCCCGAGAGCGCCTCCGCCGCGCCGCCCGCCCCAACCGTCGAGCCTGCCCCGCCCCGGCCCGCGCCGCGCCGCCCCGAACCCGCGCCGGCCACGCGACGGCGCCCCTGGCCGATCTACGCCCTCAGCGCGCTCCTGGTGCTGCTCCTGGCGGCGATTGGCGCGGTCCTCTTCCTCGGCGGCCGCGTGACCGTGGCGGTCTCGCCGCCCGCCCGCGCCACCACCGCGGCGCCGTTCACCGGCCTGCCCGTGCCCCTGCTCGGCCCCGGCGCCGGCGTCTCCAGCACCGCGGTGCTGGCCGAGCCAATCGTCAGCACCGTGGCCGTAACCAGCACCGGCACGGTGGCCGAGGGCACCCTCACCCCCGTGGGCAGCGCCGAGGGACCGGTGACCATTCTCAACTCCAGCGGGCAGGCCATTCTCCTGCCCGCGGGCACCGAGTTCGTGGCCACCCGCCCCGATGGGGGGGAGGCACCCTTCATCAGCGCCGCCGATGTGCTCGTGCCCGCCGCCACCACCGCCGACCAGGGCGCGCAGATCGTGACCACCCGCGGCCAGGCCCAGGTGACGGTCACCGCCCGCTCGCCGGGGAGCGCCTCCAATGTGGAGGCCAACACCATTCGCCGCATTACGCCGCCCGGCGGTCCCACCTTCAATGTTTCGGCGGGCAGCCTGCTGGTGCAGCACCCCCCCCTGACCGGGGGCCGCGAGGAACTGGTGTACCTCGTCAAGGAGCGCGATGTCCAGCCGCTGCTCGCCCCGGCCCTCGAACAACTGGACGCCGAGGCGCGCCGGCAACTCGGCGGCCTGGCCCAGGCCCGCGGCCTGAGGCTCGACTCCAGCGCGATCACCCCTCGCCGCAGCGATCTGGAACAACTCCAGGGCTTCGACCAGTTCGTCAATCCGCCCCTGGGCGCCCCGACCGACGCGAACGATCCGCGGTTCACCCTCACCGTGCAGGCAACCTACAGCGCCCTCGCCACTCCCCCGGATCAACCCCTGCAGGCTCAGTTCGGTCCTGTCGTGACCGAGCAACTGCGCCGGGCGGGCCTGATCCAGCCGGGCGAGTGTCGCGCGCCGGTGATCAGCGATTGGCGCTGGGATGGACAGACGCTCTTCGTGGACGGCAGCATTGAACCCGATACGGTCAGCCCGCGCTGCCAGGGGGGAATCGAACCCGCCGTCCTGGAACAGGTGCGCGAGGCGGTGCGCGGCAAAGCGTACCCGGAGGCCGACGCCGCCCTCCGCGACCTGGCGGCGCAGGGGCTGATCGGCGACTATCGCCTGCCCGAGGTGGCGCGCATGCCGCGCTTCGGCTGGCAGATCGGGGTGGAGGTCGCCAGGTGATGCCGGAGGGGTGGGGAAACCGGGTTTCCCCGCACCCCCGCCCGCGGGAGGGTTTGGGAGGACGCAGCCCTTCGAGGAACAAGGTTATATGGTCTTTGAGCAATTCATCCGGTATGCCGGGCTGGCCGTGGGGCTAAAGCCCTCGGCTACGGAATGCGAAGCCCGCCTCCGCGGGCTATAGCGGAGTAATTGTTCAAAGACCATTTCATCCGGTGGTGCGCGGCGTCGCCGCGGCGTTCAACCTGAGGGCGGAGGCGCCATGGCCCGCGACGAACGGCGCATTATGGGCTTTGACGTGGGCGAGCGGCGCATTGGCGTGGCCCTGAGCGACGCCGAGGGGCGTCTGGCCTCCCCGCTCACCACCATCAACGCGCGCCCGGCCGGCCAGTGCGTGGAGCGCATCGCCCGTCTGGTCGCCGAACACGCCGTCAGCGAACTGGTGGTGGGCCTGCCGCTCACGCTGCGGGGCGAGGTTGGCCCGCAGGCCCGGGCGGTACAACAGTTCGCCCGGCAGCTTGAGGAACGCCTGGGGCTGCCCGTGCACCTCTTCGACGAACGCCTGACCACCGCCGCCGCCGACCAGTTGCTCCGCGAACTGGGCGTCAAGCCCGAGAAGCGCAAACAGCAGGTTGACCAGGTCGCCGCCGCGATCATTCTGCAAGACTTCCTCGACCGGCGGCGCGGGGCGGATGGATGATCGGGGGGCCGCAGGGGCGGAGGGGTTATCGTATGAAAACAGGCCCTTCTTGGGAGGGTTTGGGAGGGCTTCGCCCTCCCAAGAAGAATCTTATTCCCCTTCGTGTGCGGCGCAGCCGCATGGGGGTCTAACGTGAACATGGGGGAACCAGGTTCCCCCATCCCCCCGCCCGCGGGAGGGTTTGGGAGGGCGCAGCCCTCAAGCGGGGGTATAGGGAAACCGGGTTTCCCCACGCCCCTGCCCCGCAGGGGGATGGGGAAACCGGGTTTCCCCATCCCCCCACCCGGTGGGAGGGTTTGGGAGGGCGTAGATCTCCCAGGAAGGATGTTCATCCCGTCGGTGTGCGGCGCGAGCCGCATGGACGGCTGGCGCGAAGGCCACCTGCGTGGCCTGTCGAGCCCGCGCCGGCGGGCTTCGCAGAGGCTCGCCCGCGGCGTCAGTCGCCGGGCGGACGACGCTGACGTAACCCTACCGCCTTTTCCCTGCCCTTGCGCAGCATGCCTTCGTGACGGCAGGCCCGGCGACACACGCTGGTCTAAGGTTCGATGATCTTGTCACTCAGCTCTGGATCAATCCGGCGGAAGTCTTTGGCGTTCAGGGTGACGATCTGATCCACCCTGGCCTGTCGCGCGGTGTAGACGGCCAGAGCGTCATAGATCACGCCGCCGATCAACCCACGGTCAGCCATATCCCTGAGGATCTGGGCGTAGTCATCGGGGGTAAGCGCAACGATCGTGCAGCGGTCAATGATGTTGTGCGTGATCACCTGCTGCGCCAACTGCGGAGTAATCCGCGGTTGAACCGGCAAACGCGTGAGTACGGCATACACTTCCGCCAGCGCATGTGCGGCGACGATCCCCACCACATCACCCGCATGAATGCGCTGTAGCCACGGCAGCGCCCGTGCGTGTTCCGGGTGCGACTCCACGCTGGCAGCGACCAGCACCGAGGCGTCAAGCAGGATCTGCACGATGGGATCCCCAGAGCGCATCCAGGCGGCGTTCGCGCTCCGTGTGCAGCAGAGTAGCCCACGGCTGTTCCGCCACTGCTGTAATCACGAAGACGCCACCCTTCTCAATGACCAGCGGCGTCGCCGGCTGCACCCGGATATAGGTTGAATCTGCGGTTTCCTGTTCAACGACCAATGTCGTTCCCCGCATCAGGCCCAGCCGGTGCGCCAGCGTCGCTGGGAGCACGAGGCGTCCCTCATCATCAAGTTCAATTTCGACACGATCACGCATATACACTCCTTTCTGCACTGCGATCATTATAGGGGCAGATAGAGAAGGTGGGCAAACATATTCCGAAACAGCACGCGCCCCCGGCGGTATAGGGAAACCGGGTTTCCCCGCGCTCCGCCCGCGGGCGGGCCTGGCTCTCACGCAGGGGTATAGGGAAACCGGATTTCCCCCTACCCCCACCCGGTGGGAGGGTTTGGGAGGGCGCAGCTCTCCCAGGAAGGATGTTCATCCCGTCGGGGTGCGGCGCGAGCCGCACCCC